>Ga0209344_10003838_pt1 | contig 14385 bp, 10 predicted proteins | sample Cruoilmetagenom6_FD_187293 | JGI IMG/M metagenome (GOLD analysis project Ga0209344, IMG submission 187293) | Oil polluted marine microbial communities from Coal Oil Point, Santa Barbara, California, USA - Santa Barbara Oil Seep Sample 6 (SPAdes)... | ecosystem: Environmental > Aquatic > Marine...
AAAAGACGATTGCGCCTGTAACCTTACCCCTAAAAATAACGGAGGGTATTGCCATACCTGAAGCGGTGGCGGTGGTTACTGTAGTTGGGGTTGGGTTTTGCAGGAATGTGAATGGGGAGTTGTTGGAACTAAAGGATGCTGGAGGGATGCGGGTTTTGGGGGTGTTTTAGAAACAGACGATTGGATACCGGACAGTTTGAAACCCGACAAGGAAATGATAACGAATTCAAAATCGAACAAAACAATCTCAACATTCACTCATTCATTCAACCATAAATATATGATTTACCTACCTTAAATGAATTATAAGATCAATTTATATCGAATCCATTTTTAATTAAAGTTTTTAAATGTAATCTCATATTCCTCTCATGAAAGCTATTTAATTTTTTTAAACCCCAAGCAAAGTCTGCAATATATGCACTTTCATTACTACTTAATACTTTTGCAATAGAATTCCATTCCCACATTTTTCTTAAAAGCAACTCATTAATTTGAATTTTATTTGGATCTATTTCTTTTGACTTAGCCTCTGATTTAAGAGTACTATTTCCATTTGTATTGTTGGAAGCATACAAAAGCTGTTTTATTGTTGGTGAAATTCCTTCTGATAAATTCCTACCAATTTGATCAAAAACTGAAGTATATTTTATTTGTTTTGCTTTTGCGATTGCCCCAATTTTTTGAAATTCTGAAAGAATATCCTTCTTTTCATTAATGCAATTATTGTAATTTTCGATTATAAAATTTAATGTACTAAATAGTAAATCATCTCCTTTTTCAATAGTGTCAAAAAATGAAGGAACTTCTATTCGTAGCTTATTTGTAATTTTACTTTCAATAGACACCATCTTATCATCAATGTCTAACTTATTAATTATCGAATGAATAATTGAAGACAGATTCCTTTCCTCGGAACTGGAAATTAAATCAGAGTAACTTTGGATTGTTTTATAATATTGAATTCCATTAGAATGAATTAGAACATTATCACTTAAGTTTTTAAAATCAACTTCTTCTAATCTTTCACTTGTCCCTTTTCTATTTTTTAATTCAGTCTTATTAATTCCATATTTTTCTATTATCTGTTCAGTAGCCTTTGTGTTCACAAATTTCTTTATTTCTTCACTAGAACTAATTCGACGCCATAACTCTTCTTTTTTAGAATACTCTCCAAAATCATCACTCTCAGAATATTTTTTAATAAGCTCGTTAACCAATTCTAACAATTGAGTCAAATATTCTTCTAAGTCATTCTCAAGACCTTCATTCTTCCAAATTTTTAAGAGGTCAAAGGAAGGTGCTTTTTTATCACCATCAGTTATCATATATAATACAGAAAGAGTGTAAGGAACAACGGCAGATCTTATTTGTCCCATTGAATTTTTACCTGAACCATATAGTTTTTCCAAGGTGCGAAACATTATAATATTTGCTATAAGTTCCTCGTAAAAATCGCGGTTTATAATTATAGATTTTTTAAACTCTCCCTCACCTGTGAGTTTCTCAATAAAATATCGAAATATTTTTTCTCCTCCTTTTTTTACGAGATGTGGTTGATTTCCCCAAGCAGAATAGTATTTTGCCATTAACTCTTTTGAAAATCTTCTCTCCGTTGGATATTCTTTTGTAAACCTGTTTTTATTTGAGCCAGCAATTCTCAACTTCGTATTAAACTCGCCTTTTGCTCTTTCAAAAAACCATTTCTTTCCAGAAGGAGTCATTACACTATCGCTAAGCGATTTAATTCTCACCAATTGAGGATTTCTGGAACGCAAATCAACTGCCGAGACTCTTGATTGGGCATTTGAAAATGAACTTATATTAGATATTAATGCTTCTAATTCTTCCTCAGAAGCTTCTTTGGCAACATTTATCTTTGCCATCACTTTAACCTTATTAATATCGAAACCATCCTTTTGCGTGAAATAAATGGTAGCGGTAGTTTGACCCCCATTCACAATTTGAAAATCAACCAAGGATTTTATTTGGTATAGTCCAGATTCTAATGAAATTTCACCATTGGTTGCTGTTATTGTTAACCCATTATTGTATGCAACAAATTTCTCGGGTTCTTTACGAATGGTTTCTCTAATACCCTTATTTACTCCTCTAAATTGCAAAAAAGATCTAACATTCTTCTCTAATAGCCTAGTACTATAATCCTTATAAAGCCCAGAAATTATTGATGCGGGCAAAACACATAAATAGGATTCAAAATATTCTTCATCTGCAGCTTTAATTGCATATAATGGTTCTCCGAACATTTTCTCAAAATCTACAATTAACGCCTCCCTATTTCCCTGAGAGATTACCACATTGTAAAGAAAATTCAAGTCAATGATTCTTTTTTTAATAAGTAAATTCTTTTTTTGTCTATCTCTATCCTTAAGATATGAAACACTTATTTCTTCATCATCAAACTCAATTCTACTTGGCTGTGGAGCTGCCCCGCGTAGCGAGACAGTGGTAGTCAATGTTATTAAGAAGATTTCAACTACGTCGAATTGTTGAATTCCTTCTGAGGATGAAATAATTGAAACCAATGGTCTAACGGGGCTAGAATCCTGAATTTCGTCATTCAAATGTCTTTTGATGGCATTATTCACAAAACTAGTACAACGCTTAAATTGACTTTCGTAAGCAGCCTTTGTTGAAACCATAAGGTCATCATTTAATGCTGATAGATCTATCGAATTTTCATCAATAATAAATAATTGAAGCCTTTCTCCTGACTCATTGACACAATAGGCATTGATCTTTAATTTGTCCCCTGTGGATTTTAAATAGGAATTATTAAAATCCTCCGAATCAATAAGTTTTGCATCCAACATTGATGGCAACACTTGTGACAGAATTAAATTTTCTTGAATGAAGCCATCATCGTCTTTTGACTGATCTAGCAACTCATTCCTAAAGCTGAAATACTCATCTAAAACCATTCTAATATTTTATTTCCTCAATTAAAAAAGGGGCTAATTTTGTTATTCTTAGGTTATATCTTAGGTCAAATATTTCATCATTAATATTAGACCTGCATAATTTTGGGAAACCCTCCTTGGTTGCATCGAAAAGTTCTGTTTTTTGAACAAAAAATCTATGATTATTATATTCTTTTAAACTCTCTATCGATAGTTGTTTTTGATTAAAGGCATGGTATAAAATGGACAAATCCCCAAAATTTCGTCTAATTTGAGCTACGATTAGGAGCAATAAATCATAAATCGATTTTCCATTAATTAAATCTAATTTTATAGTAACCACAATTAGCTCTAAACCTCTATTATATTCATTTTCTAATTGAAATTCACTTGATATTTTCACAAACGATCTTGACTCATTTCTAGTTTTTACCTCAACATTTTTTGAATCAAATTCAAAGTCATTTGCAGTATCATATAATCCTTTCCAAGAAGAAAGTAAATCATTAATAACTTGTGGATTAGAATCTTCCAAATACCGGTTTAAAATAAATAACTCTCCAAATAAACCCTGAATCTCTGCTTCACTTAATTTACTTATGCAAGTGTTTTCAAAAAAAGCGGACCACTTATAAAAAGTTTTTATAAATTCTTTGGACGCATCTTCAGATTTTGGAATTGATTTTATTTTGGTATAAATAGAAATAATCAACTCATTAAAGAGATCGATAAAATCAAAATCCTTTAATTTAATCAATACAATACTTTTTGAAGGAAGGTAAGAAAGTACCAATTTATTCTTATCTGACTCATTGAGTTTAAACGATTCATTTTTGGGCAAATACAATAATAAACATCGATAACCCTCTAGATCACATGCTAAAAACAAGTCCGGCAAACAGTTAGAAGATATCCTTAGAGCTTTATAACCCCTCTTATTCTCAAATAAAGTGAGATTATGCCATTTAGATTCTAAATCAAGTTTCTCCATCTAATTTTCATTAAAATCTGAGATTCCTTCAGAGTCATCAGACTCCTCTTCTAAATCATCACCCAGTTCTTCATCAATATCTAGTTCGTAATCTCCTTGTAAATATATTCCTCCTGGATCATTTTCAAGAGGCGGAAATTCAATGGCGTAACCAACTAACGGAATATTTAAATCAATTTCATTAATATCCTTAAACTTCTCAAATTTTTCTTTTAGTTCGAGATCAATTGAGTTTGAACCTAACTGATTAAATGCGTAATGAGAGTCGAAGAGGTATATCATTAATAAACCTTCATTTTCTTTCATCATTTCTCGAAAATATCTTTCAGGTACAGTTTTAAATTTTTTCTTTACCATTTCTTCAGCTTTCTCTTGATTTAGACTTTGATCTTCTTTCCTAAGTTCTTGGGCCTTGAATTTATAGAATTTTTCTTTAGCAATATTCATTTCATCATCACCTAATAATAACGCCATATCTTCATTTGAAGAAATAATATTTGCACTTTTACTACTAGCTCGGAAAATATTTTCATTAAGGAACTTAGACACATCATTAAAGCTTTTTGGACCTGATCTTTTAGCCAAATCTACACTATCAATGTTCAAATTAGATTTTAACCCTAAAAATCCTTTCCTCAATTCACATTTTGATGATCCTGTAATTTTTAATCCAATGGTCCAATTATTTAAATAACCTTTTTCATTACATAGTTCAACAAATTTTGATAAATATTCTGGAGTGTTATCATTAAAATTATTAGGTTGAATTCTGATGATATCGATAATCTCAGCTGCAGTAGTAGTGTAAATCAGAATATCCTTTTTTCTATTATGGAGTTTAGTAAACTTAGGAGCAATATTAGTTTTGAAATTTTCCCAAATATCAACAATACTCTTTTTGTCAACTTTTAACTGAGTTGTCATTTCAAGTTGATCTTGATAAGACCATTTAACCTCTTTTGTATTTTTTAGAATGGAAGGTCGTGTAATTTTTAAAGCACCAGGATGTTTTTTTACACGAAGAATAAAATTTTCTGGAGTCTTTCCTTGCTCCTCCATTTTAATGAATTCGGTTTCCAACTCTTCAATACACTTCGTAGTAGAATTAAATTTATCTAAAGCTTCTTGGTTTGTGAAAATTTTACAACAATCCAAATAACCTGGCCTATAGCCGAACCATCTTCCCATTTGTAGAAGTGTATCGGAATAATTGGTTGCTCTTATGAAATAATTTATTGTTAAACCCTCAAGCGTAAAACCCCTTGACAACTTATTACCTCCTATAGCAATCACTTTTTTTGGTGAGTTTTTAGGATATTCTAGGGTATCCTTTGTAGAACTGTTTATAGCCTTAACCTCCAATCCTTTTACTGCATTTACAAAAACTGGGATTAATGAGTCAAATATAATAGGAGTCATAAATGGATCTTCATAGCCCCTTGGCAAATAACTCTTTATATGCTCTACAATATGTGCATAACCATAATTACTATACCATAATTTTTTAAGTTCCTGATAAATTGAAGTTGGATCTGATGGTATATCGTTGTTAATTTTGGCGATAATTTCTTCTATGTAACTTTCTATTAATCCTTTCGTAGTATTCTGCCAAAGAGTAAACCTAGAAATATGAACTAGCATTGAGTTATGTGGTTGATAAAGCTGAGAATTAACCATTTTAGGCACTCTAGTTTCTCTTATTGCTAAAGAAATTATAAAACATTTGATTGCAATCCTCAATGAATCCGGTAGTTCTTTGGGGAAATTATCCTCTTTCCTTGGAGCCCAAGTCTCCTTTCTGTAATCCGAATAGGTCTGAAAATCAAGATATCCCCCAAAGTCAAATCTCTCTTCCCAGTCAGCTTTACTCAATATGTTTTCTAATCCTATTATCTCCCCTTCAGCATTCTGATAAAGCCGAGAAGGAAAGTTATCGATATAATCATCAACTGCTGGTGCAATTAAAGGTATCTTTTCGTTCTCATCTGTTTGATTGTCTATCGGAGTAATTGTTTCGAATATTTGTTTTGCCCCCACATAATTCGAGGGTGGTTCTAATAACTCAATAAAATCATCCGGAAAAATATTGTCAACTCTGCCTAATTGCTTCTCAACATCCTCCCCCTTAAATTTGTACTTTATTTCCCAATTATTTTCTGGATATTCATTTCTATCCTGGAGAACATTTGCAAATGGAGTTGCTGTATATCCCAAATAAGATTTGACATGAAACAATTCCAATATTGCCCTTATATGTCCATTAGTTTTACTGGCATATTCCCTTCCTTTGGCCCCCATATTATTTAAAGAAGCATTATCGGCTTCGTCATCAATAATTAACAAGGGAATATTATGCTTATCCTTACCTTCTTCTAATGAATTATGAAGCCATATAATCAGATTTTTTAAAACACTTACATTCTTTTTGCAGACTAATACATACTTGTCATTTAATGTATGATCAAGTTCTTTAACCGTCTTACTGAAATCCTGATTCTCAGATGTTAATGTTTTGACTTGAATAACTTTGTCATCACCCCGAACGCCAAATCGCTTAATTTTACCAACTCCTTTTGAGCCTGTCGGCTCGCCTGAATCAATCTTTCCTTCTCCAATCACATCCTTTTCTATTCTTCCCTGTGTCTGACTTCGTAGATCTTCCATTATTCCAGAGAGAACTATAATAATTTCATAGCCCGCATCTATACCTCTATTTATAACAGCGTTAAAGTTAGCCGTTTTACCCGATTGTACTGCTCCGACAACTAATCCTTTGTTATATATGGCATTGTTTGATTTTGGGTCTGCTATTTTACTTAATATTGAATAACTAGTTCTTTTCGTTTCCTCAACTACCTTGATAGATCTTCCAGATTTCTCTAGATATTCAAAATATCTGTCAGAATAATCCCAAGTTATTTCACTTTCTCTTCTTGGGTTAAGCCATGTTTTAAATCCTTTTTTAGTTAAAGAATGACTTATGCCTGGATCTATCGGATATACAGAAAGGTATTCTTTAATTGCTGTGTTAAAGTAGCTTCTCAATGTAAGCTTATCAACTTTTTGGATTCCTAGAAAATCACCAATTTTTTCCACTCCATCTTTAATTTTATTAAAAAAGTTGTTTAAAAAACTTTCATTAAGAAAACTTTGATCATCCTCTGAGCTTCTCGACTCAGCAATTTTCTTTTTAAAAATATCTATATAATTCATAAAGTGATTTAATTTAAAAGTAGTCTAATTGATTCCGGTAATGATGTATACTTAAAACCCAAATTAGGCATTAAATCATCTTTAATCATTTCTTTGGTTATGCTGGCAGCAAGTAAATCTCTTATGTTAGTTTCTAATTCCTCAGTACTCATTCCATCCTTTTCTTCAATCCCTAAAAATTCCTGCTCTTCGTGAACATGTCTAATCGTGTTTATTCGAGTATTAATCATACGCCAGATTAAATTTAATTGTGAATTCTGTTTATTATTTAAAGATTCTTGTAAATTTTTGAGTAATGGAAAACTAGTATTCAATTCTAAGATTGAGCCTTTATTAGAATAACTTCTTTCAAATAATTGAGTGTGATTTTGAGATTTATTTCCTGAAAACTTTCTGATACCTCTATTATAATACTCTCTTTCAGCCTCAATTTTCAATTCTTGAATATAGCCCTCAAAAGCAACACGAAGTTCATGAGGAATCACAATTTGTGACTTTGCCACATTTAAATGGAGTAAATGATCAACGCTATTTCCTACTTCTACTCTTAGTCTTGCAAGTTGCAAGCGCGGAGATTTTTTAATAATACCATTCCAACCTCCAAACAGAATAATCCTGTCAGAGCGATAGATATATATTCCCTCCATGTCCATTAATCCCTTATTCTTCGTTGTCCAATGAGTAAGCCCTTTTGAGGTTTCTGTAATTGCCCTAGACGGAAGTACAAACCCTTCGATTTTAACAACATCCGATCTAAAAACACTCTGTTTTGGTTCAATCTGTCTAAAATCTTTTTCTGTTTCAGGAAATGGATTAAAAGGACTAACCAGAGTGTTATTAATACGAATTTTTAAAGGATTTATATCTTTTTCAATGAACCTATGAAATACTAATGCCAAATATTCAGAAGTGACTTCAGTTATCTCTCTTTTTAAAGCTATTTTTCTATTTTCCTCATGAAGGTATTTCTCGAACTTATAAAGCCCTTCCCATATAACTATAGTGTTAGGTTCATATTCTTCAAAATTATTTAAGTATGCTTTGGATAGTCTATTATATTCATAAAGGAAACTAGCAACCTCATCTTCCGAATTAACAATTATTTTCCATCCATTTAACTTAAGAAAATCAACATCCCAAGTTCTTCCGTGATATTTTTTATCTTCTTTCTTCTTTGATAATACTGTGAATTTTCTCGTTTGCGAAAAAGAGGCTGTCTTCATTCCTAAACCGAATCTACCTAAATCTGTACTTAAGCGTATGTTTTCGGGTGACGTGCTCGGAAATTGCATATTCTCTCTTAGTTCCTTCTCCGTCATGCCCACACCATTGTCTGACAAAAACAATCGGAACGGCTCTATATCCATTTCAATTAAAACTTCAATTTTATTTGCTTTAGCAGAAATTGAATTATCCATTAAATCTGCTAAAGAAGTTTCTAAACTATAACCCTGTTCAGCAATAGACTTAATTAAATACTCGGGGTTTGGTGAAGCATCTTCACTTTTGACATTCCTATTGAATAGGCTCATATTTTATGATATAGGATTTAATATATTATATACTATTTCGGCCATTTGATAAGCTAAATAAGGAGGCACAGCATTTCCAACTTGGTTGTATTGTGCAGTCCTACTTCCTCTAAATAAATAATTATCAGGAAAGGTTTGTATTCTTGCCGCTTCTCTCACAGTTAATGATCTACATTGAGAAGGGTCATAATGAATAAAATAATGACCATCTTTTGAAATATGGCTTGTTATAGTCGTCGCTGGTTTATCAGGCTCTTGAACTCTAAATCTATCAGTGAATTTTCCAGAACCAACATTGGTATGGTCTGGCAACAAATCTAAACTATGCTTTGCAAAATCATCTAAGCGAGGAAATCTATTATACTTTTCAACATAAAGACATGCGAATAAATACCGCATTAAATCTTGTGTTAGATGCGATCGAGATTCATGATTTGTCACACCTGCCAAACGTTTATCAATAAACCAATCTTTCAACACATGGTTTTTAGGAATTAAATTACTTGCATTTAAATATTCAGCTCCTATACCATTTTCTATTGTTTTTAGTCCCTCAGCTAATCCATTTAATTCTAATTCTCCCCATTTCTTTATTTGATTGAGGTTTTTGGTCATTCCTTTCAACCAACTGGAATCAGAATCTACCAAATTTTCATATAGCCTTTTAGGCTTGCCATTTTTATAAACTTTAGAATTATGATAAGCTAGAAATTTTCGATTCAGTCCGCTTCGTACTGCTGGTAACTTTCCTATTACAGACCTGAGTTTAACTTCCTTTTTCTCAATTAAATAGTTATTTGTATGATTTAAATCTTTTCTAATCCCCAATAGAATTACCCTATGACGCATTTGAGGAACTCCATATTTTTCAGATCTTATTAGAAAATCCGAATCCTTTTCAACTGGTTTGATGAAAGAATGAATTGTATACAGACCCTCTACTGTTAAATCCCTCTTCATCCAATCAAAAACTTTTTCATCATCAACCTTAGCTGACAGAAGACCCTTAACATTCTCCATTACAAAAACAGCAGGCTTATGCTTCTTTATAATTCTTAAGTACTCTTGATATAAATAAACTCTGTGATCTTCTTTGTTAATACCACCAACCCTAGATCGTCCAACATTGGAATAAGCTTGACAAGGTGGACCACCTATTAAAACCCAATCACTAGCACCTTTTAATTGTTTTTTTATTAATCTATCTACAACTTTGGGTGGCCACTTCTCAGAACCTAACTCAACTAACCTCGCTTCTTCTTTTGCAAGCTTTCCTTCTTCAAAACCACCCAACATTTCTTCAATTTGAGCTTCCCGTTTTGACAAATTCGACTCCTTTAAGACATTATAATATTCTTCTGGAACTCGTCTACCATTCTTAACAAATTGTCGGTAAAAACTTCTTAAGCAAAGTGTCTTATGAGCATTTTCATCTTTTTCAATTGATAGCTTTATATCAAAAATAGATTTACCTTCTTTATTTTTCAATGACATAAACCCTTCGCCTAAGCCACCTGGACCAGCAAAGAGATCTATGATTGGTATCTTAAAGTTATCTTTTTCTTTATTCATTTTATAAAAATAGACTTTAAATGGACGTTAACAAATATTCATCTGTCACATTCATGGGTAATTTAATTAACTCTTATAAGTTTGATTGGTTTCTTTTGTGAATATTCATAATGTGACTAGTTAATTTTCATCCATTCAATTTTCAAATTTAAACATCTAAAATATCAAGTTCTTACGGAATACCGTAAAGAGAGAGCTTTTTCTTCAGAGTTTTGACACAGGATCTATATCGGATTAGGGTGTTTTGAGTTTTAAAGTTGTTCCTTAAACCCTTTGTTTATTCAAAAGATCTGTAGAAGGGTAAGCGGTTTGAAAGTGCTTTTTATATTGTGTTTTCTTTGCTGCTGGTTTATTTTACTGTTTTACTTTTTTACGGTAGGCACTAGCCATTAGCGAAGAACGATGAGGCATTAATCTTCAAAACTCCGATACCCTGTAAACAATACATAAAAAGGCACATAGGATACAAAACCTATAGCAGTGAAGCCCATAAATTGAGAAAATAAATTTGGAACAGATACTGTTTTCTTAATGGAATTATTTTAGTTTTAAACTATGCAAAGCATCCTCACCTACCTTATCCCCACAGTCTGGCTCGCCAATGGCCTATTTTGCAAAGTATTTAACCTAGTCCCCCGACACCAAGAAATAGTAGAGACCATATTGCAGGTGCAAAATGGCCGCCCCTTAACCATAGCCATAGGCCTTGCCGAAACCTGTATGGCCCTTTGGATAGTCAGTAGGTATAAACGAAAACTTAATGCAATCACCCAGATTGTTATAATAGCAAGTATGAATATTTTGGAGGCTATTTATGCGCCCCACCTCCTGCTTTGGGGAAAATGGAACGGGGTATTTGCATTCCTTTTTATTTTAGTAATTTACGGGAACCAATTCCACCTTAAAAAACGGGCCCACTGATATGTTTTCCTTTTTAAAAGACCATCCCTTTGCCGTGGAGGCTTTTTTTGAAAGCTCACTGGTGCTTACCTATGCGGTGCCCAAGGAACAGCTGGCACATTTGGTGCCCGAGTGTGTGGAGGTGGAAACTTTTGACGACCAATGGGGCTTTGTGGCCTTGGCGATGGTGCAGACAAAAAACTTACGGCCAAAAGGGTTTCCGGAATATTTAGGTAATGATTTTTTCTTGACGGGCTATAGAGTTTTTGTACGCTACACCGACGCAATAGGTAAGAAATATCGCGGACTCTACATCTTGAAGTCTGAAACCAACAAACGGAAGATGGAGTTTTTTGGGAATTTTTTCACCCATTACAACTATTCCACTACCGATATAACCGTAACGGAAACCGACAAGCACTTACAAATTTATTCCAAAAAATCTGGTTTGAACGTAGTGGTATCAACCGAAACAACGGAAGTGCCCCTACCCGAAAACTCTCCTTTTGAAAACTGGATGGAAGCGCGCAAGTTTGCCGGGCCGTTGCCATTTACATTTACCTATACTCCCGAAATTCAGGAAGTCTTGATTATTGAAGGGGTGCGGACAGCCTGGAAGCCACAGCCTGTAAAAGTACTGGCGCAACACAGTGATTTTTTGGATTCGTTACAACTTAAAGGAATGGTGCTTGCCAATGCCTTTATCATTAAAAACATTCCGTATTGGTGGAAAAAAGGAAGGAAGGAACTATGGCAACCTTAAGAAAACCTTTGCAGGGCGTAACAAATATTGTTCGGTTTAATTGGCACTTTTATGTTTTGGCGCTTGTCACAGTGGGGGTATTATTTTTTTTAGGATTCTTTTTCCAAAATTCTTTTGCCTGGATGGCTTTTGCCATAGCGATATTGATTGCTATAGTGACCTTGGTTTCTTTGAGTGTGTCCTGCTACATTTATGATTTCTCTGGGTTATACAACTTTAAATGGATGAATAACTTTACTTTTGAAAAAGCAAATAGCATCGTAAACATACACGCTGGGTTTGATGAAAGCAGTGAAATTTTACACCGAAAGTTTCCCCAAAGCAAATTGACCGTTTTGGATTTTTATAATCCCGAAAAGCACACCGAAGTCTCCATCAAAAGAGCCCGAAAAGCCTATCCGCCTTATGCCGGTAACCAACAGATCGCCACTACCACCATCCCGCTTGAAGACAAAAGTGCAGATTCTGTTTTCCTGATTTTTGCAGCGCATGAAATACGCGACCCTAAAGAGCGCAAGCTATTTTTTAAGGAATTGCGAAGAATTGTTGCAATTAATGGAAAGGTAGTGGTTGCCGAGCACCTTCGGGATGTTCCAAATTTTATGGCCTATACCGTTGGCTTTTTTCACTTTTACAGCAAAGCTTCTTGGAAGAAACTTTTTAAAACTTCCGGGTTTAGGGTCTCTTCCGAATTTAAATGCACGCCTTTTATATCCACTTTTATACTTGAGCCCGATGGAACTTCATCTTAAAATAATAGGAATTATTTTAATACTGCTTTCGGTAGTCCACGTTCGCTTTCCGAAGTATTTTAACTGGGCGAAGGAGCTGGGTGGAATGAGCCTTATAAACAGGCAGATGATGTATGTACATACTTTTTTTGTAGCACTGGTAGTCTTTTTGATGGGGGTGCTTTGCGTTTCCTCGGCAGAATTATTGGTTTCTTCGGAATTGGGACATAGAATCTGTCTGGGCTTGGGTGTGTTTTGGGGATTACGGTTGTTTTTTCAATTCTTTGTATATTCAAAAGAGCTTTGGAAAGGCAAGCGTTTTGAGAGCGTTGTGCATATAGGGTTTTCGCTTTTATGGGTTTATTTTACGGTAGTATTTTGGATTGTTGGACTGTTAGACTAATATTTGTTGTCGGTTCTGAGTTCTCGGTTATCGGTTGTCCCCAGCTCCGCTGAAAAGACTTGTGCCTCCGCTAAAGCTTCTGCGACACGCGGACGGCAGAAAAGGGTTGTGGGGTGAAGAAGTGATAATCAAAAATCTTATTCCCCTTCAAAACTTCTGTACCGCGTAAGCAACACATAGAAAGCGCCATAAGAAATAAAGCCCGCGGCAGTAAACGCCATTAAAATTCTACCAATGAGAGATTGGTCCAAAAACGAGAAAGCATCCTGTATGCCTTTTATGTCGTGCTTGCCAGTATAAATACCTACACGTAAAAAGAAATAAGCAATAATAACTACCACAAAAGCACGGGCATAAAAACCGAATTGGCCAATAAGCCGGATGAAGGGGTGGTATTTATGGCCTTCCAAATTAAATTGATCCAGCAGCCCTCCTTTAAAAACCCCAACAATTAAAACGACCGATTGAATGGCCAATATAATACCCACTACAATAAAAATAATGGACAAGGTGGAGGAGCCCAAGAAGTTTAGATAGCGAGTGCCGGAATTCCCTTCGGGTATGTAGGTGAACACGTGGAAGAAAGCGAGAAGTGCCACAAAGGTATAGACCAGTCCTGTGGTGAAAAGCCCGAAACGGCGCAGTTTTGCATTTCTGCTGTTGCCTAAATCTTCAGGGTCATTTATGCTTTGAACAAACATCCAAAACGAATAAAAGAGCAGCCCTACACCCAAAAGCATCAAGAGTATTTGACCAAAGGGTTGTTTTTTAAGAAATGCAAGGGCTTGGTTAGTGCCCGAACTTTCACCGCCCATATTAAGCGCTGCCAAAAAGGAGAGGATGCCTATCACCAAATAGATTACACCTTTTGAGGCAAAGCCTATGGTGGCAGCTATTTTATAGGATTTTTTCACTTAATGAGATTGGTTTTTTGGCAAATGGTGCGCAAAGGTACAATTAGAATGTGATTTTTTTGAAGGGATAAGATTTTGTGATTTATAATTTCCGTACACTGATGCTTCGACAAGCTCAGCATGACATTTGCTTCCGCAGGCCTAGCACGACATCGTAGGGATTTAGGGTGGTATTATTCCAAATGATCTATTAATTTTTCGAAGGAGAGAATATCATCCCCCAATCCCATTTTTCTGCGGAGGGTTGCTTTTTTTGAGTCCACCTGTTCTTTGGTTATGCCCATAAGGGATGCTATTTCCTGAATGGAAAGTTGGAGTTTTAACATGCAACAGAAAGCTATATCATTATCAGATAAATTTGGAAACATTTCCGAAAGTTTTAATGCAAAAGCAGGATGTACCTCTACAAATTTGCCTTTAAAGTATTTCCAGTAATTATTTTGAC
>Ga0209344_10003839_pt1 | contig 14385 bp, 11 predicted proteins | sample Cruoilmetagenom6_FD_187293 | JGI IMG/M metagenome (GOLD analysis project Ga0209344, IMG submission 187293) | Oil polluted marine microbial communities from Coal Oil Point, Santa Barbara, California, USA - Santa Barbara Oil Seep Sample 6 (SPAdes)... | ecosystem: Environmental > Aquatic > Marine...
CATTTTGGTTTCTGTAAAGCTTTTCTTGGTTTAAAAGGGAAAAAATTGTATTGTGCTGTATGTTGGTAGAACCAAAGAGAATGTGTGGCAAGGGGAGTTCTTGTGGTCGGGTTCCCAAATCGTGGAGTAGTGAGGGCACCGAGGGTACCCGGGGCAGTAACCCGTCGTGAAATACTGGGAAAAAGCGCGGGAATTTTTCTTATGGGAAAAGCCGTTTCGGCGGGTTTCCCTGGGATATTGCGTATTCCACGACAGGCTTTCTCCTATAACGATCCGATAGCTTTCGAAAATGTTTTGCCAGGTTCGTCTGACTGGGAATATTCGAAGCGTGTGACCTCGGAATATGAAGTTTCCGGGTATGTTTTTCCCCCGAGTGTGCAGGCAGGTGAAGAGGTCGTTTTGCGGTTTAATGTCCGGGGTCCCAATGTGGGGCGGGATGTTGCCGTGGATGTCTTTCGGCTTGGCTGGTACGATGGTGTTGGAGCTCGGAGAATTGCCCCGCGTTTTCTCGTGCAAGCAGGGTCCCCGAGAGAGGTGCCACCGGCCCGGGAAAATGGCCTTATTGAGTGTGCAGACTGGCCGGTTGCGATCAGGATTCCCACGGAGGACAATGGTGCCTCCTGGCCTTCAGGCATCTATTTGTTCCGTCTTATGGGTTCTGATGGGCGTGCTTCATACGCTCCTTTCGTTGTGAGAGATCAACGTTCTAGTGCACCTTATCTTTTACTTCTGGGACAGGACACCTGGCATGGATACAACGAATTTGGTGGGAACAGTCTTTATTCCTTTGGTTCTCGGTATTCGAATCTTGCTTCTTTTCGGGTTGGCCCAAAAGTTTTTTGGTCTTACTACGACAATATTCTGAAGCGTTCTGTCACAAGTCCGGTACACCCTGGGGCATCTTCTTCTGTTTCTCTCGCGCGTCCTTTCTCTTTTTTTGCGTGGGGAGCCCCTGGGGCAGGAGAACTATTTCGGTTTGAATATCGTCTTGTTCGGTTTTTAGAGCGACGTGGTTTCCCATTGAATTACGCGTCTTCTTTTGATATGGGGTCCCCGCGATGGGATAGCGGTCGGGCGATATCCCATCCTGTCCGTCCGGAAGTGCGGACAATTATTTTGTCGGGGCATACAGAGTACTGGAGCGCAAAAATGAGGGACGCGCTCGCGAAGGCCCAAACGGAGGGGGTGGGTATTGTGAACTTTGGCGCAAATAATGTGTACTGGAATGGCCGTCTAGAGGCCGGAGATGGCGGGAAGATCCCCTCTTCTGTCTATACCTGCTGGAAAGGAACGGAGCGAGACGGTACGCATGCAAAAGACCCGCTGCGAGAAGACCCCACTCGCGCGTCGGCACTCTTTCGCAGTCCGCATATGGGGCAGCCGGAGCAGCTTCTTTTGGGAGCAATGTTCGATGGCTGGCTGGATCGCCTCTCGGGACGTCCTGCCGTGGGAAAAGAGGCGTTTGGTCATCAGCCTTTACGCTTCGTTGACACTTTGCATCCGGTTTTTGCCGGTACTGGATTAGAGAACGGGGATGAGATCCCTGTGCTTTGCGGAGGGGAATTCGACCGAGTATTTGATTCCGTGCCGCGTATGGCAGGGACGCAGATTGTTGCCGAGACAGAGGTTCCTCGCTCCCGAAGTGGAAGGGGAGATGCAACAGTACAGCAATCTGTTTTGGTCGAAGGGCCAGTACATGATGGAAAGAATGTTCGTGTCTTCAATGCAGGGACATTCAATTGGAATTGGGGTCTCGACAATTTCTCTTTTGATCGGGACGCGCACGGAGTGAGCCGTTATATCTCGACTATGTCGAATCCGTATGGGGTGGAAAAGCAGTTTCCTCGTGCTGGTATCGCTGATTCTCGCATACAACGACTTACGGAAAACATTTTGCGTTGGGCTGCGCGGGAGGAATGAGCAGCCTGTAGCGGACCTGCTCAATTTCTGACATTTGTTGGACTGTGGGGGAGCAGCGAGCGGTTTAACTCTTGACGCTGTCGAACACAAGCGGAAGGGCGCGTGGCCCGCGGACTTGGCCTGAGGACCAAGTGACCGCTGCTGGATCTGCAAGGTGGAAAGCTGGAATGCGTCGAATGAACTCTTCGAGGGCAACGCTCAATTCCAGACGTGCCAGGTTTGATCCGAGGCAACGGTGGATGCCTGCTCCGAAGGCATGATGGCGGTTGACTGCCCTATCGATAAGCACCTTATCGGCGTCTGGGAAGGCTGCTGGGTCCCGGTTGCCGGCGGGGAAGGGCGGGAGCAGTTTGTCTCCTGGGCAGAGTGTTTCTCCCCCGAGTTGGGTTTCTTTTACAACTTCTCTTGCCATTGTGACAGGAGCGTAGGCGCGGAGGAATTCCTCTACTGCGGTGTCCATGAGTTTGGGGTCGTCTACCAAACGGGCGAGGTCATCCGGGTGATGGGACAAGTGCCAGAGGCCGGCTCCGATCGAACTCCATGTCGTGTCAATTCCCGCCGGCATGAGGAGGATGACTGTGCCGAGAATCCGCATGTCGGAGAGTTTTTCTCCTTCGATTTCGGCCTCAAGCAGTGTGGAGATGAGATCGTCTTGTGGAGATGCTCTGCGTTCTGCGATTTTCGCGCTCAAATAGGAGATCATGCTGCCGAGACCTTCTGTCGCGGCCTCGGGATCAGTCGGACTGACTTCGAGTAGCTGGTGTACCCATTCTGTGAAGAGATCGCCGTCTTCTGGGGGGACTCCTACCATGAGAGCGATCACGGTGACGGGGATCTGCTTGGCATACTCGGCAGCGGCGTCGCATTTTCCCTTCTCGATGAAAGTATCAATACGACTGTTCGCGAGCCCGCGTATGCGCGGTTCCCATTCGGTGATGAGTTTCGGGCCGAAGGCGGGAAGCAGGATGCGTCGGAAGTCGGTGTGGAAAGGTGGGTCGGATGTGATGGGAGGGGCTTCGAGGCCCTCGTCGCCTACGGAAAGAAGCCCCGTGATAACCACTGTTTTTGAGGAGAAGGACTCTGGGTTGTACGCGACTTTGCGAGTGTCTTCTTGTCGCGTCGGAACCCATACTCTTCCGTATCTGTCGCTGTGGGCAATAGGGCGCTGTGCACGGAGATTTTCCCAGATGGGGAAAGGATCAGCGGTGTAAGTTGCATCACAATGGTCGAAATCGTTTTCCCAGTCGGTGACAGGCGGTTTGTTTGCCGGTATTTGCTTCTTCCCCTTGCCTGGCGAGTTCTAAAGACACTTCATGTATCCTGTGTCTTTTGTCTCCAGATTTTTTGGTCTATTGGAGTAGATCGGGTGATTCGTGTGTTTTATCTGTTTTCAGCGGGGATCGGGGGAGAGTCGCAACTTTTTTTCACAGGGTTCCCTTGAAGTGTCTGTAAGGAACCCCTAAAATCATATGTGCACAGCTCTTGTAGATGTCCGGAGGACCCCTGTAGACCCTCTTGGGAATCCTCTCCGGAGCGGGTCTGCAAAGATTTCATGTCGGGCATGTGTTTCTGGCAGCGATACTTCGCTTTTTTTGAGATTTCTTGGGATCTGCTGTTTTTCTGCAGCCAAATTTGGCTGCAGAAAAATCTTTGTTTTTCTGCAGGGGAAAAAGATGTCTTTGTATTCTTCTTTTTTGCCGACCGTCTTGGTAGCCGGTCTCTTTGTTTTAGTTGTCTTCGATAATGGTGATAGCGCTTTCTGGGCAGTTCGCAGCGGCAAGCCGTGCTTTTTCTTCAAGTTCGGGAGGTACGACTCCGCCCTCCATCTCGTGGGCATAGCCGTAGTCGTCCGTGTCGAACAGCTCAGGAGCGATGACCACACACCGGTTGTGCCCTTGACATTCTTCTTGGTCGACGACGATTTTCATGGCAATTTCCTCGTGACAGACAGATGGTTGGCACGCGTGCGCCTTGGGTCAATAAAGAACCCATGAACATTGCAGTTTGTGTTCATGGTTCGGCGAAATTGTACTTGGGACAGAGAGGTCTATAGGAAATATCGTGTTGGTACTTTCTCCTTCCAAACTGGGAGAAAACTTTTTTTGGCAGGTTTTTGCGGGCCTGGGTTTTTTGTGGGGGAGGCCTTCTTCGCTTGATATTGGACCTTTGTGAATTTTGTGTGGAATGCCTTGTTTATGGGGTCTTCCTGGGCTTTCTCTTCTCGGTCTGTGTGTTTCTTACGGGTGTGCGCGTCCTGAGGACGTCTGTTCTGTGTGCGATTCCGGGGGGAGCCTGAGAGAAGAGCGCAGCGGAGGGAATGCGAGAGAAAGAGAGGCGGAGTTCGGGTTGGAAGAAAGGGCCTTCGTATGCTCGGAGCGGTATTTTCGGTCCGATGCCCGAGTCCGATGTCTGATCAGGGAAGGGGCTCTTTATGGATTTTGCTTTGCCTCCTGAACTCGAAGAGCTACGCAGTGTGGCGACAGAGGTTGCAGCTCGTGCCACGGTGGGACGCGAAATCCTGGAAGAGAGCTGGATTCACGGATACAGTCGTGAGTTTGCTCTCGAACTAGGAGAACGCGGATGGCTTGGCATGACCTGGCCAGAAAAGTGGGGTGGTCATGGTCGTACTCCTTTGGAGCGTTTTCTCGTTTTTGAGACGCTTATCGGGCACGGGGCTCCAGTGGCAGCGAGCTGGGTATGTGATCGTCAGATGGGTCCGTCAATTTTGCTCTTTGGTACCGACGAACAGAGACGCCGTTTTCTTCCCGACATGATCGCAGGGAAGGCCGCGTGGTGTATCGGGATGAGCGAACCTGACGCGGGATCCGATCTCGCTTCTTTACGCACGAGCGCAGTGCGCGACGGCCATGCATTTGTGGTGAACGGGGCGAAAGTGTGGACGTCCTTTGCCCATCAAGCTGACTGGTGTTACCTCATTTGCCGCACCGATCCCGCAGCAAAAGCACACCGGGGACTCTCTGAGTTTCTTGTTGATATGTCGAGTCCGGGAGTGACCGTGCGCCCTCTCGTCGATATGACGGGTGAGACTGATTTCTGCGAAGTGATCTTTGAGAATGTGCGTGTTCCTGCGGAGAATCTGGTGGGGGAACTGAACGGGAGCTGGCAACAGACCATGCGTCAGCTTGAGCACGAGCGGGGTGGGATCGACCGTCTGGTAAGCAATTGGGCGTTGTATCGCGACAGTCTGGCGAGAGCCGATATGACGGATCCTTTGATCCGCCAGGAAGTTGCCGCGATTGAGAGCGGTTACCGGGTTGGGCGCCTTCTCGTGTTGCGCGAAGTGCTCCGTCAGGCCCCGCAGAGCTTTTCGGCTGCGACGAAAATTTTCTGCACCAGACTCGAGCAGAGAGTCGCGTCTTTTTGCATGAAAGTTTTGGGAGCTGACGCGATGCTGTGGGATCGAGTGTCACGAGCGGTTTGCTACGCGCCGGCTTATACCATACAAGGTGGTACAAATGCGATTCTCGCCAATGTCGTGGGAGATCGCGTGCTTGGCCTGCCCCGGTAAGCCGGTCCCCGTGTGTGGGTCTCGGCGCGTCAAACGCGGGAAAACTTTCCTTTGTCGGAGTGCGTTTCATTATTTGCACGTGGCGTTGTGCAGACGTCGTGCAGACGTTGTGCAGACTTTTTTGTTGCGAGCGACTGTCAACTTTTGTTGGGGCAAAGTCGGGAAGAACCTTTCCAGACTCTTTGAAGAATATGATGAGAGCAAAGGGGGACTTCCAAAGGGGAATACTGTGGATACGTTATGTGACACTGTGGCTATCGTGACAGGGGCGAGCCGGGGAATTGGGAATGCCATTGCCCGTCGTTTTGCTGCAGAAGGTGCCTCGGTAGTGGTCACTGCTCGTACCATGCGGGCGGGAGAGAGCAAGTTTACCGGCTCTCTTGAGGAGACTGTTGCCCAGATTGAGGCGGTCGGGGGGACGACTGCCCCAATCGTTGCCGACCTCTCGGTGGAAGAAGATCGAGAACGACTTGTTGCAGAAGCAGAGCGCCTGTATGGGCAAGTCGACATTCTGGTGAATAATGCGGCGGTGACTTTTTTTCGTCCCGTGGCGGATTTTTCGATGAACCGTTTCCATCTCATGATGGAGGTGCAGGTCGCGTCAGCGTTTGATCTTTCCCAACGGGTGTTGCCCGGCATGCTTGTACGAGAGCGAGGTTGGATACTTCAGGTTTCGTCTTTGGCGGCTCGTCATCCCCAGGGACCGCCCTATCTGTTTCAGATTGGCGGCGGCGGTACGGTCTACGGGATGTGCAAGGCAGCGCTTGAGCGTTTTACCACGGGGTTGGCGTCTGAGGTATACGACAAGGGTATTGCGGTGAATTGTCTTTCTCCGTCGGGGGTTGTTGCCACTCCCGGTGTGATGCACCACAAACTGATCCCTGCCGGGATGGAGGAGCATGCCGAGCCGGTTGAGGCGATGGCTGATGCGGCTCTTTCCCTGTGTAGTGGTGACCCGAAAAAGATGACAGGAAAAGTGGTTTATAGTCTTTCGCATTTAGCCGAGATGGGTATTGAACCACAGCCCCTCTGAAAGAACGCTCGTTTGGTTTTTTCGCTCCGTGTGCTTTTGCGTTGTGCGCAAGGCTTGGGATGTGAGGTTTAGTGCGTGAGGTCTTGCGTGCGTGAGGTCTTGCGTGCTTTTTTTACTTGATCCGGGCCATGAGGGGTTTGCGAGGGTTTGTCCTGATGCTGTGGAGTGAGTGGACCGAATATGGGTTTCCCGGCCGGGCATACTCTGTGGCCTTTTTGTTCGCGCATGTCATGTTTTGTCCGATAGTCTCCAGGAGGCGTGAAAAGCGTTGTGCATAGAGGGGGATCATGGCTGAGACGGTGCAAGAAACCGGTGCTGAAGAGAAGGTGCGCCGTGAAGCAGCTGTCTGCGGCATGATGATCGCGTATTGGGCAGAGCGGTTTCCCACTTCGCTTGCGCTGCGTTCTCCTGTTGCCGACCTCACCTTTGGCGAACTGAACGCGCGGGCAAACCAGTTTGTGCGGGCGTTGCGCAGCCAGGGTGTGGGCGCGGGTGACAGCGTTGCGCTTATGTGCTCGAATCGTTTGGAGTTCCCTGAAGTCGTGGTAGGTGCCCAGCGCATGGGGGTGCGTCTTACTGCAGTGAACTGGCATCTCACGGGGGAAGAAGCCGGCTACATCGTTGACGATTGCGAGGCAAAAGCTTTTATTGCCGATGCGCGTTTTGCCGGCGCTGCGGTTGGTGCTGCCAAAGTGGCAGCAGCTGCGACTGTGCGCCTTGCCATTGGGGGGAGTATCGCGGGGTTTGTTGCCTATGACGAGGCGTGTGATGCCGAGTCTGCGCATAATATTGAGGACCCTTCGCTCGGGACAAGCATGTTGTACACGTCAGGTACAACGGGTCGACCGAAAGGTGTGTTTCGTCCGCCTAGCCCGGTAGAAACTTCTTCCTCTCTTTTTGCTTCGGCAGCGTACGAGCCAGGGGAATCTTTTCACCTTTGTACTGGCCCTCTCTACCATGCCGCTCCTCTTGGGATCTCGCTGCGGGGTCCGTTGGCTGCCGGGGTGGGAGTCACCTTGATGGATGGCTGGGACGCTGAGGAGACCTTGCGTCTTGTGGAAGCACACCGGATTACCCATTCGCATATGGTGCCGACCATGTTCCACCGCTTGATTTCTCTACCAGAAGAAGTGCGGCGTTCCTATGACGTGTCTTCTTTGCGCTTTGTGATGCATGGTGCGGCACCTTGCCCAGTCGCCGTGAAGCAGGCGATCCTGGACTGGTGGGGCCCGATTGTGCATGAGTACTACGCGGCAACCGAGGGGTCGGGAACTGTTGTAGGGCCCGAGGACTGGCTGCAGCGGCCTGGCACAGTCGGAAAACCGCCTTCTCCTGATCATATCCGGATCGTTTCTTCTGATGGGATGCCCGAAGGGGAAAACCCGCTCTTGGGAAGTCGCGAAGTCGGCACTATCTATATAAAAGCCCCAAATTCTGGCCGTTTTGTTTATTTTAAGAATGAAGAGAAAACGGCAAACACGTACGATGGTGATTATTTTACTCTAGGTGATATGGGGTATCTCGATGAAGACGGTTACCTGTTTCTTACCGACCGCAGTGCCCATCTGATTATTTCGGGCGGGGTCAACATCTACCCGGCTGAAGTAGAAGAAGTCCTCCTTGCGCATCCTGCTGTCGGCGACGCAGGCGTGATTGGCGTGCCAAACGAAGAATGGGGCGAAGAGGTGCGTGCTGTGGTGGAGCTGCAACCTGGTGTGGTGCAGACCGACGCGCTCGCCGCTGAACTTATGAGCTTTTGTCGGGAACATCTTGCTCGCTACAAATGTCCGCGACAAGTGGACTTTGTCAAGGAATTGCCGCGACATGACAATGGAAAGCTCTACAAGACGGCGTTGCGTGCCCAATATCGTGCCGCGTATGAGGAAGCAAAAAAGACAAGAGAGTAGGGTAAAAGCCAGGTAAACGAGCCATTAACGCGAGCATGCTTCTGATTATTGGTAATTGTCGGAAATCAGCAGGGAAAACTGAGATGCTCTCTCCAGGAGTGAAGAGGAAATGTGTTCTTGGGATGCGTCAATATGTTGCTGGAAAAGCGCTTTGCCAAAAGTTGTCAGCCTGGCGAACCGTCACGATCTTCTCTTTTTTAGCATGATGGAGTGTTCTGTCTGAATGAGTGTGTGACAGAATGAAATCTGCATGAAATTGGTGTTCGTTTTTTGCGGTTTTTGTTGGATTACTGTAGGGCGAGCTGCGTAGAAAAAATTGGGCGCCGTCAGGCCATGGGGGTACTAAATGACTAGCACACAACTTCCTTCCCTCGCTCAGCGGGTTCGGGAATCAGAATGGGGGGGAGGCTCGCAAGCACTCGCCGCCGCTGCTGTCCACTGGGAAGACACGTTGTTCGCGTCCCGTTCCACAATGGATGAACACGCGCGCCGTCTTGCAAGCCCCGGTCTTATGCCACCAGCGCGCATGCTGCGCCAAGGACTGGCAATGGGCTTGTCCCAAATACGCTATGCCTTACGACACTTGCCAGGTGACTTCCGCAACGACCTGCGTCCTGTGAATGAGACCGAAGAATGGGCCAAAGGAATGATCGCCCGTACGACACGGGACCAATGCGAATTTCTCGGCCCCTCGGGAGCGGAGATTGCCCGTATTCTCGATGCCAGCGAAGGCCTTGCCCCCGGCATCATGGTCGAAGAAATTCGCCGTCGACCTGTGAAGTGCCGGCCGGTGCCCGCCGCCGCAGTCAACTATGTGCTGCGGAAAGTTTTCGACGGTGCGATTGGTCCTGTTGAGCCTGACCCTGTCGCGTACACGCCAGCGTCACAAATGCACCGAGCCACACTTGACGACGGTCGCAATGTTCTGGTGCGTGTCCAGCGGCCTGGCATCGTTACCCAGTTGCGTGGTGACGCCCGCGTGACCGCCACACTTATCGGCCCGCTCGAGTCACAGTTTTCGACGGTGCAAGAACAGCGCCCCGGTGCTTTTGTAGAGCTTGCGACCCGCCAGATCATTGAAGAAACCGACTTGCGGAACGAAGCGCTCAACGCTGTGCTTCTCGCCTTGGCAGTCGAAGAAATCGGCGTAGAGGGCGTCGTGATTCCCCGCCCAGTGCCTGGCTTTGTGGATTCGCGTGCTGTTGTCTTTGACGACATTGGTGGTCGGCCTTTTGCGCCCGCCGCACACACCCTGGCAGTCGATAAAGTCGTGAACAGCCTTGTCGGAATCTCGGCCGAGACCGGCCTGGTGAAAGGCATTTTCCACGCAGACCTGCGTCCCGAAAACCTGCTCGTTCTGGAAGACGGATCGATTGGCATTGCCGGCATCGGCACGCTGGGCTGCTTCGACGACAATACCCGACAAGCTGCCTTCAAATATCTCACGACCGTTTTCTCCGGGGACTTCCGGGGCCAGGTCGACGCCATGGAACTCGCCGGCGCAGTCACACCCGAAACCGATAAAGAAGCCCTGGTCGAGGCCCTGGCGAACACTGAATCCCTGCAGCCCGCGGGAATGTTCGGCTCTGGTGGAGAAGGCGTGATGAACGCCCTCGGACAAGCCGTGGGTGTGCTGCTCGAACACAATATTGATCCGAACCTCGCCACGATCATGTTTGTGCGTGATGTTTTCCAGCTTCGCTACTTGATCGGGCAGATTGACGAAAATGCCTCGGTTGTGGCCTCGCTCTTGCCGCTGATGCAGCGTCTCCCATTTCTTTTGCAAGAGCAAGAACAATGAGTTTACTTGACCAGTTCGACAGGATTTTAGGGCGTGCGTTCGGTGTCAAAATGAGCGTGCGCGTCTCTTTGTCTCCTGGTATCTTACTGGGGCGTGTTTCAAATTTGAGCGTACAGCTTCATGAGCTCTCGGTGGCGGGGCTGCTGATCGAGAGTGTGGACGTGCGACTGGGAGAAACACGCGTGCTCTTGCGCCTGCCACCCACAGTCCGAATCACTGATATTTCGGCCGGTGTCACGGTGACGCAAGACGCCTTTGACCGCTGGACACGCATCGCAGCTCTGCCCGTGCGTCTCCGCTTTCGTCCTGACCGTGTGGTCGCTCGCACAGGTCTTGCCGGTCTGCGTCTCGGAGAAGCAGCAGTCGGCCTCACGGTGGAGAACAACCTGTTGCGCCTGGCTCCTCTCTCGGTGAATGTGCTGGGCTTTGGCCTTGGTAGCCCAAGTGAGATTTTTGCCGTCGCCCTTCCCCTGCCGCCCCTGCCTCATGGGGCCCGTGTGATCGACCTCACCTCCTATGATCGTCGTGTAGAAGTCACCTTGGGAGTGCCGGAGTTCGAGACATCGATCGGGTGGGAGGATCTACGACAGCTCCGCTCTCAATCAGGTAACCTGGGACGTTTCTCCCGGAGAGGCCAGTACGAGACAGAACGTGTTGCCGAGCAGCAGCGTGTGCGAGAAGAGCGAAATGCGCGTCGCCGTGAAACGCGTGTCGCGCGGGTCGAACGCGCAGCGCGGCGCAGGGCAGCGCGCAGCATAGAGAGACGAGAGCTACCCAGACGGAGTTCCTCTTCACCATCCTCTTCACCATCGTCTTTGCCGCCACCTTCTGATAGGTCTGTTGGACGCCGTCGCCTTTCGTCTGCGAGACCGGAGAAGCCGGATCCCTCGACTCAGTCGGGTGTGGGCGAACAAGATGCACCGGAAACACCTGAGAATGGGAACGGAGATATCTTTTCTGGGAAGAGCAGGTCTCGACAGGAAAAACCTGGTCAGGGAAAGTCTCGGCAGGGAAGACGGGCTCCGCAAAGTTCCGAAGGAGATCTTGAAATCGGTCCTGAAAATACTCCGGAGGACACTCCCGAAAGTGAAACCTCACAGCAGCAAGACAGTGGATCTTCGCCGTCTTCTCCTGTCCCATCGGAAAAGACATTTCGCGAGGTGTCGGACACAGAATTCCTCCCGGATATGGCGCCTGGTTCTTTTCGGGGCAATGGAGTTTCCCACCCATTGAAACCGCGTCCTCTCAATACCACGCCGGATGAAACCTTGCCCGGTGAGACTGTGCCGGATGAGACCCTGCCCGGTGAGACTGTGTCAGGAGATGACGCTGCCTCAGACGCATCACCAAACGCGCCTGAAGATCCGGACACCGGAGGCCCAGATTCTCCTGGAGGCGAGTGACGCGGGTTTGGTGCGGTGTGCTTTTTGCAGGCCCCTCTGCGTGGCAGGGCACCGCTGCGCGCGGCGGCGAGTCTTTGTATCTGTCATGAAGAGGGCAGCGCACGGAGAAACAGCGTGCGCTGGTGGGAGTCCGCGCGGTTGGCGTGTCTTTTTTGTGAAGCGAAAAGCGCACCGTATCCGCTCTTCGGGAGAGTCGTTCTCCCGAAGAGCGGATACGAAAGGGCAGGTGGCACGGGGCAGTCGAAGGGCTACTTACTCTTTTTTGCCCCAGAGAGAGACGCCGGCGGGAATGTCTTTGAAGGGGAGTTCTTTGTCAGGACGAGGTTCGGATGGCAGGCCGAGGACCCGTTCCCCAATAATATTGCGCTGTATCTGATCAGTTCCGCCCCCGATCGGGAAAAGCGGACTCGAGAGGACCATGTTTTCTATGCGCCCACCGAGTTCTCCGTCTTTGCCGGCGAGTACACCGGCAGGGCCGAGAATCCGCAAAACAGACTCGCGTAGTTCCCGAATCATGGCATTCGCCGCGAGCTTTCCAGTGGAAACCTCTGGGCCTGGACGTCCACTGCGAGACTGCGAAGCCTTGGAGCGAAGCACCGTGTAGCGCCCGATTTCCAGGAGGGTATACACCCGTGCAATGTCTTGTCTGGTAAGCGGATCGTCAATCTTGTCATATTTTCGGGCCAGATCTACCAGCATTTCGCCGTTCGGGCCGCCAAACTTACTGTCGGTGCGGGAGCTTCCTTCCATGTGCGGCACAAGGTCGCCCACCATGGCATTCAGGTCGTTTTCGCCAATGGAAAGGCCGACCATGCCGCCGCCTCCCATCGAGCCGGCACCTAGCATGGTGCGCTCATGCGCCAGTGTGGTGAGGGTCACTCCCCACCCGCCGTTTTGTTCTCCCAGCAGGTTGGCGTGGGGCACACGGGCGTCAGTAAAAAACACCTCGTTGAAAATAGCCCGACCGGTCATCTCGGTGATGGGCCGGATCTCAATGCCCGGCTGGTCAATTTCGATCACAAAATAGCTCAGGCCACGGTGCTTGCGCACTTCGGAGTTGGTGCGCGCAATGAGAATGCCGTACTTGGCAAATTGTGCACCAGAAGTCCAGATCTTCTGGCCGTTCACGACCCATTCGTCACCGTCGCGTTCTGCCTTTGTGCGCAGTCCCGCCAGGTCAGATCCAGCTCCCGGCTCACTGAAGAGCTGGCACCAGATTTCTTTCCCTGTCACAATGTTGGGAAGAAAGCGCTTTTTCTGTTCTTCGGTGCCGTGTGTCCAAATGGTTGGCCCGGCAAGGTTTTGCGCAATTCCCGCCGGAGGCCCGAGCGCCCCAACCGATCGTCGCACGTCTGCCACAATCCGCATCGCCTCAGGTGGCAACCCTCGCCCATGGGACTCTGCCGGCCAGGTCGGGAATCCCCAACCTGAAGCGGCGAGCCGCTCCCACCATGCTCCCAAACTCAGTTTTGGATCCCAGTTCTGCTCAAACCAGTTCCGTGCTTCTTTTTCGATCGCAGTATTGCTCATCGTCTGTGCCGGCACAGCGATCCCCCTCTCCCTTATCGAAGACCCCCTATAGCGTATCCCCCTCACCCCCTCAAACAAGCCCCCGCCCCTAGTCTTTTTTCCTTTTCCAACCCAAAGGCAGAACAAGCTCATTTTTCCAGCCCCCCCCCAAGAGAGACGGCTTTTCGGGCAAGCCTTTGCTGGACAGATCACGAATACATATCAAATTCGCCGCTCATCGCCTCCAGACTCTCATACCACGCTTCGTTCAGGAGCTCGTCGTGGAGGAAAGACTCTTCGAGTTCTTGGAGGAAATGGTCTTCGAGGTTGGCGTCTTGGAGATCAATACCTTTGAGCTTGGACGTTTTCGAGGTAAGCGTTTTGGATGTTGGTCCAGGTGAGGTTGGCGTTTTCGAGATCGGCGCCGCTGAGATCGGTGTTGGTGAAGTCAATTTCTTGAAGATCTGCGTTACGGAGGCATGCTCCAGCAAGGTGAGGGAGGAGAGGTCTGCGTGAGGAAGGCCCACATGGGAGAAGAGGTCATGAAATGCGCGAAGGAGCGGGGGTATGAGAAGTTTTCTGTAAACCAGTAGGGAACGTTTTTTTCGATGAGGTCGGGGTAGGGCAGGGATGCCCAGGGCAGCCTTCGTAGTGCCATTGGCGTAGTGTCGCTGAATCGTGGCCTAGTGTGTCCGCGATGTCGCTCAGGTTGAAGAGACCGGCCTTGTGCAGGGTGAGATCGATCGTGTTTGGTGGTAGGTCATCTTGGGTCGTGTTGTCTGGTAGCCGGTCTTGGAAGATGTCTCCTGTCAGGTTTGCTGGTGTCGGGTCTGTTGGTGTCGGGTCTACTGGGGTGGTGTGGGAGGTCTGGTCTGGTGCCGCGTTGTTTGGTGTCGGGTCTGTTGGGTGGTGTCGGAGGTCTGGTCTGGTGTCGGGTTGTTTGGTGTCGGTCAGGCCATCACCGACAGGAAACAGGAGTGCATGCAATTCGCAGTATTGTTTTTCCTCGTGCGTGCGGTGAGAGTTCTAACTGGTGAGGGTTTTGCGGTTGTCGAGCAGTTGTCGCCAGCGGCGCATCGTGCCCTCGGGGCTGTCGAGCCATTCCCAGCGGGCGGCGAGTTGTGTGGTTTCGCGGGTTTGGCCGGGCAGCCAGACACGGGCGATATCGGCCCAGTTTTGTTCAGAGTTGAGCGCCATGACGAGGCAATCGATCTCCTCGATGCAGCGTGCGAGGGTTTGGTTGTCGTTTTTGATGGCAGCATGCCAGGCGCGGGCAAGGTGCG
>Ga0209344_10003840_pt1 | contig 14382 bp, 12 predicted proteins | sample Cruoilmetagenom6_FD_187293 | JGI IMG/M metagenome (GOLD analysis project Ga0209344, IMG submission 187293) | Oil polluted marine microbial communities from Coal Oil Point, Santa Barbara, California, USA - Santa Barbara Oil Seep Sample 6 (SPAdes)... | ecosystem: Environmental > Aquatic > Marine...
GCACAAGCGCGGCCGGACGGAGCGACAATTTTAAGACTTGGAGAAGCATGGGCCGGCAAGCTTGGGAGGAGGTAAGCTTGCCGGCCGGGATAACGTATCCGGGAGGAGGACCGTTAAAATGCGGCATCAGATCGGCTCGGGAAGGATCGAGGTCCGACACCTGACAACGTCGGCCCGGGAGGTGGGCCAACATTGATCCTGTTGCGGCGTGTAGCGCGGGGCTTACAGGCCGTCGTATTCGTTAACCACCAGCGCACGGGCGTGCTGGGGGATGTCTTTGCGGGCGATCCCGGCGGTTTCGAGCTGGTCGTCGCTCATGCCGTTCAGCACTGTCTGCATGCGCGAAATCTGCATGTTTGTGATGGTGCGGGCAAAGCCTGCGCGGAACTTGGTGCCCAAGCTGCCGGCAGAGGCCGACAGATTGGCGAAGAGATCGCGCAGGGGGGTGCCGTAGGAGGAAGCGGTGATTGTGTTGTTGTATTTCATCGGTTTAGTCCTTCAAAAGTTCTTCGCGGGCAACGCGGCGGATGTTACGGCGGGCGATGCCGATGTCGGCAAGTTCGCGGTCGCTGAGCGACCGGAGTTCGGACAGGGTGCGGCGGTATGAAACGCGTCGGGCCCGGGCCTCTGCCATGACAGTCCAAAGCGACGCAGAGCGGCTGCGCAGCCCCTTGAAAGCGCCCTGTGGCGCGCTGCTGTCTTGTGTATATGTCATCGTCATGGTGCGGCTCCTTTCAGAATGCTGCGGTGCAACATCAATGCTGCAATGCAGAGTTAGTCCTGCCCAGCTCAGTTTTAAACTGCCAATTGTGCATAGGCGCTATGCTCTGAGCGAAGGGCGCCAAAATGCTTCCCTTAAGACGGGAAAGCCTTTTGAATAAGCACTTTAAGAAAATTATTGGATGATATTGGGTAGGATCCCGGACCGCTGAAGCGTTCTTTCGTTGGGGGCCGCGGGCATCTTCCACACTCCCCCCAAAGGGTAATTTTGCGGTGTTTTGCGCTTGGCCGGTTGGAGAGATTGCTAAGAAATGGCTCCCGATGTAGTGGCTCCCTCCTCACGAAATGCGGTGTGCTCAACGCGAACCCGCGCGCCGGAGACAGAAAAACCGCCGACCCTTCGGCCGGCGGTTCAAAAGCGTATCGTTGTCAGACCGTCTTAGGTCGCCGCAGGCTCCCATGGGCGGGTGTAGGCGTTCAGCACCTTGCCCACGTCCTCGTGACTTGCGCCGTTCATCGTGACCTGCGCCACCAGACCGCGCTTTTTGTCGTCGATCACATCCGTCACCCGCGCGGGGCAATCGGCCTTTTCCAGATTGCCGTTATAGATGCGGGTCATCGCGTTCTTGCGCAGATCAGGTTTGAAAATCTTGCCAACAGCGGTTTTGGGCAATTCATCCATGATCGTGAGGTGCTTGGGCTGGGCCGCGCGCTCTGTCACCTTTTCGCACACAAAAGCCAGCAGCTCTTCTTCGCTCGCCTTGCCCCCGTCGACCAGTTCGACAAAGGCGCAAGGCACCTCGCCCGCATGAGCGTCGGGCTGGCCGATGGCCCCGGCAAAGGCGACGGCTTCATGACCCAAAAGCGCCTCTTCGATTTCAGCGGGGTCGATGTTGTGCCCCCCGCGAATAATCAGATCTTTGGCGCGGCCCGTGATCCAGATATAGCCGTCACCGTCGATCCGGCCCAGATCGCCTGTGCGCAGGTATTTGCCGTGGTAGAAGAGGTCTTTGTTCTTCTCCTCCTCGACATAGGTATGGCCGGAAAATACCCCGGGGTTGGACACGCAGATCTCGCCAATCTCATCCACATCCGCGTCAATCGGCCCGTCTGGGGTGCTCTTGATGATGCGCACATCCGTGTAGGGAAAGGCGATGCCGATAGAGCCGACTTTTTTAATGCCATCTGTCGGGTTGCAGGAGACCAGACAGGTCGCCTCGGTCAACCCATAGCCTTCGACCAGCGTGACGCCGGTGGCTTTCTCAAAGCGCCGGAACAGTTCCAGCGGCAGCGGGGCGGAGCCGGAAAAGGCGGTTTTCACAGTGCTGACATCGGCATCAATGGGCCGCTGCATCTTGGCCGAAATGGCCGTCGGCACGGTGATGATAAAGGTGATCTTCCACCGCTCGACCAGCTTCCAAAAGTTGTCGAACACCCCATCGCCCCGGTAACCCTGCGGCGTGGGAAAGACCACATGCGCGCCAGACGCCACGGCGGCCATCAAGATCACATGACAGGCAAACACGTGGAACAGCGGCAAGGGACAAATGATGTTGTCCTCTTCTGTATAAAGCAGCCTGTGGCCAAGCCAGCCGTTGTAGATCAGCCCGGAATATTTGTGCTGCGCCACTTTCGGCATTCCCGTGGTGCCGCCGGTGTGGAAGTAGCAGGCGACGCGGTCTTCTTGAATGTCTTCAAAGTTGAGCGACTGGTTCTGCTTGGCGATTTCCGCGTTGAAGTTGAGGTATTTCGCCTGATTTTCGGCCAACCCCTTGGGCCGGACCAGCGGCACGATCCAGCTTTTCGGCGGGGTCAGGTAGCGGAGGAGGTCGACTTCGAGCACCGTATGCACATTGGGCGCGAGTTTGACCGCCTCGGCGGTTTTCTGGGCCACATCTGTCTTGGGGAAAGGCCGCAGGGTGACGACGACAGACGCCCCCACTTCGCGCAGGATCGCACCGATCTGTTCGGCGTCCAGCAACGGATTGATCGGGCTGACGATCCCCGCCACCGCCCCGCCCAGCAGGGTGATCGTGGTCTCGTTACAGTTCGGCAGCACATAGGCCACCACGTCTTTTTCCCCGATGCCAAGGCTGCGGAACAGGTTTGCGGCCTGTGTCACGCGCCCATGCAGTTCTTTCCAACTGAGGGTTTCGGCCTTGTCTTTCGGGCCTGAAAAAATCTGAAAGCTGACGGCGTTGTGCTGCGGAAATTTCGCGGTGGTGTCGCTGAGCATTCCGTAGAGTGTCTTGGCGACGTCGCGGTCTTCCCACGGCATTTCAGCCGCGATGGCATTGCGGTCCTCGATCCCGGCAAATGTCATGGTGTCTCCTCCCTGTGCCGGCGTACCGGCGTGTTCTCCTGCGTTCCAGACTGCGGCGAAATGCGCTGTTGCGCAAGCAATCGGCAGCAGGAAACGCTGCGTTATCAGGGGTGACGTTGCGCCGGAGGGACGGTGATCAGGCCGCAGCGGCCCCATCGGTGAACTGCAGCCGCGCCAGACGGGCGTAAAGACCATCGCTGGCGACCAATTCATCGTGCGTGCCGATGGCGGCAATGCGCCCGGCTTCCATGACGACGATGCGGTCGGCCTTTTTCACGGTGGCCAAACGGTGCGCGACGATCAGCGTGGTGCGGTCGGCGCTGAGACGGTCCACGGCGGCTTGCACCAGACCTTCGCTTTCGCTGTCCAGCGCGCTGGTGGCCTCGTCCAGCAGCAGCACCGGCGCGTCGCGCAGGATGGCGCGGGCGATGGCGATACGTTGCTTCTGCCCGCCCGAGAGCATGACGCCGCGTTCGCCGAGGTAGCTGTCATAGCCTTCGGGCAGCGCGGTAATGAACTCATGCGCGGCGGCGGCGCGGGCGGCTTCTTCGACCTCGACATCGCTCGCGTCGGGGCGGCCAAAGCGGATGTTTTCCGAGGCCGTGGCGGCAAAGATCACCGGGTCTTGCGGCACCAGCGCCACGGCGCGGCGGAAATGGTCGCGGGCCATGTCGCGCAGGTCAACGCCATCGAGGGTGATGCGGCCAGAGGCGGGGTCGTAAAAGCGCAGGATCAACTGGATGATCGTCGTCTTGCCCGCGCCCGAGGGGCCGACGAAGGCCACGGTTTCGCCGGGGCGGATGTTGAGGTCGATGCCATCAAGTGCGGTCACATCAGGACGGGCGGGATAGGTGAACTGCACGTTTTCAAAGGTGATATGCCCGGCGACCTTTGCAGGCAGCGTTTGCGCAGCCTCGGGGGCCGGGTCTTTGACCGTGTCTTGGGCTTGCAGCAGGTCGATCAGGCGCTCGGTGGCACCGGCGGCGCGTTGCAACTCACTCCAGATTTCCGAGAGCGCTGCGACGGCCCCGGCGACCATGACGGCATAGATCACGAATTGCACCAGCGCGCCCGCGCTCATCGCGTCAGCCCGCACGTCGCGCGCGCCGATCCAGAGCACGCCGACCACGCCGGTGAAGACCAGAAAGATCACGATCACGGTCATCGCGGCGCGGGTCTTGATCCGGCGTTGGGCGGCGTCAAAGGAGGCTTCGGTCATCTGCGCGAACTGGCCGCGGCTGGCGGTTTCATGGGTGAAGGCTTGGACCGTTTGCACGGCTGTCAGCGATTCGGAGGCATTGCCGGAGCTTGCCGCGATCCAGTCCTGGTTCTCGCGGCTCAGCCCGCGCAGGCGGCGGCCCAGTGTGAGGATCGGGATGATCACGGCAGGTACGATCAGCAGCACCAGCCCGGTGAGCTTGGCCGAGGTCAGCAGCATCAGGCCCAGACCGCCGATAAAAATCAGCAGGTTGCGCAGGGCGATGGAGACCGACGAGCCGATCACCGACAGGATCAGCGTCGTGTCGGTGGTGATGCGGCTGAGGACTTCGCCGGTCATGATCCGCTCGTAGAATGCCGGGCTCATGCCGATGACGCGGTCGAACACCGCGCGGCGGATGTCGGCCACGACCCGCTCACCTAGCCGCGTGACCAGCGCATAGCGCAGCCCGGTGCCCACGGCGAGTAGGCCTGCGATGATCAGGGCCGCGAGGAAATACTGGTCCAGCAGTGCGGCTTCGTCGGCGCTGAAATTGTCGATCACCCGGCGCACGGCCAAGGGCAGCGTCAGCGAGATCATCGCCGTCAGCACCAGCGCCGCGCCTGCGGCCGCCATCAGCAAGCGGTAGGGCCGCATAAAGGGCATGAGCGCGCCAAGCGCCCCGATCCGCCGCGATTTTTCGCGTTCGTCTTTGGCAGTCGGTGCGGGTGTGGGCGTGCGGGCCATGGGCAATCCTTTGTCTTTCGACAACGGTCATGGCGCGGGCATGGGGCGGGGTCAAGCAAGAGCCTACCAAAGGGACGATCTGTCGCGACGGCAGGCGCTCTGCGCGGCAGTAAAACATCAATGGAGGGAAGCTTGGAGCGGGCGGCGGGAATCGAAATAAAGCCAAGTGTGGCACTGAGTATATATAACTATTATCTTACGGCATCGGCGAGTTTGAAATGTTACGGGATCAAGTTTAGCAATGCAGGCGACATTGCTGATATGTGGTCATCACCATTAATCCTTTGAATTCGGCACATCACCAGCCCGTTTTAAACCACGGCCGCTTACGATCTTTGAACTCCGACGGAAACTCATCTCTGTTCTCTTCCAGCAGAACCCAGATATGATCTGGAACGGAAAAAGGAAATCCTGACATCTCGTAGGGAACACCGTTAATTGCGTCTGATTGAATAAATCCCCTCTTAAGTAAAGATGCTCCATGACCGCAGTCCATCTCAGCCGCAAAGGTCTTTTGGTTGTTCTTCAGCAGCCAGCCATAAATGGACCGCTCGTCCTCTGTTGCATATGGTAGATACTCTACGAACTTTTTCTGATGCTTGGCGATCTTTTGAACCCGCTCGCGGTCAGCACGGCGCTTTTGCAAAAGGTTTCCAAATAGACCCGCGACCTTTTCAAATAGCGAGGCAATCGAAAGGCCACCGATAATTAGCATTGCAAATGGAAGCCCGTAGACAACCCACGGAGAGTTGGTTGGCGGAAGAACTTCAAATCGAAACAAGAGCCAAAATACAAGAAGCCCAAGGCTCAATCCAAGAAGCTGCCAAGCACTAGCTTTGAGAATTCCCAGCCAGCCTGAACCCATCTACATCACCTTCAAGAACGCCATCAATCAGTAATCCCAATTGCCGCACGAATTGTCCATTATTGATTGTTCAATCATTCTAAAAGTTGCAGGAATTGGTGCGGGATTAAAGCCGTTTTAGCCCTTCGGGATCGAGACGAACTTTTATATTTTTTCTCCAAAAATACTTAGATACTATTTTTTGGAGCGGGCGGCGGGAATCGAACCCGCATCATCAGCTTGGAAGGCTGAGGTCTTACCATTACACAACGCCCGCGCTGCGGCTTTCGGTCTATTTTATCACTTGAGGGGGGTCAAGTGGTACGATGCGCCGATCTCGCGATTGTCCGCTCGGCCTGCTTTTGCCGGTCGTCCCTGTTAGACAGTGGCAAGCGGACGCGGGGCGCACTAGCTTAGGCAGCAGGCCAAACACGGGGCAGAGGATGGACGGCAGACCGGCTCAGGACCAAAAGCGCGAAGTGGTGATGACCCACGGGATTCTCAGCGAGAACCCCGAGGACCTGTTTCATGGCACCGGCTGGCGGGTTGGGCGTGCGGTCTTGCATGAGGCGGTGTTGCGGCTGTGGAGCGATGACGCCTTTGGCATGGCGGGCAATGTGGCGTTCCGGGCCTTGCTGGCGATTTTCCCTTTTCTGATCTTCACCAGTTCGCTCACCGCCTTTGTGGGGGATCGGTCGATGGCCAATGACTTGATCCATTTCCTGATCGCCATCGTGCCGCCCGCGCTGATCGATCCAATCGTGTCCGAGGTGGAAAAGGTGATGACCGTGCCCCGGGGTGATCTGCTGAGCGTGGGTATTTTGCTGACCATCTGGTTTGCCGTCGGCGGGGTCGATGGCATTCGGGTCGGGCTGAACCGGGCGTATGGATTGCGCGAAACCCGGTCGACCGTGACCCTGTTTGCGGTGCAGATTGGCATGGTGCTGCTGGCGAGCCTGATCCTTGTGATCGTGGGCTATCTTTTGGTTCTGGCACCGCGTGCGGGGTCTTGGCTGCATATGTTGATGCCGGGGTTTGATCCGCGTTCGGTGACAGTCAGCCTGCTGCGGTTTCCGGTGTCTTTCACGATCTTGCTGATCGCGCTTTTTGCGGCCCATGTGATCCTGCCTGCCCGGCGCACCAAGTTTAACAACATCTGGCCCGGCGTGCTGGCCACGGCGAGCGCATGGTCGCTGCTGGCGGTGGTGTTTTCCTATTACCTGCGCAGCTTTGGCACCTATGCGAGCTATTACGCGGGCATGGCCGGGATCATCGCGGCGCTGTATTTCATGTATCTGGCCGCATTGGTGCTGATCTTTGGCGGCGAGTTGAACCGCGCCCTGCGCATCCGCCGACTGGCCCGTGTGATGAGCGACTAGCCCTCCGCGCAGGGCGTCCCGGCAGCGCCCCAGAGGGTGACGTCATGGATCAGCGCGTCCAGCGAGCCTTTGGGCGCGGACCGCCCTGCCCCCGGCGTGAAGCCCCAGCTAACAAAGGCGGAGTTGCGCAGGTGATCGACGAGCGAGGCAATGTCATGGCCGTCGTTTGTGTCGGGGTCGCGCAACTGGGCGCAGACCTCGGCGGAGGTTTTGCCAAGCCATTCCAGCTCAATGGGCGGCAGCCGCCAAGCGTCGTCGATATGCGGCGGGGCGTGTGGAACGGTGTTTGCGGCGGCGGAGGTCACGTGGCAGGCATCGCAGGTGATGCTTTCCGCCCCGATCCTGCTCTCGCCCGCTTGGACGTTCATGCCGTGCACGGCGTCTGGCTTGTAGCCCAGCCCTTCCCACATCGGTTGGCCACTGTCGCCCACATGGCAGTTGGTGCAGCGCGGGTGCGAGGTGACGGTAAAGATGCGCTCCCATGCAGCGAGGCCCTCTTCGCGGGTGGCGTCTTGCGGCGTCTCTTGGGCGGCGGCGGGGGTGGCCAGCAGGGCGGCGCAAAGGGTCAGGTATTTCATGCGAAATCCACGGAATTGGAGAGCGGCAAATCGCGGATGCGCTGGCCTGTGGCGGAAAAGATCGCGTTCGCCAGTGCAGGTGCCGCGGGCGGCACGCCCGGCTCGCCCGCGCCGCGCAGCTTGCCGCCGCTTTCCAGCCCGCGCAGTTCGATCTTGGGGGTTTGATAGAGGCGCAGACCGGAATAGAGGTGGTAGTTATCCTGCTGCGGCACGCCGTCTTTGTAGGTGAGTTCGCAGTTCATCGCGTGGCCCAAACCCCAGATCACACCCCCCGAAAGCTGTGCCTCAAAGTTCACCGGGTCAAGCACAAGGCCCACTTCGGCGGCGACGAAAACCTTGTCAATGCGCAGGCCCGCGTCGGTCTGGCTGACCTCCACAACCTCGGCCACCGGCACGCCGAAGGACAGGCAGAACGCCAGCCCCCGGCCCCGGCCCGGCCCGAGGTCCGCGCCCCAGTCTGACATTTCGCCCACGGCTTCGAGCACCTTGCGCGAGGGGTCGTGGGTGCACAGCCGCAGACGTTCCGCCAGCGGGTCGGCCCCGGCGGCGTGGCACATCTCGTCCATGAAGCTTTCGTGCAGGAAGGCGTTGCCCGAAGCCCCGACCGAACGCCATGAGCTAACCGGCACCATCGCGGGCACCCGGTGTCCGGTGACGCGGTAATCGGGGATGGCGAAGGGCTGATCCCATGCGCCTGCAACGATGGCGACGTCGGGGCCAAAGACCGGCTGGTGCACCCGCTTAAGCTGCGATTCCATAACCGAGGGCGCGGCGATGGCGAGGTCGAAGGCCGCGAGTTTGCCCTCCGCGACCTTGCCCTGCGCACGGGCCATGGCCAGCGGACGGGGGAAGTCGTGGGTGAAATCTTCTTCGCGGGACCAGACCATTTTGACCGGGGTGCCGGGCATCTGCTGGGCGACTTCGACGGCGCGCATGACATAGTCGTCTTCGAGCCGCCGCCCGAAGCTGCCGCCTGCCATGAGCACATGGATATGCACATTCTCGGCGTCGACCCCGGTGAGGCGAGCGACATTGGCCTGCATGAAGCGCGGGATTTGCGTGGCGGTCCAGACGTCGACGCGGGCTTTGGTGAGTTTGACCAGCACGCTCATCGGCTCCAGCGGGGCGTGAGCGAGATAAGGGATGCGATATTCGACGCTAAGCACTTCGCCTTCGGCCAGTGCGGCGGTCACGTCGCCATCGTCGCGGAACTGGCTGTCTTGGGTGTCGTCTGTAAAGGCGGCGGCGACAGCCTCGAACTGGTCTGCCGTGTCGCCGGTATAGGGCGATGGCCCCCAGTCGCAGTCCACGGCCTGCACAGCCTGAAAAGCGCGCCATGTGTTGTCGGCCACGACCGCCACGCCGCCGGTGATGGGCAGGACGGCTTTGACGCCGCGCATTTTTTCGGCGCGGCCTGCGTCGAACCCTTGAATTTTACCGCCCTGTGCGGGGTTGGTGCGGGTTGTGGCGTAAACCATGCCCTCCATCACCATGTCGATGCCATAGGTCTGGGTGCCGGTGGATTTGGCCAGCACATCGGTGCGCATCTGCGGCTTGCCCAGATGCTTCCAGTCGGACGGGTCGCGCAGGATGACATTGGTGACCGGGTCAATCTCAGCCGCCGCAGCGGCGAGGTCTTGATAGGCGAGCCGCGCGCCATCGGGGAGGACCACAGCGCCTGCCTCGGTCTTAAGCTGGTCACGCGGCAGACCGGTTTGCGCCATCGCGGTGGCGATCAGCGTCTCGCGCGCCACCGCCCCGGCTGTGCGCAAACGGTCGTACATATCGGGCACGGTGGAACTGCCGCCGGTGAGTTGTAGGCCCAGAAGCTTGCCCGCCACATCCGCCGCGCCGCGGCCCGTGCGGGCGAGGAAGGTTTCCGAGGTGGCGGCGATGGGCATGCCTTCGGCGCTGACGACACCGTTGTAATACACCGGCGATGGCGGGCCGGGGGTGATCGTGACCTCAGCGAGGTCGACGTCCAATTCCTCAGCAATCATATGGGCTTGGATAGAGTATGCCCCCTGCCCCACATCGGCACGCGGGGTGATCAGGGTCACGCCGCTGGCGTCCACTTTGACGTAGGGCGTAATCGCCGCAGCGCCCGGTGCGAGCCCGTCGAGCAGCGGATTGTCCAACTCGCGCTTATAGAGGTAGGTGCCAAAGGCCACGCCCCCGGCAATGGCAGCCGAGCCGACGAGGAAACTGCGGCGGGTGATGGTGCCAAGGCGCGACATGCTCAGGCCCCTCGCAACTGTGCGGCGGCGTCATGCACGGCGGCGCGGATGCGGGGATAGGTGCCGCAACGGCAGAGGTTGCCGCTCATCGCGGCGTCGATCTGGTCGTCCGTCGGGTCGGGGTTGAGATCAAGGAAAGAGGCCGCCTGCATGATTTGGCCGGATTGGCAGTAGCCGCATTGCGCGACCTGATGTTTGACCCATGCGGCCTGAACCACATGCAAAGCCTCTGGCGTGCCGAGCCCTTCGATCGTGGTCACGTCGCCGTCGACATCGCCGGCGCGCAACTGGCAGGAACGGACCGCCATACCGTCGATATGCACGGTGCACGCGCCGCATTGCGCGATGCCGCAGCCGTATTTCGGGCCGGTGATGCCAAGCTCGTCGCGCAGCACCCACAGCAGCGGCATATCGTCTTCGACGTCCACCTCGTGGACTTTGCCGTTTACTGTGATTTGCATGAGTTGCCCCTTTGAAGCCATTGTAAACAATGTAGCCTTCACAGCGGCGACCACAAGGTCCGCGGGCGGGGAATGGCGCGGGGTCAAGCTGCCGCTCGGCCCCGTGCGGGTTTTATTCGAGGTCTTGGGCCGTCATTGCACGGTGGATTTCGCGGCGGACCAGCTTGCGCACATTGCGGGTGATGCGTTCGCCCAAGGCGCCTTGCAACTCCGCCCGGACGATCTCTGTTACCAGATCACGCAGCGCCTCTTCGTCAAGGAACTGATCCTCAACGCTGATCCCGGTTGCTGCCTCGGCGGTGTCCGCCCCGGCATCCGAGGTCCGCGCGGCAGGCTCTGGCGCGCGCGGGCCGCTGTCGGCAAAGCGGCGCACCTGTTCTTCGATCGCTGCGGCAGGCTTGCGCCGCGCCGGGGCTTCAGGCTCCGCTGGTTCTGCGGCCATAATGGACGCCGCGTCAGTCGCGAATTCCACTGTGGGTTCTGCTGTGGGTTCTGCTTCTGCCTCAACGTCATCTTCCCAGACCATCGCCTGCGGGGCGGTGCCGGAATAGTCGTCATCACCGGGGCTGTCAGGCTCCCAATTGTCGGAAATGTTGCCAATGGCCGTTTCCAATGCCGCAATCTTGTCGCTGAGTTTGCGGGGCGGGACTGTCGGCTCTGCCGGGGTGAACCGGACGGATGCAAAAGCCTCGTCAGCGGCGACATCTGTTGCGTCATCTTCGCTGGCGGGCGCCGTTGCCGTCCTATCGGCCTGCGCATCGCCATTGCCGCGCGCGTCGTCAAAATCTTCGGCCTGCCGATCTGCGGGATCGTCGTGCAACATGTCATAATCGAAGGGCGAGATTGTCGGGCTGGCGGTGGTATCCGCCTCAAGCTCGGGCGTTTGTTCGCGCGTATCTTTGGCCAGTCGGTCGGACGCCGGGAAAGGACGGTCCTGACCGTCCGATGTCGCCACACGCAGCGCAGGGGTCAGCACCAGCTTGTCAGCGGCGGCTTCGGGCGCGGCAGGGGGCGCGGGCTGTGTTGGTGGATTCATCGGCTTGCGCGACGAAAAGAAGGGGCGCATTTTGGGGCCGTCCCGCTCTTCCGTATCCGTGTTTTTCTGCGTCAGCGCGGGCATTTCCGGCGCGGCCACATCGTCTTGAATGGAATCGTTCTGCATGGATTTGGGCACATGGGGGGAAAAGTCGCCTGAATAGACCGTTGTATCCGCCTCAGGCGCGCTGTCTTGCGCCGCGCTATGGGCGGGTTCAGGCGTTGCTGCATCCTGTTCCGGGTCGGGCCCAGAGGCTTGCATGGGGCGCTTGTCTTCGGACACCAGACGGCGAATCGAAGACAGCACATCTTCTACTTCCGCGTTTGTGACGGGTTCGGACATATTTTCTACCACTCTTTCCTCGCGGACCAGCTTAACCGGACCGGGGGATTCTCACAATGGGGCGCTAAAAATTGTCAGTCTTTTTGCAAAGCGCGCAACACCCGGTCAAGTGCCTGCCCCTGAGATGAGTGCAAGGCCGGCCCGTCTTTGACCAGATTATAATAGGCGCTGGCGTCGTAGATTTGCACCGGCAGGCGCAGGTCACGGGCCGTCAGCTGACCGGTGGCAGCCAGCACCGAATAGGCCGCGACGTAGAGGTTTGCGCGGGCGGTAACGCGGGTCGATTCCGCATCAAGCAGCGCCTGTTCGGCGTCCAATACATCAAGCGTGGTGCGCGCGCCCAAAGTGGCCTCTTCGCGCACGCCGCGAAAGGCGATGCGGGCGGCGCGGATCTGACGGTCTGAGGCTTCCAGCTGCGCCCGGGCCGACGCCAGTGCGGCATAGGCGTTACCAACTTCTTGCTCAACATTCATGCGCACCACATGCAGGTTGGAGCGCTGCGCGTCGCGTTGTGCCATTGTGCGGCGCAGGTCAGAGGACAGTGCACCGCCTTGATAGATGGTCTGGCCAACCTCAACCCCAACGCTGCCGCCCCGGTTGTAGGAATCGCTGCTGAATGTCTCGCTCAAGCCGTATTGACCTTTGAGTTTGACCGTAGGCTCCATAGAGGCTTCGCTTGCCTTCACGGCCAAATCGGCCGCGGCGACCTGATGCTGGGCGGCGATGATGGAAGGGTGCTGGCGGACAGCCAAGCCCTTGGCCGAGGCAAGATTACCGCCGACGTTGGGTAAGCTTGGCGGTGTGCCCAGTTGCCCCGGTTTACGGCCTACAACCGCGCGATATTCCTCAACCGCGCGCAACAACGCCCCCTCGGCGGCGGCCAGCCCGCTGCGGGCATTGGCCAGTTGCGCTTCGGCCAAGGCCACGTCAGTGCGCGTCACCTCGCCCACATCAAAACGATCCCGCGCAGCGCGCAATTCCTGTGTCAGCAGCCGCAGATTGTTGTTGCGCAGGGTGACAGTCTCGGCGGTTTCAGTGACACCCATATAGGCCCGCACCGCGCGCAGCAGCACTTGCTGTTCGATATCCAGCAGCGTTTGGCGGGTTGCGAGCACTGTCTCTTTCGCGGCTTCCGTCCGATAGGCGCTTGTGCCGAAATCATAGAGCAACAGTTCGCCGGTCAGATTGATCGACGCCCGGAGGCTTGAAAGCGATTGCGACGGGGCGAGCGCGGAACTGCGCGAGGTGCCAAAGTTTTGCGTCAAACTGCCCGCCCACCGCAGAACCGGTTTCAGGGCGGCCTTGGACCTTGCGACATCCTCATCCGCAGCCCGCAGCAGGGCGCGGTTTTGCTCCAGCAAGCCGGAATGCTCATACGCGCCGACAAGGGCGTCGGCCAGCGTCTCTGCCACCGCCGGGCGGGGCAGCGCGAGGGCAAGGCCCAATGGCAGCGCAAGCGCGATACGTTTGAAAGATGTTTTGAAACTGGTTACGCGCATGACACTGCCGCCTCTGATAAACTTATGTTTGTCTTACAAGGCGAGCCATTGGCCCCGCCGGAAAGGGCGCGCTGCCGCGCCCGATCTAGGAGTGCATGCCCGACCCTAACTGCGCGTTAGCGCCGGGGTCAAAGCTGGAATGCCACTTTCTGCTCAAAGCCGCGCAACACCGGTGCCGCGGCATTAAATTCACTGCGCCAAGACAGTCGTTCGCCCCGCTTATAGCCGACCCGCACCTCGCCCAGCCCCTGCTGCATAAAGAGGCAGGCAATGCGCCCGCCATCCTTGACCTGTGCCGCTAGCGTCTCGGGCAGCTCCTCAACCGCCCCCTGCACGATCACCACATCATAAGGTCCGTGCTTTGGCGCGCCTTCGGCCAGCGGACCAACATGCACGATGACATTATCCGCCCCCACCTGCGCCAGCGCTTCTTGCGCTTCAGCGGCCATTGCCTCGTCTTCTTCCACCGCGACGACGGCTTCGGCCATATGGGCGATTACCGCGCTGGAATAGCCCATCGCACAGCCCACATCGAGCACCAGCTCGTCGTTTTCGATGCTCAAGTGATCGAGCATTTTCGCCAAGGTGCGCGGGTCAAGCACCACACGCCCCTGTCCCAGATCGAGGTTTTCGCCCAAATAGGCGGCCTCGCGCTGTGCTGCGGGCACGAAGTCTTCGCGCGGCACGGTCAACATGGCGTCAATGATCGGGAATTTGGTCACATCCGACGGGCGGACCTGCGTATCAACCATCGTGGTGCGGCGGGCGGCGAAATCACTCATCAGCGAAACTCATGTGTTCTGGGTGTCTGGAAACTGATGTGCCACATTGCCGGGCCAGCGGCAACGGGCCGCAGGCATTTTCACAGCCATATGGGTCTTGCGGCCCTCTTCGCGATCCGGTAGCAGTGCGCCAACCACGGAATGGCGAGTTGGCGGAGTGGTTACGCAGCGGATTGCAAATCCGTGTACACCGGTTCGATTCCGGTACTCGCCTCCAAAATATTCTAAATCAATGG
>Ga0209344_10003841_pt1 | contig 14381 bp, 12 predicted proteins | sample Cruoilmetagenom6_FD_187293 | JGI IMG/M metagenome (GOLD analysis project Ga0209344, IMG submission 187293) | Oil polluted marine microbial communities from Coal Oil Point, Santa Barbara, California, USA - Santa Barbara Oil Seep Sample 6 (SPAdes)... | ecosystem: Environmental > Aquatic > Marine...
CCCGTCATAAAGCGGGTATCTGCGATAATAGACGCTGGTGAAAGGTGACGGCGCGCCTTCAGCTGTCAGATCAAGACTGTCTGGCGACAGGCCAACCTCTTGCGCACGCGCTTCGAGCGGGCCGATCAGCGCGGCCATTTCATGTGGTGCCTTCAAACTGTGGGATCGGGAATAATCCGTGTGTGCCGGACCGCAATGATAACATTCCAGATAGTTTTCCAATGCTAGTTTCCAATTGGCCGGAACCGGAAAAGTTGCGGTATGGGCAATCTTCAAATCCTCGAAACCATACGGCTTGGTCAGGGGGGAAAGTTGCGCCAAGCCTTGGTCAAGTTCTGGCGTATCTGCGTCAGTACAAATGAATATCAACCCTTGGAAGACCGTTACGCGCGCGGGGAAAAGACCCCAGTCATCAGGTTGGAAATCTGGTCCCATTGACCGGGCAGCACGCAATTTTCCGGACAATTCAAACGTCCACGCGTGGTAAGGGCAGGCAAAGACACGGGCCTTGCCCGAGGACTCGGTGCAAACTCGTGATCCCCGGTGGCGGCAGACATTCAGATGCGCACGTACCTCGCCTTCGCGATCACGAACGACAATGATGGATTCCGGGCCATAATCGAACAGAAAATAGTCCCCTGCCTCTGGAATCTGGCTTTCATGGCCAACCCAGATCCAGTTGCGGTTCCAGATAGCACTGATGTCCCAATCATAGATTTCCTGAGATGTATAAAACCCGCGCGGCAAGGCACGACCTTGTTTGTACTGGGCCACCAGATTATTCAATTTCTCCGGGCGCGAGGTCATTGCAGGCTTCCTTCTGAAAGAGAGATGATTTCCCGGCGAAACCAATCTTGTTCCACCTCTTTTTCCGAACGTTCGAAATTGCGCGCGGCCATGTGGCCTGCGTAAACCGCATCGGCGATCAACCCAGGCGCTGCGGCGTCACCGATCAGTTCGAGAGTGTTAAAACCTTTGTCGCGTAATGCATCGTACAGGGCCGTCTCGCGCTTTCGTTCAGTTACTAAAAGAACTGAGTTGCACACAATTTCCCTAGTGTTTTTAGTGAACCCGCAAGAAACCCACACGCGATCAGAACCTACTTCAGAAAGTTTGTGATTACAGATGATCTCAACACCAAGTTCCAAGAGGCGTGCCTGAATACGGTGCTGTTCCAATGTCAGCGTGGTAAAAGTTGAAACGAGGCTTTCGGGTGTAACAAAAATCACCGGATGTCCATCCAGCGCTAACTTTTCGGCCAACACCCCGGCGATATATGCATGATCGTCGTCATAGATCACGACAGGCCCCTCCGCAGGAGCCTTACCTTTCATTATGTCATCCGGTGTCATGACGTTGGCCTGCGCCGCTATCGCCGGTGGGGTGCGCTGTGTGTTTCGACCAATGCCATCGTTGCGCCAACGTGACCCCGTCGCGACAAAGACGTTTGGAATACCAAGTTCAATCACTTCGTCCGCGCTAAGATGACTCTGTGTAAAAAGCTGCACGTTTGCGCGCTGTTGCAAATCATGCAGACGGTAATCCGCAACCCTGTTCCATGCGCCCAAACCTGGAAGGGTGCTTTCACGCCGTACCCGCCCGCCCACAACGTCATCGGCCTCGGTCAACGTCACCTGGTAACCACGGCGGGCAAGTTGCATGGCGCATTCCAACCCCGCAGGCCCTGCGCCGATCACCAGCGCATCGTTTTCATCTGCTTTGGGGGCGATTTTCTCGGGGTGCCAGCCGCGCCGCCATTCTTCGCCCATAGTTGGGTTTTGCGTGCAGCGGATCGGCACGCCGGCGCTGTCGGCCATTACACAGATGTTACAACCGATGCATTCACGAATTTCGTCAACCCGCCCCTCAGCGATTTTGTTGGGCAGAAACGGATCGGCAATTGAAGGCCGCGCCGCGCCAATAAGGTCAACGACACCATTGCGGATCATTGATACCATCATATCGGGCGAGGTGAGCCGCCCAACCCCCACCACGGGCTTGGAGGTCGTGGATTTGACGAACGAGATATAGTCGTTCTGATAGCCATCTTCGGATTGAAACCGGGTTGTGACTGCATCGTTCTCAAAGCCGGCCACATTGACATCCCAAAGATCAGGCAATTCGGCTAGCATTTCGACGATTGCGCGGCCTTCTTCTGCGGCTTGCATACCATCAGCCCCTTGCATTTCATCAACTGCAAACCGGAATGCCACAGCACACGTATCACCCACTGCTTCACGCGTATCTTCAAGCAACTCGCGCGTGAGGCGGACACGATTTTCCAAACTGCCGCCGTATTCGTCACTGCGGGTGTTCATGTGTGGCAATAGAAAATGTTGGGCCAGCGTCATCTGGTGGCCTGCATAAACATATACGATGTCAAACCCGGCATCTCGTGAACGGATCGCCGCGTCGCGATGCCAACGTCGAAAGTCGCGGATATCGGCCTTGTCCATCGCGCGCGCCTGTTTTGGATAGGAAGAATCCAGCGACATATCGGATGGCGCTAACACCGGTGCGCGACTTAACAGGTTCTGGGCATGATTTCCGTTGTGTACCAATTCGATTGCAGCGAGCGACCCTTTTTCATGAACCGCCTCCGTCATCAGTCTTAAGGCGGGAATATCACGCGCGTCCCACAGCCGGTTTTCTGCAAATGGCGACAAATCAGATGTCGGGTGAATTTCGGTTTCCTGTGTGCATACAACACCCCAACCCCCTTCGGCCTTTATACCTCGCATTGCCGCCTCGGCGCGTGGCCTTATATGGCCCATCCCATTGCAATGGGGCACCTGATAAAAACGGTTGCGGGCGGTCACAGGGCCAATCCTGACCGGCTCAAACAGCACAGAATATTTGTTCGCCTCGGTCATGAGAACGCCTTTTATTGATGGTTGGCGGGGGCCTTTAACGGCCCCCGGTTTGTTGGGGTTTAGAATCCGGCTTTGATCCGTTCGAATTCTTTTAGCATCTTGGATTCAAGTGCTGGATCGACCGCATCAAAAAACAGGCTGCCTTCGAAAAACGCTTTGGGGTCGTCAAAACCATACTGGGCAATCAGATCCTGATCAGAGATTTCGTAAGCTGTGGCATTCGCATGCGGGTACCCCCAGTTTTCGATGATATACTGGCCACTGGCGGCATCTGACAGCGCGTTGAGATGATCATAAATCTGATCGACCGGAGTCGTCGACGACTTCAGGTGAACATACCCGCAAACCCAAGTGGCAATACCCTTATCGACGTCGCGCATCATTTTGGCCGGTGTTTCGTTCCAGATCAGGTTTAGCTCGGACTGGTTCCAGGCCCATCCCATTTCCAGCTCTCCGCTAGCCATGGCCTGATCCATCTGCCCTGCATCCGACCAATAGAAGCGAATATTGGGATGAACTGAACGCAAATAATCAGACGCCGCTTTGAACTGTTCGTCGTTCAGGTTGGTGTAATTGGCGGCATTGCCCGTGGCCAACGAGGCCAACGCATAAGCGCTGGATGCGGCATCCGGAATGGCAACCTTGCCCTGATAAGCCGGATCTGCCAGCAGTTGAAGCGAGATTTGATCATCAGCAATTGTGTCGGTGCGATAGATTAATCCAGTGTTTCCCCACTCAAACGGCATCATGTAAACCTTGCCGTCGATCACAATGCCATCCACATCTTTTATCTCTGACATCATCGCATCCCAGTTGTCCAACTTGGATGGATCAAGTGGCTGGATCAGATCGGCGGCCACCCATTTGCGTACCGCATCCGAACAGGGGTGCGCCAGGTCAGCGCCGAAACCTGATTGTAGTTTGGTGAAGGCCTCTTCCTGGCTACCAAAATAGGTGTAGGTGGGGGCAGCGCCGTGTTTTTCCACATATGCGCCGAAAAACCCCGGGTCCTCGTAACCAGACCAGTCAAAAACAGTCAGCGACGCGCCATCGGCCATAGCCGTACCTGTGGCGAGTGTCGTCGAAAGGGCCAATGCCCCCATCGTAGTGATTTTCATAGTCTTCTCCCTTTTATGTTTTGGATTGGTTTTGGCCAAGTTCGATGATCGAGGCGCCTTGAACGCCGAGCCAAACGGAATCGCCCGGGTGGTAATCGACCGTATGAAAATAGTTGGGAACAGATGCTGAGATCGAACGTTCCACGCCATCAACCTGGACATGGTAGTGAACATTCTCGCCATAGAAGGCGACGTCGCGGATTTTTCCCAGAACAATGCCGTCATAATTGTCTGGTTTGTGCGCAGAGATTTCCAGTTGCTCCGGTCGAATACCGATTTCGATCTCACGCCCCGTTTGGCCGACGTTAGGATTTCGCTCGATCTCCATAGTGCCAAAGCAAGGAGTCGATATCGTGAGGTGATTGTCAGTCTCTGCCGCTACCGTTGCAGGTAGAAAATTCATTTCCCCGATGAAACTGGCAACTTCCCGATTACATGGCTTCGCATAGAGCGTTGGTGGCGCATCTACCTGCACCAATTTACCGTCAAACATCACCCCGATCCGGTCCGACATCGTCATCGCTTCGAATTGGTCGTGTGTCACCATAACGAAGGTGATCCCAAGTTCCTGTTGCAGGTGACGCATTTCGAACTGCATTTGTTCGCGCAATTTTTTGTCCAGCGCGGAAAGTGGTTCATCCAAAAGAAGCACCTTGGGCCGCATAACAAGCGCCCGGGCAAGCGCTACCCGTTGCCGTTGCCCGCCTGATAACTCAGTGGCACCGCGTGATTGTAATCCACCAAGCTCGACCATTTCCAACGCTTCACTAACGCGGGTGTCGATCTCGGATTTTGAAATGCCACGGTTGCGCAACCCGTAGGCGACGTTGTTGCCAACGTTCAGATGCGGAAAGATTGCGTAGCTTTGAAAAACCATATTGGTTGGGCGTCTGTTGGCGGGAATGCCATCCATGTCCTGCCCGTCGATGATGACCTTGCCCGCGCTTAATTCCTGAAACCCGGCGATCATGCGCAGGGCGGTGGTCTTGCCACAGCCCGACGGTCCCAACAGGGAAAAGAATTCCCCTTCGCGCAGGTCCAGATTAAGTTCTGATACCGCTGTGAAGCTTCCGAAATGTTTTTCGATGCCTTGCAGCTGAATGATGTTTTTCTCGGTCACGGGCTATGCCTCATATCGTCGATTTGGATGAGCGGCGGCGGAAATATTCGGCCACAACCAGCAACGCCACCGAGGCCAGCAGTAAGAGCGAACCAAGCGCCAGCGTGTTGGGTAGCTTTGCGGGAAAACGGATTTGGCTCCAGATATAAACAGGCAACGTCGGCTGATTGCCTGACAGAAAGAAGGCCAGTACAAATTCGTCAAAACTAACTGTGAAAGTAACAAGAAGACTTGCAATAATCCCGGGCGATACGATCGGTAAAGTTACCCGCCGGAAGGTTTCGATCACGCCAGACCCAAGGTCAAATGCTGCTTCTTCCAAAGACGGGTCGAAATCGTCAAAAGCGGACTTCATGATTGACACCGAAAAAGGGAGCGCAAGAAATGTGTGCCCTAAAATGACGGCTGTCAGCGAAGGTTTGATGCCGATTGAGATGAAAAGCACCAACATCGAAGAAGCCACAATTATGCCCGGTATCACCAGCGGAAGCATGACCAACCCTTCCGAAGCCTCGCTGCCGCGGAACCGGTACCGCACGTATGCGCGCGCCGCGAATAACCCCATAGACGTGGACACCAGGGCCGCCGTCAAACCGACCCCAAGACTGTTCACCAGCGCCTGTATCAATGTTTCTTGCCCGCCTAACTGACGGTACCATTCCAGCGTCCATCCCTTGATGGGGAAGGCCACGATGGTGCCGTCGTTGAACGAAAAAAGCGGCAGGAACAGGACCGGCAGATAGAGAAAAGCCAGATAAGAAAAAGCATAAATTGCCAGGCCGGAAGGGCGGGTCATTTGATGCGCCTCCCTAGTCCGCTTGCTGAAAGGACAAAAAGGATCGCAACAAACCCTACAGACATCATCGCAAGCAGTGACAATGTTGCACCCAACGGCCAGTTATTCGCAGCGCCAAATTGCACCTGAATAAGGTTGGCAATCATCTTGCCGTCGGACCCACCAACAAGAGAGGGCGTTACGTAATCACCAACTGTTGGAATGAAGATGATCAGGCAGGCGGCAATAATTCCCGGGATTGTCAGTGGAAGCGTTACCCGAAGAAATCTCTGAACTTTGCCATTTCCAAGATCAGAGGCTGCTTCAAGTAAGCTGGGCTCGATCTTTTGAAGTGAGACATAAATCGGCAGGATCGCAAAAGGGGCCCAGGCATGGGCCAAAGTCAGCATCACGGCAAATTCGTTGTAAAGTAGAAAGGTCAGTGGTTCATCAATCAACCCAATGCCCAAAAGCGCCGAATTCATTACGCCGTTGAAGCCAAGGATCAATTTCCAGGCGAACACCCGCAAAAGGTAGCTCGACCAGAAAGGAATGGTAATCAGCAACAACCAGATGGTTTTATTTCTGGCCTTCATCGCGATGAAATAGGCGATCGGATAGGCCGTCACGACAGTCAGGATTGTCACGCCACCTGCGATCCAGATCGACCTCAACAGCAAATGCCGCACCAGCGGATCCGTGAGAGCCTCGCGGTAGTTGTCCAGTGTGAATGTTTTGTCCAGCGTGACGTAACTTTGGGTCCAGAAGGAATAGGTGACCAGAATGATCAGGGGCGCCGATACCAGAAAACCAACATAAAGCGTGGCAGGCGCGCTAAGCGCATACCCCTTTGCTGCTTCACTGCGCGGATTGAGCAATCCCATTTCTTCTCCATGTTTCAACCATCAATTAATGGATGATCGTCCATTAATTATTGATTGAAGATCCGCCGTGTGTCAATATTGTTGAGAGACCCGTGGTAAAAGGAAGATCAACATTATGGAAAGGTTGGATAAAACCTCCGCCAGTTTGGTTCAAAAAAAGCCTGCGCGCCGAAATCCGGAGGCCAGCAAACAGTCATTGATCGACGCTACGCTGGATACAATTGCCGAAATTGGAATCACGGATACGACCGTCAGCAGCATCATTCAGCGTGCGGGATTGTCGCGCGGGATGATCCATTTGCACTTTGGTGGTAAGGACAATCTTTTAACGAGTGCTGCGAAGTATTTTAACGAAAAATACTATGCCGAAATGGATCAACAGCTGGCCAGAGCTGATGAAACGCCACAGGAAAAGATCATGGCAGTTGTGTCTGCGGATTTAGGTGAAACTCTGCTAAATGAACGTTCGACAAAAATCTGGCACGCATTCAGAGGCGTGGCCAATTCGCACCCGGGAATAGCAAAATTTAGCAGTACGCAAGATGAACGCCTGCAATCAATTGTACGGCAATCATTTCAACAAATTGCCGACGCTAAAGGAACAAGCGATCCAAAGATCGTTCAGCACGCGACCCTGGGAACTCTCGCGTTACTCGAGGGGATGTGGGTCCATTACTTATCTGACAGAGACAATTTTTCCCGCACGGATGCAGTCGCGATGATACTTCGTTTTCTCAACGGGTTGTTTCCAGGTCAGTTTGATCCCTCAGATATCTAAATTTGGCTGCGCTGGGCACCAGTCCGGTCAAACCACAAACGGTGCCCATGCGGATGGATTGACGATGTAGCCAGGGCTGTCCCGTGCCGTCAATTTGTCATGCACAACAGGTGTTGCCCGCATGTTCACAAAGCCGATCCTTCACCTGTTGGCGCAGGTGTGTGATTGAACTGGGCTGCCCGTTCGCAGGCGTCCCGCCCGCCAAGTGCTTTGATTTTACGTTTCTGGTCTGCAAAGCACCTTGTGTTGACTTCCTCGGGATCACAGATCTGAAAAAGGCGGCGTTTGCCTTCTTGTATCACCGTGTTAATCGATGGATTGCTCACTTCACCGCCGGTAAGATTGCGCAACTCATCGGGGTCGGCCTCGAGATTGAAAAGCTGAGGGTCATGTCCGACATAATGAACGTATTTCCAGTTTAACCAGCGTACCATGAATGTTCCGGTCGTCGAACCGCCATCGTGGTACTCGCTCAGGATTGTCCGCTCCATGTCATCTGGTGCATTCGCAATATCGCGAAGTGACAGGCCGGGCAAAGCAAGGCTTTGAGCATCATGCGGCACACCACAAACATCAAGCGCTGTCGCGGCAATATCCACCAATGAGGTCCCTGTTAAAACGCGCTTGCCCTGAGGAATATCTGGACCGGCGGCTATCATTGGTACACCCGCCGATTGTTCATACATGACTTGCTTGGTCCAGAAACCTTGGTCGCCCATCATGTCACCGTGATCGGAAATGTAGACCACGACGGTGTTTTCTTCCTGACCGCTGTCTTTCAACGCTTTCAGGACACGACCGGTGCAACGATCCATAAAGCTGATCAACCCGTAGTAAGCAGCCTTTGCTTCACGCATTTTTAGTTCATCGAAATAGCGGTCATAGTCAAAAAACCTGGCGACATTGCGAAGCTCACTGTGGTCGGGTCGCACATGTGTACCGTACCCGACCGGCAGATCCATATCAGCGGGGTCATACATGTCGTAAAATTCTTGCGGGCATCTCAATGGATAGTGCGGGCTCACCAACGATACGAATGCGGCCCATGGTGTTTTAGTACGGTCATCGGCCTTCAGCCAGCCTTCGGCCATTTTGGTCACGTCCAGATCGTAATTCGTGTAACTGCTTGGTCCTACGCCGACTTCGTGGGCCAATTCCGCAGCAGCATCATAGGCTGGCGGCGATTCACGCAAAAGACCAATCGGCCAGCCGACACCGTCAACAACATGCATGGGTAACAATTCTTCCGAAAATCCGTTGTCATCGTCACTGGAGCGAAAGTGTAACTTCCCAATCGATGACACATGAATTCCCCGACCTCTGAGATGTGCCATCCAACTACGGACATTACCTTCATAAGGTGTTGCGCTGTCCCAATAGCCGGTTTTGTGAACATAATCCCCGCAAGCCAGGCTCGCGCGGGTTGGCACACACATAGGCGACGGCGTGTATGCAGTGTTAAACAAGGTGCCCCGAGCGGCCAGTGCATCAAGATTGGGGGTTTTCACGATGGGATGCCCGACACATCCCATTGCATCTTTTCGATGCTCATCCGAGATGATGATGAGCAGGTTTGTCGGCTGTGCGTCGCCGTTCATGCGCAATGCTCCGGTGTTTCAATGTCCAACACCTAACACGTTTCGCAAATTCCGTAGTGGGTTTGATAGCCCAAGGCATTTCGGGATAAACCTGCGACACCTCTGGCGTAAATCAACGGGTGAAAGATTATTCCGTGCAGGGATATGCGGATACTTTGCAACGCCAGTAATGAATATCGAGATCCGCGACGACATTATCTGATCCGGTGATCCCGCACCGCGAATCCTTTTTCGTGGCATAGGCCAGCTGAGAATAGACTTTGCCGTGTTTTTTCGAAACGCGGCGCGACCAGGTTTGCCAGGCGTTGGCCAGAGCCATGTCCTCACTGGTCGCAGGAACAGGGTGATAGACCCCTTTGTCGTCACTGCCAAATCTGGGTTTGCAATCTGCAAACGCAGAAACGGTTGTTATCGCCAAAATCGCCGCAAAATAAAGGATAATACGCATGATCATCTCTCCCCGGTTTTGCGGCAGTATCCCACGCGCACGGCATTTCGACAAGAAAAGCGGTTTTGTTGGGTGGTCTCGAAATCTACCTTAGGAAATGCACAGGCGCGCGGTTGCAAAAGATAATGATCTGCCCAGCATTTTCCGCCGCCTGATACCCACGGCGATCGATTTCGCGCAGGAACAGATCCTTGCCGACAAACCGCTCGATATCCCGCGCCTTGCGGCGAATGACACCGCCCTGTTGCACAGCCTTGCAGGCGAACAGGTCGTTGAGCCAGATGTCGGGTGTAAGGGGGGAATTCAGGTTTCGCATGACTGAGACAGTGATACGAGTTGGTAAATGTTTGGTTAAGTGGTCAGTATTTGTCGTTCGTAATTGCCCAAGCCAGGTGCTGGAAATTAATCACAATTTAGTATACTTCCTCGTGATACGTCAGCGCTTATTGTCGGCTTTAGAAAATAAAAAGACAGCTCTCGATAACTCCAGCCCCATCGTCCTCTTTGATTGTTAGCAATCGCATGTATTTCGAATTGAAATTCTCTAGGTGTATTTTGGAACGACCGCCAGAAAGAGTACCTCTCAATCTCTGTCAATCCTTGTTGTTTTGCGGCTCGGCACATCTCCAGCTGCGAATTTTTCTCAGCAGTTGAAAAGAAAATAATACTGCCACAGATCAGTGCCAGCCCGAAAGATAGTTTTCTCCATCGCAGTGGTTTAGCGAAAGTAGCAATGAGTGTGACTGTGGTAACAATTGCGGCGAACATCATCGGCTTGGCAATAAATCCTACAAACGGTTTTAGATCGAATGCGGTGAATATCAGCAAAGGTGGTAGCGCAGCATTAAAGAGCGCCAAAAAGAATTGGCCATGAAGTAAGAAAATCAAACCAGTAAAAAGAGTTAGCTGAACAGACCACCAAGCCCAGAATGGGGCAGTCGCAGCACCGTTTTTGAAAGGCTTCGAGATTGTGAAATGAAGCCACGCCAATGAAAACCCAAACCAGAGCGCGAATGCCGCTACGAGAAAAAAGATAGCACCAATCACCGCCCCCGCCGCTTCACATTCCCACCCCGTTGCCCCGGACGTCCCGCAGTAGACCGCCCGCGGCCTTTCTTCGCCGCTTCGCCTGCTGCCTCAATCGCGGACTGACGTGCCAGCGGATCATCCGCAATAGCAAGGTCCACAGCCTCCAGCCGCTTCACCTCGTCCCGCAAACGCGCGGCATCTTCAAACTCTAGGTTCTCCGCCGCCTTGCGCATTTCCACACGCAACCCGTCCAGATGCGCGGCCAGATTACCACCATGTAGCGGCTTGTTGACTTTCGCCGTCACGCGCGCCTGATCGGTGTCGCCTTTGTAAAGGCCCGACAGGATATCCTCGACGTTCTTCTTCACCGTGGCCGGGGTGATGCCGTGTTCGACATTATACGCGGCTTGCTTGGCACGACGGCGGTCGGTTTCGCCCAATGCACGCTCCATCGATCCGGTGATACGATCCGCATACATGATAACCCGCCCCTCGGCGTTACGCGCGGCGCGCCCGATGGTTTGGATCAGTGAGGTTTCAGACCGCAGGAACCCTTCCTTGTCCGCGTCCAGAATGGCCACCAACCCGCATTCGGGAATATCCAACCCTTCGCGCAACAGGTTGATCCCGATCAAAACGTCAAACGCCCCAAGGCGCAGATCGCGCAGAATTTCGATGCGTTCCAGCGTATCGATGTCCGAATGCATGTACCGCACCCGAATGCCCTGTTCGTGCATATATTCGGTCAGGTCCTCGGCCATGCGTTTGGTCAATGTTGTGACCAACGTGCGGAACCCGTCGGCGGCCACTTTGCGCACCTCGTCCAGCAAATCATCGACCTGCGTTTCGACGGGTCGGATTTCAACCATCGGGTCCAACAACCCGGTCGGGCGGATCACCTGTTCGGTGAATACACCGCCGGTTTGTTCAATCTCCCACTTGGCCGGGGTGGCCGACACAAACACCGATTGCGGGCGCATCGCATCCCATTCCTCAAATTTCAGCGGGCGGTTGTCCATACAACTGGGCAGGCGAAACCCATGTTCAGCCAATGTAAATTTACGGCGATAGTCGCCCTTATACATGCCGCCGATCTGGGGCACGGAAACGTGGGATTCATCGGCAAAGACAATCGCGTTGTCGGGGATAAATTCGAACAGGGTCGGGGGCGGTTCCCCGGGTGCGCGCCCGGTCAGGTAACGGGAATAGTTCTCGATCCCGTTGCAAACGCCGGTCGCCTCCAGCATTTCCAAATCGAAATTGGTGCGCTGTTCCAACCGCTGCGCCTCAAGCAACTTGCCCTCGCCGACCAGTTGATCCAACCGCAAGCGCAGCTCTTTCTTGATGCTGATGATCGCCTGCTGCATCGTTGGCTTGGGCGTCACATAGTGCGAATTGGCGTAAACACGGATTTGCTCAAACGTATCTGTCTTTTCCCCCGTCAAGGGATCGAATTCCGTGATGCTTTCCAATTCTTCGCCAAAAAAGCTGAGCCGCCATGCGCGATCCTCAAGGTGAGCCGGAAAAATCTCAAGACTGTCGCCGCGCACCCGGAACGACCCACGCTGAAACGCCTGATCGTTGCGTTTGTATTGCTGGGCGACCAGATCGGCCATCACCTGACGTTGATTGTACTCATGCCCGGTTTTCAAATCCTGTGTCATCGCGCCGTAGGTTTCAACGGACCCGATACCATAGATGCAACTGACCGATGCCACGATGATCACATCATCGCGTTCCAACAAGGCGCGCGTCGCAGAATGGCGCATCCTGTCGATCTGTTCGTTGATCTGGGATTCTTTCTCGATATAGGTGTCGGACCGGGCGACATAGGCCTCGGGTTGGTAGTAGTCATAGAAACTGACAAAGTATTCGACCGAATTATGGGGGAAAAACCCCTTAAATTCCCCATAAAGCTGTGCGGCCAGTGTTTTGTTGGGTGCAAGGATGATCGCGGGGCGCTGTGTTTCGGCAATGACCTTGGCCATCGTATAGGTTTTCCCGGTGCCGGTCGCACCCAACAAAACCTGATCCCGTTCCCCATCCAGAATACCCTGACCCAGCTCGGCAATCGCCTTAGGCTGATCACCTGCCGGATCAAATTCCGTCACAATTTCAAGCCGCTTGCCGCCTTCCAGCTTTGGGCGGGCGCGGACATCGGGCGCTGGATTCTGCATGTCAGCAGGCGCCTTGTCGGAATCGGCATAGGGCATTTCGGGTATTCCTTTGGTCCAAACTACAATTGTTGTTTTTCGCTCAGGCTTCAACCCGGTGGGTAAAAGATCATGACAACAAATGTCAGCAAGTGTGTGTTAAGGGCAAATTCGATTCCGGACCGCCCGCTCCAAGGAAAATCGGTTTAACTACGCGAAAAACCCCGTATATTGGCGGAAATTTCCAATCAGGAACCGGGAAACCAGATGCAGGTCGTTGTTCACGCGGGCGCCCATATTACCGACGAAGACAAATTGCTGAAATGCTTAATCAGCAATCAAACTGTGCTGGCCGAACGTGGCGTTAAAGCACCGCTTCCACAGACTTATCGTCGCCTTATGCGTGATATTCTTCACGCTGCCCGCAAGACCGGCATAAGCAGCGACGCGCGAGACATCGTTTTGGATGCGATGGAACTGGATGATTGCCCTGATCGTTTGATCCTTTCAAACCCTGGTTTCTTCGGCACACCAAAGATGGCGGCTTCAAAAGGTCAATTTTATTCGTCCGCCGAAGCCCGAACCAACATTTTTCGCGAAATCTTTGCAAAAGACCAGATTGAACTGTTTATTGCTGTATGCAACCCCGCAACTTTCTTGCCTGCGATACTCGCGCAAACGCGGGTTGAAAGCATTGCCGAATATCTGGGCGGCGTTGCCCCGACCGACATGCGATGGTCAGAAATGATAACGCGAATTCGTCAGGCACAACCTGATATTCCAATCACGGTCTGGTGCAACGAAGATACACCTTTGATCTGGTCGCAAGTTGTACGTGATATGGCCGGTTTGGAAGCCACTATTCCGATCAAGGGTGAGTTTGCCCTTTTGAGGGAAATAATGACCCCAACCGGCATGACCCGGTTTGAGGCCTACCTCGCAAAATACCCCGGCATGACCGATATGCAAAAGCGCCGGGTGATCGTCGCCTTCCTGGATAAGTTCGCAGAAGAAGATGCCTTGGAAGAAGAACTGGACCTGCCCGGTTGGACCGAAGAACTGGTCGAACAACTGACCGATATCTATGATGAAGACGTCTACGAGATCGGAAGAATTCCGGGTATCAACCTGATTTCACCGTGACAAAGGGTGAGATCGTTAGACAAAGTGAAACCTTGGAAAAGATACCCATTGTCAACGGGCGCGCACACTGCTAAATGCGCCGCATTGCCCCTATAGCTCAGCTGGTAGAGCAATTGATTTGTAATCAATAGGTCCGCGGTTCGAGTCCGTGTGGGGGCACCATTTCACCTTCTCATACAGCGCCATAATTGCTCAAAATCATTGATTTTGCAGTGGTTTTTCGTGTACCATGTGAACATAGAAAAACACCCGATACCCCCAAATCTCATCATTTTGGGGGTATCGGTGGGGGTATCGACCCTCGGATACAGAGAGCGATACCCCCAATGCCCCTGACAGACATGAAAGTCAAAAAGGCAAAAGGCCGCGAAAAACCTTATAAATTGGGCGATAGCGGCGGACTGTTTCTGTTGGTGAAACCCGGCGGCGGCAAACTCTGGCAACAAAAGTATCGATATTTGG
>Ga0209344_10003842_pt1 | contig 14379 bp, 20 predicted proteins | sample Cruoilmetagenom6_FD_187293 | JGI IMG/M metagenome (GOLD analysis project Ga0209344, IMG submission 187293) | Oil polluted marine microbial communities from Coal Oil Point, Santa Barbara, California, USA - Santa Barbara Oil Seep Sample 6 (SPAdes)... | ecosystem: Environmental > Aquatic > Marine...
CTGACAAAAAGCTGCCCGTTATCGGCATGGGCACCTGGCGCACCTTCAACGTTGGCAACGACCCACAATTGCTCGATGCGCGTACCGAGGTGGTCAAGGCATTCTTCGAGCATGGCGGCGGCCTGATCGACTCTTCGCCCATGTATGGCTCGGCGCCGGACGTGATGGGCTATGCCTTACAAGAGCTCGGCACGCCCGAGAGTCTGTTTGCCGCAGAGAAAGTCTGGAGCCCCGCCGGTGGTTCCGCCCGTGAGCAGGTGGCCGAGCTTGAAGACCGCTGGAAGGTGGAACAGTTCGATCTGGTGCAGGTACATAACCTGACGGACTGGCGCGAGCACCTGGTAGCGCTTCAGGAGATGAAAGCCGAAGGCATCATCCGCCATGTCGGCATTACCACCTCACACGGGCGCCGCCACAGCGAGATCGAGCAGATCATGGCGTCAGAGGATATCGATTTCGTTCAGCTCACCTACAACATCACCCACCGCGAGGCCGAAAACCGGCTACTGCCCCTGGCAGAAGAACGGGGCATCGGCGTGATCGCCAACCGCCCTTACGATGGCGGCAGCCTGATCAAGAACCTCAAACGCCGTAACGCGCCATTGCCCGAGTGGGCACAGAAAGAATGCGGCTGCGACACCTGGGCGGACTTCCTGCTGAAGTTCATCGTCAGCCACCCAGCGATAACTTGCGCGATACCCGCCACCACCCAGGTCAAGCACATGCACGAGAATATGCGCGCCGGCTACTCCTCCCCCATGCCTTCGGCCAACGCCCGGCAGCGGATGGCCGCCTATATCGAGTCGCTATGAACGAGTGGACGAGCTACCGGCTGCAGGACTTTATTCCCTTCACAGCGGAGGTTTACTTTCGCCTGCTGGAGCGCATGAGGGAAACCTTCTGGCCGCTGCATCTGCTGACCCTCGCCCTGGGCGCCACCACCCTTGTGCTGGCACTGAAACACCGCCCGCGTCTCGCCTGCCTGCTACTCGCCCCGCTCTGGGCCTTTGTCGCCGTCGCGTTTTTCTTTCAGCGCTATGCAGAACTCAACTGGGCTGGCGGCTATGTTGGTAACGCTTTTATCGCCCAGGCCGTGCTGCTGGCATTGATGGCGTTAACGGGATGGGGAATGGATAACGCGCCACGCCTCAAAAACCCACCGGTTGCTATAGGCATAGCCATCACCCTCTTTGGCCTGATAATAATGCCGCTGATGGCGCCGCTAAGCGGCGGTTCCTGGTACCAAGCGGAAGTGTTCGGCATACACGCCGACCCCACGGCGGTCACCACGCTAGGCCTGGTGCTTATCATACTTAGGGGTTTTGCCCTCTGGATCGCCGCCATCATGCCAGCGCTCTGGCTGGTCGTTTCAGGCATGACCCTGCAGGCACTGGATTCAACAGTCTCCGTCGTGCTGTTCGCCGTGTTGGCGATCACTCTGGTTGGGCTGGTCTGGAAAAGCATCAAACCCAAGCGATAACGTAGCAGCACCGGTGCCATTGACGGGGAGGCAAAGGCACTGCGTGCCGCGCTTGGTTAACGGTTTTGTTCGATATTTATGGTGCTAACTCTTTTTTATGACAACAGCCTGGGCCTTTTCTTTACTATACCCCAGAGACTCATAAAAGAGGTGGACCGGGGCCACCGGTGAGTATGAATCGATGGTTCATCTTAATTAAGAGTGCCCACAAGCTAGATAACCGCTGTAGCCTCGACTTCAAGCAAAATACTGGATTCCGTAAGCCCGGTCACCAAAACGACCGAATTTGCCGGCGGCTCGGTACCGAACGTACTTTCAAGTATCTTACGGAGCGCTGAAACGTCTTCTTGCCTCGTAAGGTAGGTCACAAGACGGACAACGTGTCGTAGATCGGCCCCGGAATTTGCAAGAACAGCAGCAATATTTTTAAAGACCTGTTCGGCTTGCGTTATGAAATCATCTGCTGGCAATAAATGGCCGTTTTCATCGGCAGGTACCTGACCAGAGCAAAAGAGGAACTTTGTAGGGTTCTGAACCTCTACGCAGTGCGTGTAATTGCTAAACGGGCGATGGACGGTTTCCGGGTTTATGAACTCGCGCAAAAGGCCTCCTATTTTCTCAAACACGATAACGCTGAGCACAGCGGCGACCTTGGAGTGGCGACGAAGAAGCCAAGGAAAGGGCGGCCACCAGACGCGAACTGCTGCGACTTGTTATATCTTGTTAACTAACTGCAAAGTCTTCAAGCGCTTTTCCTGTCAAACGGTAGCCTATCCATTCATTTTGCGGTTTTGCGCCTATTGACTCATAGAACTGGATCGCAGGTTCATTCCAGTCAAGAACGTTCCACTCGAAACGGCCGCACTCTTTCGATATTGCAATGTTAGCAAGATACTTCAAAAGTGCTTTGCCAGCCCCGACGCCACGATATTTTTGAGTAACGTACAAATCTTCAAGATATAGCCCATGCTTACCGAGCCATGTTGAGAAATTGAAGAAATAGACCGCAAAGCCAATAGGTTCGTTATTGAAATAACAGATAACGGCCTTAGTCGTCGTATTATCGCCAAACAAAGCGTTTTCTATATCCGCGACTGTCGCTAACACTTCATGCTCTGCTTTTTCATAAGTCGCAAGTTCTATGACAAATTTATGGATTAAAGCCGAGTCTTCAATGGTAGCTTGCCGGATTTCCACTTCTGACATTACCTACCTCCGTATCTTGTAATAATGTTTGTGTTCCGCTTGCTGCGTCACCAATTCGCACGCAACCGCTCTCGCGCTACTCTACGCTGGCGTTATATAAGATCACTTCATCTCCAGCCCCATAGCCGCTAATCACGGCCGCGCGGGAGACTCCCAGCGTGGATTGATACAGCTTCTCTGCGAAGTTGCCTTCCGAGGTGGTCACCATCACCGCCCCCACATCGCAGCCCTGGCGACGCACGTGGGCCTTGAACGGCGCTAGCGACTCCACAATGAGCTGCTTACCCAGCCCCCTACCTGCTGCTTCCGGGTGAATGCCGATTTGCTCCAGCTCGATGATGCTTTTTTCCCGAAAGCCGTTCTTAACGCACCAAAGGATATAGCCACGCACCTGGCCTTCCACCTCCACCACGTAGTAAACGCCCCGTGGATAGGTGTTAAACGACGACTCAATCCACAGCACGTGATTTTTCTCACGGGGGAAACACGCTTGGTACACCTCGGCGATGGCGGCAATATCGTTTTTTTCTGCTGCTCTTACGGTCATTCTAAAGTCCTTTTTTCTTTGAGAGCCCGTTGCTATCGGCTCATACTCGCCCTTTCTGGGGCTTACATCATGACTTTTTCGAATCCAAAAAACTCTAGCTTGTGTGCCTTACTGCCTGCCTCCTCATCATCCGGCAAGGGGTAATAGCGGTTGTAAAAGGAGGCAATCTTAAAACCACACTTGTTGACATAAAAGTGGATGTTTCGCTTTTCGAAGTAAGGCGTATGGGTCATCCATACCCGCGTCTTGGGGTACGCCTGCTCGATGGCTTTCCACGCACGGTAGCCCACGCCACGTCCGTGGGTGCTGGGCAAGAGATAGAACAAGTCCAGCGAGTTGTGTTGGGTGGATTCGTCAATGACTACAATCGCGCCCCTCACTTTAACGCCATCTAAAAGGATGTGATGCACCATGGCATCTGGCGCATTAAGAGAGTTCTCAATATCTGAGTCAGAGGGAATCAAGCTCGGCTCCACCGCGCCAAAGGTCTCTTCTACCGCCACGCTAAACGAGGCTTTTAACTCTTGCTTGAACGCATCAAATGCCGATGCGTCTGCCAACGCCAGCGTGACTGCGGATGAATGTTCCATGGCTGCGCCTATTTGCTCAATGAGCGTCATCAACAAACCGTTTAGGCTAACCGCTGCCATGACGTTTTGCTATACCACGCCCCTGCAACCAACTACTTATCCGCTTTAACGCTGAATCTCGGTGACCACTTCTGCCTTAACGGAGTTGGCGATAACGCCAGCAAGTCGTCTTTTGCAGCACCAGCGTTATCAGTCTGCCATCATTTCTAGCGCTGCGCGCCCCGATGCTTCGCGCGACTTGCGATCAAAGAACCAATGACGATGAGCACGCTGGCACTCAATACGGCCACCGTGGCCTCGCCGTATCCTGCCAGGATCAGTAACACCACCGAAATGAGTGGCGCGCTGTAGGCTAGGGTGCCAAGTAGCTGGATGTTCCCGTGTTTGACGCCATAGTCCCAGGTAAAAAATGCGATTCCAACCGGCCCGAGTCCCAGCCCAACCACGCCTACCCATTGCATCAAGCCATCCGGCCACACCGTCTCTTCCCACAGCATATGGCACCCTAAAGCCAGCAGTGCCGTCACACCGCAGAACCAACCGACGGCATCGGTTGGCACTGAACGTACCAATCTGCTGAGCACGGAGTAAGAAGACCAAATCAATGCACACGCCAGCGCTACCAGATAACCGGGCAGGTTCTCCCAAGCAAATCCGCCTGCATTTCGGCTGATCAACAACCAACAACCCACCAGCGCCACCAAGGCGCCAACGATAGACTGAGCTCGCATCCTCTCGTCCGGTAACAGGGCAGACAGCAGAACGATCAGTAGCGGCCAGAGGTAAGCCAACAGGCTGACTTCCACCGCCGGTGCTAGCGTCATCGCCTTGAAATATGCAAAGTGATAACCGAATAACCCGACGATACCGATACACCAGGCAAACGGCGACTGGCGTATATACCGAACGCCCGTATGGCCAGCCAAGATCCAACGCCCACCCATCAACAGAAACGCAATGCCGAAAGTCATGGCCATCAGCTGGAACTCTGGAATATCTCCACCGGATAGCTTGGTCAGCAAAGCCAAAGTACCCCAAAGCAGAACGGAAATGGATCCGATCCAGGTAGCGGCATTCACGGTTGCCATGTCACTCTCCCCCGAGATTCTCATGCGTTAGCGGTTGCGGGAGAGCGTATCCATGGCATCAATGAGGATCTTTTGAATCCTGGCGGAATTATGTCGAGAGACGGCGGAAGTGGCTAGGCGGTTTGCCAAAGTGACGTCTGAAGCGGTCGCTGAAGGCCGATAACGACGAGTAGCCTACCGCATCAGCCACCCGCTGAACGCTGAGGCCTGACTGTTCCAGAAGCCGAAACGCCTCTTTCATTCGCACTTCTGTGAGGTATTGATGAGGCGTCATGCCCACCTGATGGCGAAAAAGATCGTTCAACTGCCGAATACTCAAATGGGCCACGTTAGCAGCCTCAGCCATGGAAATAGGTTGGTGGAAGTGATCATCCAGAAACTGTTTTGCCGCGTGAACCCTGCGATCCAGTTTCAATTGACTTCCATGGCGCTCCTGCAGCAGTTGTAACAGCAATAGCAGCATGTGATGCTGGGTAGCATCCGCTCCAGCCCCGCTCATGACCTGAGCATGTAGGAACTGGACGTAATGGCGCAAAGCCGAATCAAGCTCCACGAAACAAGGCAGCTTATCTAGCGCAGGAGCCAGCCCCTCAGGCAAATCAGCCACCAAAAACCGATTATCTTCTGTTGCAGCAAACCCATGGCCGCTTCCTGAAGGGATGATGGCCGCACGGTGCTGTACCACCTCCCCCGCCATGGAATCTACTGACAGAAACAGCGTGCCGACCAGGGGCAATACCAGTTGATGATGGTCATGGGAGTGACTTTTCACTTCATCATCATAGGTACGTATGTGCAGGCCGATCTCTGGATATTTCATGACCTTACTCAGCAGTCGTGGGCATATTCACTTCTTTGACCTGATTCCTCCAGCCTTAGGCTGTGCGTTTTTAGGCAACGCTCGCTTGGTGGATGGAGGTGGCATCCAGCGAGAGGATTCTCTTGGCTCGGCGCATATCGATAGTGATGATGCTGTAGTTCAGCAGTCTTGGTAAAGCGTGGGGAAGAAAACCGTCAACAACAATGGCAATTTAAAGGCTATTTACATGCTGTAAAACGAACTTCACGCGCTCATCAATAGTGTCACGCGGCACTTCCAGCGTTTTGTAACCCCATTGCGAATACCAGCTTTTCATCCCCTCGAATACCTTGAGGGACTCCTCGAACGTTTGATCACGCTCTGAATCTGTACCGTAAATGTCTTCCCATGGCGGCAGAAGAAAAACAACGGGATTATAGGGGAACAGTTGAACATAGTTGGCGATGCCCGCCCGTGACAACGCGCTCTCCGCATCAAGCATGTACAGCGCATCCAGCACCCCACGATCAAAGAACGTGGCCTGCTCGCCAACAGCGACACGCCGGTACTTTTCAATATCGGATTTCAGAATATCCTGAGCGAAAGAGACCGGGTCTGGCCGAGGTGATAGCTCCGCCGCCAACCGTTCCTTGATGATACTTCGGGCAGACTCCGGTATGACGTGATAGTCATGCTCCGCTAAGGCATCAAGTAACGTCGTTTTGCCTCCACCGGGGCCACCGGTGAGTATGAACCGATGGTTCATCTTAATTCTAACGCCGTGCACAATGGCCGAGTGGTAGCGAGGTCCGGCGACCGAAGGGAGCGTATTGGTGCACTTTGTTAAGCATGATTTCCACCTACGAATGACCGTCTATTGGCACGATCTCGAATTCGGTAAGATCGTCCCAGTGGCGTGTCCATTGGCTAAATAGCCCAAAGTCACTGGTTTCCATTAGTTGGTAGCAGATACTGAATTCTCGGTTTACCCACGAATTTAGATAATGGAGTCCTTGGGGCAGCATCCGGCCGTTTCGCTCGTACCTTTCGTAGACAGCGTCAACGCACCCCGGCTTGAAGCGCTCTACCACCATGTACTGCTTCATGAGAACAGATCCTTTGTATGCTAAACATCACAATCACGCGCTTGTCGCGTGCATTACATTGTTAAACCGTTCGTTGGCATGACTTATCGCCAGAAAACTCGAGAGCCAGTCTCAGCATATCTTTATGCTGAACTCCATTTTCAAAGATTGGCTCCGGATAGTTCTTCAAAAAGAAACCCTTATCAATACAGTCCACTCTAAAACCTTGCCTTTGGTAGAAGGTCAGTTGGTAACCGAAAGTGCCGGTTCCGACCTCTAGGCCCTGTGCACCTGACTCCTTTATTTTATCGATAACTGTTTCCAGAAGTCGCGTTCCAATGCCACGCTGTTGCTTCGATGGAGAAACAGCAATATTCATCAATTCCAATATTCCTCCACCGATTGGTTTAAGAACGCAAGATCCGATCACCTCGTCGTTGGTATATGCAACAAAACATCTTGCCTGATTCAGGTACTCTTTGATGGCCTTTTCAGACGGATCTGCTAAAAGGAGTAGGTCTATCGGCACCTCTGAAGGTGGAACTTCATCTATCCGCAATGGTATTTACACCCCGAAACTCGGTATTAGGTTTAACGCCCGCAATCACGCGCTTGCTGCGTGTATTGCTTTTTTAGCCACGGTCAATTCAATATCCGGTAGATTATCTGCCACCTGACGATACGTCTTTTTTGTTAGCAGAACGTCCAGAACAGGCACTATAGGCTCTGCCCATATCTCCGGAAGATCGGTTTCCCCATCTGAGACTATTGGAAATGCCAAATGCTCAGTTGGGGGAGAAAATTCAGCCGCAACACTGGTCTTATTTCCCCTAGCATCAATTCGATACCAACCATGCCTTTCAAGATATACGGCATTTAGGCCATGCAGACAAAACGGTGGCTTGTCATCGCTAATAGTCAGCCGCTGATAGCACAAACCCGCTGGAATGCCGTTCGCACGCAGAAGCGCGGCAAGCAAGTGACTCTTTGCATAGCAGTAACCCGTGCCGTATCTTAGAACATCGGATGCCTTACACGTCACAGGATCACACTCATAATCCCAGCTATGCTTGATTTGGTCTCGAACGAAGACAAAGCACTTTTCTGCGATTAGCTCAAGGCTCTCCGCTCCGTCAGCCAGAGACCGCGCCTTGGCCATGACTTCCGGTGATTTCCAATCTATGTATTCCGTTGACTCTAGATATTGATGCACGTTTTCGATTTCCTCTTACAGCTAACGCTTTACTCACCAGAAAATAGCGAGCGGCAGCGAGTCATTTTTCCAGTGCAGTAACTTGTTAGCCATTATTCTACGGCTTCAAGAATGCCAATTTTGCACCAAAACCAATAAAGACGATGCCAGTGACCGACTTTAACCATTTAGTAAAGCTTGCACTGCTTGCAAGATCCTTCAACCGAGCTAGCAACAAGACCATAGCAGAAAACCAAACTAAATTAATAAAGGCATGTGCCGAAACAAGGAAATATGCCTGGTAAGCGCTCTCACCTATAGACAGGAACTGCGGAAACGCTGCCAGATAAAACATGGATACCTTCGGGTTTAGCGCATTAGTGAGAAAGCCTTCAACGAAGGCACCTCGAGTGGATATGATATTTTGCTTCTTTTTAGAAGATAGTAACTCTGTTTTTTGCTCGTTACTCCAAACAGCCAAAAGAGATTTAATACCTATCCAGCACAGGTATCCTGCCCCCAACAGTTTGAAGATAAAAAAAGCTTGAGCGGACTGCACGAGAAGAACCGATATCCCAAATATGGACAAGGTTCCATGGACATAAAATGCTGCAACAAACCCCCATACATTAGCAAATCCGGCTTTACGCCCAGATATGGGTACTGTTTTAGCTACCAACACACCATTGGGGCCTGGTGAAATCACTAGCAAGGTAGCCACAAAAACGAAAGTCAGCAGATTCACTATATCCATTTTTTCCTCACTTGGTTTAATAGCACTTGGGCGGCTAACCGCCCAGCGCAGCGTGAATTGCTCCGCTGCAGCTGATTGTTATGTGCTGAAGCATATTCTCCGATACTGTTTCTATTCTTGTTTCTGCGCATACTCTTGGAGAAGCCCCGGGAACTTTTCTTCCGGCGGAAACTTACAGAAACTATGCGCTGCACCGGTAGAAGCCCACTCCAGCTTTTCATCCGTGTAAGTTTCAATGAACGGCCTGTAGGTTCGAGAGCCCTCTAGCATCGTTGAGCGTACATTTACAAAATCATCCATCCCCTCGGGGCGTGTGAATAGCCAGCTCATACAATACCCGCAGAAAAAGTGGCGCGTGCTCCCATGCAGTCCACCGGTAACAGGCTCCCCGGATGTAATTGAGAATGCAGCGCTCGGAAATAGCGAGCTCAAGCTAAATGCGCTAGACGTCATTTGCTGACACCCTGTGCAATGACAAGCCATTGTGATCATTGGCTTTGCGCTAACCTCAAATTCTACCTGCCCGCAACGGCAATGACCTTTAACCTTATGTGATGTGCTATTCACTACACTCTACCTCCAAGTTCAATATGGCTGGCGCTTTCACTCATCCCGGACCCAGGAGTTGACGACAAGCCACTGTAGAGCACATAACAGTGATTATACCCCCTCTACAAAACCCCAATAAACGCGACGGCACATTCGTTGGGGTTTTGTAGCCGCCCAATTTGACTCTACCCCATTGATTCCCAAGAGAGCAAAGCCAATTTTGACAGCATATTCAAAGTTTGCATACTTGCGCAATTTGTCATACTCGATACAACTGTATATAAATGGCTATGTTGGCATCTTCTGTCGGCGTGCTTTAAATATACTGTATGTGCAGCCTTCTTCTGGAGCGCGTCATGAAGCAAGCAGCCTTCAAGATCCTTGAGCGGACACTTTATAGCCTCCCCGTTGATCGCAAGAAATACTTGGCGGATCGACTTCTTGGGCAGATCAGCTCTCAGGCGGATACGCTGATTGATACCGCCAGCCATCATTTCCCATATCCGCACTGTGGCAGTGACCTCCCTATTAAGTGGGGTCGCAGCGGTGGTTTGCAGCGGTATCGATGCCGGAATTCTGAATGTCACAAGACTTTTAATGCCCTTACAGGCAAGCCCTTGGCCAAACTGCAACACCGAGATAAATGGTTCGACTACCTGCGTTGCATGAGAGACAGTTTGACGTTACGTGCTTCAGCCCAGACCGCAGGACTATTGGCACTGTAGCGGCAAATTCCCAGGGTAGCTGTGCGTGGCTTGGATCGCTGACGCAAAGGAACGGGGAACGACAATACTGGTGCGCTTTGGGCCGGCAGCCGCTGTCAAAATGGCACTCATCGAAACTACACAAAGCTATTCAAAGCCGTTCGATCAACATATCGATAAAGGCGCGTACAGCGGGGTTGGTGCTACGACTCTGTGGCCATAGCGCAACGATATTATGCCGCTCTACGCCGAAGTCGGGCAGGATTGGTACCAGTTCCTTTCGCCTAACCCGCGGGGCAGCCATGAAACTTGCAGCCATCCCGATACCTGCACCCGTGGCCATAGCAGCTATGACGGCTTCGCTTGAATCAACGATAACAGGGGAAGATGGCACTATTTCGATCTCCTTCTCGCCGATCCGGAACGGCCAGCGAAACATTTGCCCCGTACTTTGGTAGCGCAAATTGATCGTTTCGTGCCCCACCAGTTCATCTGGATGCTCGGGAGCACCATACCTAGCCAGGTAGTCTGGCGAAGCGTAGCAAGAGAGCCTGTAAGGCGAGAGTCGCCTGGACAACAGTGACGAATCCGCAAGGTCACCGATCCGCACTGCAAGATCAATGCTCTCTTCAACCATACCGACGATGTGGTCGCTCAGCCGCAGGTCGATCGTTACCTTCGGGTAGTGTCTTCGAAAATCCGTAATAGCAGGAGCAATCAGATGCAGACCCAGTGGAAGTGATGTCGCAATTCGTAATGTGCCTGCGGGCTCGGAACGAGCGGACTTCACTACCTGCTCTATCTCTTCTGCTTGGCGCAGCAGCTCTAGCACACGCCCATGCAAGTCGCGGCCCTCGGCCGTGAAAGACAGCGAGCGTGTCGTACGAGTGAAAAGAGAGACGCCGAAGTGACGCTCCAACCGCTGGATGCTTTTGCTTATCGCAGAGGGCGAAACAGACAGCGAGCGCGCCGCAGCGGTGTAGCTGCCTAAGGAGCCGGCGCGTGCAAATGCGATAAGTCCCGTGAGGCGTTCCAATCCGATTTGTTCCTTCATGGAATTATTAAAACGAATCTACGCACCATTATCAATGACAAGGAACTTCCTTACTATTTGCCATGTGACTATTCTTGAGTGAGGTTGTGATGAACGACATGATGAAAGCAGTGCAGCTGCATAGTTTCGGTGGCCCAGAGGTCTTGCTTTACGAAGATACGCCCCGACCCGAAGTACAAACCGGTGAAGTGCTTATCCAAGTTAATGCGGCAAGTCTTAACCCACCAGACCTTTACCTGCGCGACGGCTATCGGGCGCTACCTCCAGAATGGCAGCCTAGCCCACATTTCCCGTTGATATTGGGCACTGATGTGTCAGGGGTCGTTGCTGCCATTGGCGACGAGGTTTCCAAAGTCAGCGTAGGTGACCACGTCTTTGCAATGGTGCGTTTTCCCGAAGACCTGATGACGGGCAGCAGCACCTATGCCGAATATGTCAGCGTTCCTGAAAGCCACCTAGCGTTGAAGCCAAAGGGCATTTCTCATGTCGAGGCAGCAGGTGCCCCAATGTCACTGCTTACTGTCTGGCAGTTTCTGGTTGATCCTGGTAATGACCTACCCAATCCATTCCAGGCATTTCGGCATGTGCCTGTCCCACTCGAAGGCAAGACCGTCTTGATCAATGGAGCTAGCGGTGGCGTGGGGCATCTAGCGGTTCAAGTCGCTAAATGGAAAGGGGCGCGTGTGATCGCGGTTGCTTCAGGTAAGCATGAAGAGCTTCTTCGCGAGCTGGGTGCTGACGACTTCATTGATTACACCAAGGCAGCCGCCGAAACGGTCGCTCATGATGTAGATCTGGTGCTTGACGCTGTGGGTGGCCCGAACATGGAACGCTTCCTCAGCATTATTAAACCAAGCGGCTCGCTCTTTCTGGTCAACCCCTTGGGCTTTTCTGCCAGGAATGAAGCCGACAAGCTAGGGATTACGGTTTCCTCACTACAGGTGCACTCAAACGGAATGCTGCTGGCACAGGCCAGTCGCTTGCTCGACGACCGTACCATTCGGATCGTGATCGACAGTACCTATTCGTTGGCAGAAGCATCGGCTGCACATCAGAGAGCTATGCAAGGCGGCGTTCAAGGTAAGGTCGTGCTTGTCGTTAAACAGTAACCGGCCAAGCGTTGTTTCTGAGCGCGAACCACTTCTGTCAGAAAATCCATCAAGGCATGAATCCTCACTACGCCTCGTAGATCCGGGTGCATCAGAAACCACAAGCCGTATTCCAGCTCGGGGATGGGATCAGTGAGCTGGATAATGTCTGGATCTTCGTCCGCCAAATAACAGGGCAGAACACCCAGCCCCATACCGGAGCTAACAGCGCTGAGTATATTGACCAGAGTATCGACACGGTAGACACAGGCCACTTTCAGCGCGTTGTTGTCCATCCACTGATCCAGTGCTGAGTCCTGCAATCGCGGACCAGCACCAATCCAGGGCTGGCTAGCAAGAACCTTGATGGAAGCCCCCGGTGACAGATTGAAGCTTCGATGTCCGTAGACCGCCTGCCCTATGGCCGTCAGCGGTCGCCCAATCAGATTTTCAGGAGGAGCATTGGACGGGCGGATGGCGACGTCAGCTTCTCTGCGCGTCAGATTGAATAGCTGGTTGGATACGGCGACGTCCAACACGATGCCTGGATATTTATGCTGAAACTGCGTGAACAGAGGAGAGAGCAGCCCCATCAACAAAGAGTCCGTTGTGGTGAGCCAGATTTCCCCTCTCGGCTCCAAGTCGCGCCCAGCGACTTTACGTTCGGCGGCCAAGGCTGCTTCATCCATGATTCTGGCGGTTTCAGCGAGCTCTTCTCCAGCAAGCGTTGGCCGGTAACCGGTTCGGCTTCTTTCAAAAAGTGCAACACCAAGGCGCTGTTCGATATCACCCAGCCGTCGGAAAATCGTAGCGTGACTGACGCCCAAGACGCGTGAGGCACCCGACAGCGAACCTGCAGTTGCGATTGCCAGGACGACCTCAAAGTCGTTCCACGCTAGGTGACTCCTGGTTTTCTGTGTCATGGCAGAAGGTTGCCTGAGATTTTTACCTGTTCGTTTTTGCAAAGTTAATTCTCACTTTCATGGAATACCTTGCAGCTTAGAACAAGATTAGCATGCACCTGAACCCATGAGATAACCCAATCGCCCCGGGAACAGGGACGATATGATGGAGGTCAGGCGCATGATGAACACAACAAAAGTGCAGAACTTTCACCACCACGGCTCGTTAGCCCGCTGCGATAACGATGCCGTGCCAGAAGGAAGTGCCGGCAGTTTGCTCAAGGGAAGCATCCCTTCCAGATACCGCGATGGGCGGGGAGGCGTTGATCTTGAGCGTGTGCGGCTGGATCAGCAAGAAGCTCGACGACAGGTAATCCAGGCGATGGTACGACGTATCGAAAAGCTATGGCGTCTGCGTTGAGACAACGCATTAGCAAACAAGCTGCCAACACGCGTAACTTTCCAATGGATTCGAATCCGCAAAGCGGCGGAAAACCGAGCGCTGTGCAGTTGATTGTCAAACCTCACTACGTACTATATCCTGTACATTAACAACATCCTGTACAGGAGCAACCTTATGGATGCTATCAGCTACACAGCCGCTAGAACCAATCTAGCAAAAACCATGGAGCAGGTCTGTGAAGACCATTCACCTATGATCATCACCCGAAGCAAGGCGCAATCCGTGGTAATGATCTCTCTCGAAGACTATGAGGCGCTGCAAGAGACAGCCTATCTTCTGCGCGCACCTAAGAACGCCCGCCGTTTGCTGGAATCCGTTGCCGAATTGGAACAAGGTGGTGGTCAGGAGAAGGAACTTCTTGAATGAAACTAATCTTCTCCGAGAGCGCCTGGGAAGACTATCTGTACTGGCAGAAAACCGACAAGAAGATTCTTAACCGAATTAACAAGTTAATCAAAGAGACCAAACGAGAGCCATTTGAAGGGGTCGGCAAACCAGAGCCTCTCAAACACAGTCTCGCCGGTTATTGGTCTCGGCGAATCAACGAAGAACACCGAATGGTTTACAAAGTCACGGATGACGCTTTGCTAATTGCCCAACTCCGATATCACTACTGATTTAACGCAGCATTAAGGTGTAAGCAACGCTGCCACCTAACCTAAAACATTGTGCCGTAAAAACGACACCCAGCCTTGAGCTGAAAATGCCAAGCGTTGCGATTCACTCTTAAACGCTTTGTTATGACGCTGAGCTTTGAGTCAGTTAATTTAATCGTGTGCCATAACGAGGCTGTAGAAAAACCCGATTTTTAGCCATCTCTACCGCCTGTGATCCTAATTTAGTTACCCAGCCAGTCATCTGGCTGGATAATATTAATA
>Ga0209344_10003844_pt1 | contig 14378 bp, 12 predicted proteins | sample Cruoilmetagenom6_FD_187293 | JGI IMG/M metagenome (GOLD analysis project Ga0209344, IMG submission 187293) | Oil polluted marine microbial communities from Coal Oil Point, Santa Barbara, California, USA - Santa Barbara Oil Seep Sample 6 (SPAdes)... | ecosystem: Environmental > Aquatic > Marine...
AAATGTGTCATTGCCCGCGCCGCCGATAAAGCTGTCATCCCCCGCGCCGCCAAACAGAATGTCGTTATCAGCACCACCATCAAGCGTGTCGTTGCCAGCACCACCATCAAGCGTGTCGTTGCCACGCATTCCCGATAACTTATTTGCCAAACCGTTACCTGTAATAATGTCATTGCCATCACCTGTAATGGCATTTTCAAACTGCTCTATGCCTGTTGATAATTGGCCCCATGTTACTCCATTGACAGAAAACGAGCTGCCGGGGAGTAGGTTTAATTCAACCGCATTTGATATCGTCGCAAAATTTAACCAATCCTGGCCGCCATTTGTATCGGTAATAATTTTGCGCGTTGTATCCGCGGCTGCGTAATCTAAAAAGTCTGTTGTAAAATGATAAACATTATCCGTTGTTATTTCCGTGCCAAAGAAATCGATCGAGCCGCTGAATAGTGTGCCGTTATCAGATAAGGCAAAGGCATCTGATACAGAAACCGTCCAATCACCAAGGGATGAAACACCCAATAAACTATCAACGCCGTAAGACCAGGTTCCGCTAAAGGATGTGGGAGTGTTGTTATCATATGCGATTTGAATTTTACTACCGCTTGGATCGGTCAGGAAAATCTCGATGTCGCCAATGAATGTATGCTCAAAATTCAAATTTAACCGGAGGTGTTCAACAGAAATGTCCACGGCAGACGATATTGCAAATGTTGCTTCTGTGCCGTTGTCGGGAATTGCGAGCCCGGTACCTAAGTCGGTTGTTAGTTACGCGCCTGTTTGTTCATTGGCACTTGTGAGGGGTGCGTTGTACAATGCCGACCATACTTCGGCCAAGCGAACAGCAGCAAAGCCGTCTATAATGCCAAACCCATAAGAGCCATGAACGCTCATGCCACCACCATTCCAGTTAGCGGCCCCGTTAAACGACCAATCACCATGTTCAAAACCAGTAGCGGGGGCACCAACTGCTGTTCCTGTATGCCCTGCAGATATTGCAAGAATGTTTTGCACATCGCGCCAACCAAGGTTTGAATTGGCATCCAGCATCAACGCGATTACTCCAGATACAATAGGGGTTGCTGCTACTGTGTTGCCAAAGGTAGAGGTATAATCCGTATCTGTTAACGTATCAGGGCCCGTGGTTTCTGAAATGCCATTAGCATTAAACCCATTGTCGCCAATAAGGTCAGTTGTAATATTTGCAGCAGGTGCCGCTATCAAAATGGATGAGCCAAAATTTGTGAATTCGGTTGCAAAGCCATTACTGTCAGTGGCCGCGACTGAAATTGTAAAGCGCGAAGCGTTTATGCTTGACCCATTCGCATCAGTGCCGTCGTCACCTGTAGCCTGTACCACAACAGTACCAAGGCCAGTGCGGCCAGCGATAATGTTTTGTTCAATCTGTTGCAGGTAAAGATAATCGATACTACCAACAGCCGCTTGGCTTTGTGATAAATCAAAGGAAGCGATTTTGCTCCAACTGTTTGACATTATATCAAAAGAACTTGCCTGACTGATGACATCTACAAAAGCGGATTGCCCTGCGGGCGTTTTCGAATAGAGATAGCCATAACTTGCGGGATCAAGAATATTCACACCGGTAATGGAAGAGCCAAATGCAATTCCAACTGTGCCATCGCCATTTTTCTCTGCGGCAATGATACCTGCAACGGATGTTCCTTGCGCGTCATTATTTATTAAATTTGGTGTTGGCCTAATTGGAATGCCGTTGATATCAACCACCTCTAATGCGCTATTATAATTATCATCTAAATCACTATGTGTGAATTGAATGCCGTTATCATAAATTCCGATATTAACGCCATTTCCAGTATACTCGTTCCATATAGTTTCAATGTCACCGATGAGATTGAAATACCATTGATTTGGAAAAAGTGAATCGATTGGCGTAGTCATTTCCCGGCCCCGGCAGCAGTATAGAATCGAGAATTAGTTAACCGGGAACTGCTTAATAATTGGCGAATTCGGTAGTAGAAAAATTTGAGTAAAAAAATTGTGCCGGGCTATAGTCATAAAACTTACATCATTTGCGTTTAAAACAGGGTACTAAAAGCAGCCATTAGGATATTGTTAATGATATTTTTATAAAATTTTAATTTCATTATAGAGCGCAATACTAATGCAAAACCGTTACATATGAATAGCTTCAATACCATTCGGGCAATTTCGCAACCACGCCATCAGCATCATGCAGATGAAATTGATTTATTCGAAGTTTTGGGCGCGCTTTGGCGTGGGCGATACTGGATTATTCTGACAGCTTTAATCGCGTGCATGCTCGGCGGGTTCTACGCAACTAAGATTGCTGTGCCAATGTATCCTGCGAAAGCTGTGGTTGCGCTGGAAATCAGGCAACAGAACGTTATGAAAATTGAAAGTGTTTTGTCTGGTGCATCAGGCGGGTCTGAAGAGATAAATACCGAAGTGGAGGTAATTCGATCCAGGTATCTTATTGAAGCATTGGTAAAAAAGCTGAAACTGATCGACGATCCGGAATTCAACGTAGCTTTGCAAAAACATAGTAATTTAAATCCAATACCATATTTAAATATGTTGTTTTACCAACCAGAAAAAAACCAAACACAAGAACAGTTATTAAATGGAGTTGTCGATTGTGTAATTGAGGCAATTTCAGTTTCGAATATTAGACAATCATTGGCCTTTGCAATTAATATTACGACGAATGACCCTGATAAATCCGCTTTGATGGTGAACACTCTAGCGGATTTGTACATTCAAAATTCTTTGGATAAAAAAACGGTTGCGACAGAGAAAGCCAGCAATAGGTTGAGTAAAAAAGCAACTGAGTTAAAGTTTGAATGGGAAAACTCCGAAGCCCAGATTAAACATTTTAGTGACAAAACGCAATTGGTAAGCGCAGAGGCACTGGACGCGTTGTCCATCCAACTAAAAGAAATGCGCGTTCGTATATCGGATTTGGATGCTAAACGTTCCCGCGTAGAAACGGATTTGACCAATTTTGAACGCGCAATAAAGTCCGGTGATATACATCTAATTGCCAGCCAGAGCCATAATATAGAGCTGCAGGATATAGTAATTGAGTTGGATGTTGGAGCTAAGGCTCAGCCTGAATTTAATTTACAGGTTGCAAAAATTTTAAAAAATATGAGAGAGGAAGCAAAACGTTTAGATCAGCAATATAATACTCTATGGACGTCAGAGAAATTATTAAAAAGTGAAGTTGATGCGCAATCTGTTGATTTGGTGGAATTGCAACAACTCCGACGTGAAGCACAGATGAATGGTTTGTTGTATGAAAGCTTTTTAACGCGTCTGAAAGAAACAATTGTACAACAAGGCATGCAAGTATCAGATAGCCGTCTATTATCTGTTGCTGTGCCAAGGTTGGCAGTATCGCCGAATAAGGGCGTAATTTTAGCTTTATCCGCTCTGATGGGCAGTATGTTTGGGGCAGGGTTTGTTTTAATACGCGAGCTTAACGACAATACGTTCCGTTTTTCGAATAATCTTGAAGCCTATACGGGTTATAAGGTTCTGGGTACTATTCCGAAGATAAAGGCCAAAGAGCAAAAAGATATTTTAAAATATATGAAAGACAAACCGACATCTGTGTTTGTAGAGGCGGTTCGAAACTTGCGAACCTCTATATTGTTGCCGGAATTTGGTGAATTGCCACAAGTAATCATGCTAACTTCATCAGTCCCGGGCGAAGGTAAAACAATGCAGGCATTGGCATTGGCGCAAAATTTGTCTGGTTTGGGAAAATCCGTTTTGGTCATAGAAGGCGATATTCGTAAATGTGCAATCTCTGAATATTTCAACATCAAAAACCATTCGAGCTTCCTATCTGTAATGTCAGGAGAGGTGCCATTGGGTGAAGCTATATATGAACCGCCCGGTACGGGGATTGATATACTATTGGGCGATAAATTGATCGCAAATGCAGTTGATACATTTGCATCAAAGAATTTTGCGGATTTATTAATTATGTTACGTAAAAAATATAGTTATATAATTATCGAAACCGCACCCGTCTTGGCTGTGCCGGATGCCCGTATTATTGGGCAATATGTTGATGCAAACCTTTATACAGTTTTGTGGAACAATACCTCGAAGATGAGCGTTAAACATGGGCTTGCCATGTTTCAATCTGTTGGTCTGCATGTTACCGGATTGATACTAAATCGGATTGACCACAGGAAAATGAAGCGTTTTGGTGCCAAGACACAATGTGGATATGATGATTCATCGAGCTATTATGAGAATTGATTTTCCTGCCCTACAGAGGCCGGTCTAAAACATGCATGGTAGCCAGAATTATGTTTAGAATATTAGCCCGAATAGTGAACTAAGTATCATAAACCACATGTATAGACCTAAACCGATACAAGGCAGAATCCACCATCCTGATGGGTATTTTTTTAGCGAATTGTTGTGTTGTGCATAAGACGCTTGCCAGTGCATTTCATTTGGTAATACGGTTGCTGCAGAAGACGCACTTGATGAAAATCCACGATTACAGACACCTGTCTGAATTTTGGAAACGATCCCTTCGTGTTGGTATCTTGTTACCGCCATAATACCGTTTTACTCCACTGTTGAAGTTTATGTTGTGTTCAAAAGTAAATGAACAAACACCTACGCAATAACAATCTAGGATTGAAATGGGGCTATATTGTGTTTGAAAAAAGGAATCACAATCTAAATTGCCAAGAATTTTGAATTTACGGCAGTAGATCTGTTATATTCGACGATCTGTCGAAGGGCTTACCAGATTGGATGTTTTACAGTAAATGAAAGGTTAGCCACCAACGACCTTGCGGTTATCTTTGTTTATAAACGGTTCAATTCCAGTAATACATTTGTCAAACTTTCGCGCCATTTCGGGAGTGAAATTCCAAAAGAAGTTGTAGTATCAGTGCAGTCCATTCTGGAGTTATTTGGTCGTTTAGCAGGGGTTGGGTACTTGGATGCAGGTATGCCTTTCACATTTACAGAAAGATTGGCCTGTTTGAAAATTTCTTCAGCAAAGCCAGCCCAACTGGTGGCAGGAGACCCCGCAAAATGGTAAATGCCTGAACGGCCATTACCTGTATAAAATACGCTCGCTATGCGCATAAGTGCGGCGGCAATATCATTTGCTGAAGTTGGTCCCCCGATTTGATCGTTTACAACACTTAGTTCTGTATGATCTTTACCCAAGCGCAACATTGTTTTTACGAAATTATTGCCGTGTGCGGAAAAAACCCAGGAGGTACGCAAAATTGCATGCGGTCCGGCGGCAGCGGTTACACCCTGTTCGCCTAACAACTTGCTGCGCCCATAAGCCCCTAAAGGTGCTACAGCGTCGCTTGGGTGCTTTGGTTGCTCTCCTGATCCATCGAAAACATAGTCTGTTGAGATGTGCAAAAATGGTATCGTACGTTTTGCCGCAGCTTTGGCCATCTCAGAAACAGCCACTCCGTTTATGATGGTTGCAAGTTTCTCTTCTTCCTCGGCTTTATCCACTGCTGTGTATGCCGCTGCATTTATAATAATATCTACATCTGCTTTGGCAATAATTGCCGCACAGCCCAACGGATTGGAAAGATCAGCCATATCGCGATTTAGACAAGTTGTGTTTTCATAACGGGAGAGCTCTGTTGCGACTTGCCCGGTTTTCCCAAAAACGAGAACTTTCATTGCTTATTTCCCAGGCGTTTGCCAACACCCGATCGAGCCTGCAAAGGTTTCCACCAGGCTTCATTATTCAAATACCAATCAACTGTGCGTTCAAGCCCTATTTCCAGTGTAACAGAGGGTCGCCAGCCCAGCTCGTTTTGGATCTTTGTTGGGTCAATCGCATAGCGCATATCATGGCCCGGGCGATCAGAAACAAATGTTATTTGATCGGCATAAGGATGTGCTGCGGGGCGTTTTTTATCCAATAATGCACAAATCATTTTGACAAGGTCGAGGTTCTTAACCTCGTTCTCGCCACCAATATTAAATGTTGACCCTACAGGGCCGTTTTGCAGAACTGTTAGCAATGCATTTGCATGGTCTTCTACAAACAGCCAATCACGGATATTTTCACCTTTGCCGTAAACCGGTAGTGCCTTTCCGGCCAGTGCATTCAAAATGGTCACGGGGATCAGTTTCTCAGGGAAGTGGTAAGGCCCATAATTATTTGAACAATTGGTTAATAGGATAGGTAAATTATAGGTTTCGCCCCATGCGCGCACCAGATGATCACTGCCTGCTTTTGATGCTGAATAAGGAGATCTGGGATCATAGCGTGTTTCTTCAGTAAACATTCCTGTTTTGCCAAGAGAGCCATAAACCTCATCGGTTGAAATATGATGAAACCTGAAGCTTTCAGGTTTGCCTGCAGCATTCCAGTATGTACGTGCTGCTTCCAATAGTTGAAATGTACCGATCAGGTTTGTCTCGATAAATTCAGAAGGGCCATCAATTGATCTGTCCACATGGCTTTCCGCGGCCAAATGCATAACAGCTTCGGGTTTATGTGTTGCAAAAACTCGGTCCAGTTCATTTCGGTCCCGAATATCAACCTGTTCGAAACTATACAGAGAGCTATCTTTTACGTCGGCAATATTTTCTAAACATGCCGCATAAGTCAGACAATCCACATTCACAATATGATGCCCGTCTGAAACTGCCTGTCGTATAACCGCAGAACCAATAAATCCCGCGCCACCTGTCACTAATATTTTCATTATTCTACTTGTCCCCAAACAAACGGGCTGTCAAAACCTGCGAAAGACTGGGCGTTCATATCTTTATCAGATGCAATCGCATCACGTGGATCTATACCCCAATCAATATCTATATCAGGGTCTGAAAAATTAACAGCGCCATCACATTTGGGCGCATAAACATCAGAACATTTATATAATAATTCTGAATTCGGAGTGCGTGTTACAAATCCGTGCAAAAAACCTTTCGGAACCAGTAATTGTTTTCCATTTTCTGCAGAAAGTTCAACGCCAACCCATTCACCATAAGTAGGAGACCCTTTGCGGATATCCACGGTAACATCATAAACAGCGCCCGCCCCAACGCGAATAAGTTTATCTTGTGCATGTGGTGGCGATTGAAAATGCAGACCCCGAACAACACCAACGTCACGACTTAGAGAGTGATTGTCTTGCACGAAAGTAATATCGACCCCATGTTCGGCAAGAACACTTTGGTTATAAACTTCTGAAAAAAATCCACGATTATCTTCAAAACGTTTTGGTGTTATGATCAAAACACCAGATAATTTAGTAGTTGTAATATCCAACGGTTCTATACTTTCATTTTTGTAAATGGAGTCTAATCATAAGAATAACTATATGAAATATCTCCAACAGTGCCAAATTATTCTTAGGGGCATCGGGATTTTTAACCCATTTTTACCTCGATAAAGCGTACGCTTGTTTTCTCTATGCATGCAGCTGTAAGGCATCCTGTTCGCCAGGCGCCAGTATCTATTGCTATCCTGCCTTGCTTGACGCATGCAGCGGGTACTACCCAATGTCCATGCACAACGCACAACCCGTCTGTGCGGGGTCGGTCCCGGAACTTTGATTGACCCCATAAGACTGCATTGTCATTTTGCTCAATAAGGGTGTGCCGAGGGTCAAGACCTGCGTGGGCAGCAACCAAATTGCCGCTTTGCCAATAGTGGGGTAATTGGCGTAACCAGTCTTCTGTACCAGAGGGCAAAGATTTGCGGAATGCTTGAGCCAAATCATCCATTCGCATGGCTCCGATCTGTGGGACACCAAAACTTAGAAGAGTGGCATCACCGCCATTACGTATCCAACGAGGGCCGGCTGTAATGGGATCATCTAGAAAATCCAGGGCCATTTGTTCATGATTACCTTTTAGACAGATTGCATTGGGTAAAGCCATAAGCCGCGCCAGCACGGTCGCACTTTCAGGGCCGCGATCAATCATGTCGCCGATGATGACCAGATCAAAATCTTCGCTGTTGCTATCAAGTTTGATCTTTTCCAACATTTTGTTCAGCGCATCAATACATCCGTGAATATCCCCAATAACATAGGTTGGTCGTAAAGGTTCTGGCCGATATTCGGGAGTTGCAGATTTTTTAAATAAACTTATCATTCTTGTGGCTTGCTTAAGGCTGATCGTAAAGAAGTCAAAAGTACGGCCGATGCCCATCCGGAAATAAATCCGCCTAAATGTGTTTGCCATGCCAGTTGGCCATTCATCCACCACCACATTATAATGTTGAGTAGTATAAGCCCCAATATTGCAGTGACTATAGGCATGAGTGAATGCCGTTCACGCCAGTCCCAATAGACCCAGGCACCTGTCAGCCCGAACAAAGCACCAGATGCCCCGATCATTGGTTGCACACTGTTACTGAGCGCCCCAAAAGCGATACCACCACCAAAGCTTGCCAAAAAAAAGATAACAAAAAAGCCAACAGTCCCTACACGTTTTATGGCTATCAATCCCAAGCTGAAGAGAACAATCATATTGGTGATCATGTGTATTAGACCGCCGTGCAAGAACGCATATGTGAAAAACATTATGACAGTCTGGCCTGCATAATTTGGTCGCCAATTTGTTAAAAGCCCCGCCCAAAACGCTCCATTTTGATATGCGAGACTCCTCCAACGCGGTGAACCAAGCCAGCCTATATCAGCCATGAACAAAATAAGCTCGATCAATACCATGGAAAGAATAAGACCCAAAAGCGCGGGGCGGTGCTGCCATTTTGCGTATGGTTGATCTAGTAACATCCAGTTTTTCATAAATGCGATTCTTACGTCAGAGTGGATTAGGCGCAAGGGGAATAATTATTCCGGTATAAATCTTGGTAAACGGCCAAGGCTCGTTTCCATGAAACGCAAAATACGTGCATCTGCATCTGCATCTGTTTCGTCTTTGCTTATCGGTGATACAAACCTTACAATTGCCCCATCAGAGCGACCTATGGTTAAGCTATCGTAAACAACGCCTGCCTTCGCTAGATAGTCATTGGTCATACGTTTTCCGCGCTGTTCAAACCAATAGTATACTAACTGTTTAGACAAACCTTTTTGAATAATGGCGCGGTTGACATCAAAAATACCGTATGGGGTGGATGACATATCTACAGTTTGGGTTCCAAAGCTGTAGATCTCCCAACCACCGCCCGGAAGGCATACTTCAGGTGAATGAATGCCCGACCCCTTAGTTTGTTCTTTGTAATATGCCGAGAACAAGCTGACGTAGTTTTTTTCTGACTGGTTTTGGTAACGCATGTTTATATAGTCATCTGCACCAAGAACATTTTCCACAGCTTTGCTGAAAGGCTGATTTGTGCCAGACCATTCCGTAATATTACGCGGGAATAGGTTAAACTTGTCGCGATCTGGTAATATACGTTCGTTTGCTGGAGCAAGGATAAATGTTGCGCTGACTGCCATTGTTAGAAGTGTAGCAGCAATTATTCCGCGTGTTGGCTTGATCCCGAAAATACGAAAAGCCTGTTTGCCTAATCCTTCGCTATCCAAATCGATGGCTTGGTGTAGGGGAAGTGGGTTTGGTGTTAACCGTTGCAGCGCAATAGTCATCAGAAACAGAATGCCGATACAGGCAAGGAAAATCACCCAGCCTTCGAAAAAATGCATGAAACCTTCAACTTGATCTGTGCCGTAGCTATTGACGATGACACCGATTGCACCAATGCGTAGTGAATTCATGACGATAGTGATAGGAGCGGCGGATAGCATGAGTAATGCTTTGTGCCAAAATGGGCCGCGATAAAGGATAGATGTCAGGTAGGAAAAACTAAGAATTGGGAAGAGGTATCGTAGTCCTGAGCAGGCTTCGGCGACATGTAGTTTGTAAACACCTAAATCTATAATATTGCCTTCTAGGTATACAGGAACACCCATTAATGAGACAAACCAGACTCCAAGTTCTGAGGAAACACCTTGCAAAAAGATCGACATTTTCCAGTAAATAACGCCCGGTAAAGCCAACATGAATACTAGGTGTAGTACAGGCAGTTGATGGCGACGCCCCTTGTCCCACCCAAATACAGTCAGAACAACACCGCCTACCCATACAATCATAGAATATGTAACAATATCAGGTATTTGAACCAGATTACCCGCAATCCCTCCAAATAATCCCAATGCGATAACAACAAGCCCAGGCCAGCGTATAGTCCGGGCCTTATTTTGCGTTTCAGAAGGAGCATTGCGTAGTTCACGCAAGAAAAGATACAGCGAAATTAATGGGATCAGCGGGCCGTGGCTGTATTCCGGTGTTGCCCATGTTTTTGTCAGGAATGTTATCCCAAGCCAAAAGACAGGAAGGCTGGTAATAACCAATGCCACAAACCAGAACAACCCTGTTTTATTCACGTCAAATGATCTGGGGTTGAATTTTCTTGTCGATGATATTTCAGAAACAGACATTAAAAAAACCTTCAGGCATCAATCGTTACATGCATAGCTAAGCAGCAATACTGCCGGCAGATTAGTCTATTTTAGGCCATTAAACCATCTTTTATTCTATTGGAAACACTCTGATTATGAAATCACGACAATTCAATTATTACTGAAGATCAAACCGCCTGCCAATTCCGAAAAATAAGGAATGACTATCAGCAGTCTCAGATGTCTCGTCATCATCCTGACGAAATATATACCCAGTGTTTATATTCCAGTCTTTGGTCATATTATAAACATATGTGACATCGAATCTAATGCGCGAGTTTAAGTCAGTTCTAACTACATTATTTGAGGTTGTGAATCCGGCGTTTAGCAGAATGCTGGAAACGTTATTGATGTTGTGATTGTAGCCAACGGTAAAGGCTGAATACAGCCGCTCATCATCATCACTATCATTTGCAACATATCTTCTGAACTGTGTGTTGATATCACCGTTGGGAACCATTTGCCTAAAGATCAGGCCGCCGATAACGTTCGTTTTATTTGCTTCACCTCTTGTTACGCCTAAGCTTCCGGATAAAGTTGCATTTGGTAATTCATAAACCCTACCGACATCAAATGTATTGCGCCGACCGTTAGTATTAATGATGCTTGATACTTCAGGGCTTATGGTTCCATTCGGCACTTCATATATAGCCCCGAAACTACCAACAACACCTTCTTTGTGTGTTGTCATGCGTGCAATCCCAATACCTTCATCTCTTTCGGCTACACTATACCCAATGTCTCCATGATACTGAACGATTTGTGATGCATCATAAATTAGACCAAAGGATGTTCTGTTATTAAAAGTTTCTGTCATATCAGTGTCTTCAGAATCAAATGTCGAGTGTTCAACATTGATATTACCCTGTAAAACCGGGGAAAAAATAAGCCGCACTGTAGCGCCGAGATTTAAGCTTTCTGTACGCGCTAAATCGGGGTCTGTTGTATCGTCGTACGTAAGCAAAGTGTGCCCTGCAGTTAAGATCAGACCTATTGGGGCGTCTTTGAATAGATCTAATGACCCAGTAAATCCCAGGCTGTTACGTGTGCCGGTTCCACTCAATTTATCCAAGTCAGTCGGAAGAACTATTTGACCTGTATTCGGGTCAGTAAAATCAGAGAATGGTAGTGTCGTATCGACATCACTTTGGCGGTAACGTGTGCCGAAAGTTAGGGCTGAACCCCCTGTGTCACGGGTGTAGAAAAGGCGTAGAGCCGAATTATCAACATCAAATTCCGTTCCCGGGTCGTCAGGCCCGTTCATAAAGCGGAAGTCACTTGATACATTGAAGGATAAGCTATCGATTGGCGATTCTGTTTTCAACCCAAACGCCAATCGTGTGGTGGCAAATTTACTGTCTTCCTCACCTCCGGGGGTGAGGTTTTCATTGGTGTCAAAGCCAAACCGCTGATCTACATCCAGCGTCATTTCAAACACATCAATTGGGCTCTCTTCTGCCTGTGATGCCAGAGCATATAAGCCAATTGCGCCGATGGCTACGACGCGCATCGATTGTTTTTTCCTCACCTGCATTCTCTTTTTTATAGTTACTACTCAAAAAGGCGTCTTTGTGGAACGATTATTGTATCACCACTTCGTATCACACGGTTACTGCCTATAACAGAACCTTTTGACAAAGCAGCATAGTTGAATTTGTATGATACTTGTTGGCCTGTACTATCAGTACTCCAAATTTGTATACGCTTGGTCGCGGCAAATTTTGTGAATCCACCCATTTCAGCAACAAATTGCAATATTGTAGTGCCGCGTTTGATTTCATATTTACCAGGTTTACCCACCTCGCCCATCACATAAACCTCAACGGTACCACCACTATGCCCGCTTGATCTTGGCGCACCTAATGACGAAAGGCCAACAAATACAGTTGGAGGAGTTACAAAGTTATCCGCCATAGCGGATGACAAAGCACTTTTGACTTCTGGTACTGATTTCCCAGATGCTTTGATCGTGCCTGCCATTGGAAAAGAAACATTGCCATCCGGCAAAACAAGAACTTGCCGATTTAGGCTTGGATCTTCCAACACCTCGACCTGAAGCGTGTCGCCGGGTTTTACTTTATACTCTTGCGCCAATGCCATTGGTGCAAGCAAGACCATTGTCATAAATACCAATATTTGTTTCATTTCATTTCTCCACTTAGTTACTCTACAACAAAAATATACGTCCCCAAACTAGCAGATTGGTCTATTTTTCATATGGAAACTATTGTTTATTTAGTAAATCAATCCGATTGTAGTTATATTTACTCGTAAACGTATCACTAACGCAACATTTTATCGTATATTTAGCAAGGGTTTATGGATTTGGCTGATTTTTGGAAGACAGAAAGCACAAGTAAGGCCAATAAGCGTTAACCGCTAAAGAATTAAATAATTAAGAGTGCCATTATGATCGATTGGGCAGCAACGCCAAACAATGCATCTGAATTGTCGAAAAACCCCGATGCTATACAGATTAATGTTGAATCGCAAACTGCTCTATTGGAACAGGTTTCAGAATGTTTACGCGTTGGGTGTGGTTTTACTGTTGCTACTGTAAATCTGGATCATATTGTAAAGATGTACCAATCTGACCAGTTTTATCAGGCTTATAAACACCAGACATATGTGGTGGCTGATGGTAACCCGATAGTATGGCTCTCACGCCTAGCTGGTCGCAAGATCGAATTGGTTCCAGGCTCTGAACTAATACTACCACTGATTTCTTTAGCGACAAACATGGAGGTGCCGGTCGCATTATTAGGTGCGACACAGGAAACGTTGAATGAAACGGCTGTGCAACTAAAGAAGGCTTATCCAAAGCTGAACATAGTTGCATGTATAGCGCCCGCATTTGGATTTGATCCTGAAGGAGCAGAAGCCCAAGAGTGTGTTAATGAACTTTCTCAATCAGGGGCAAAGATGTGTTTGCTTGCACTGGGGGCACCAAAACAAGAGATCTTTGCTGTTTATGCTGCGCGATATTTACCACATTGCGGGTTCATCTCGATTGGCGCGGGTCTTGATTTTATTGCAGGGTCACAAACCCGTGCACCATTGATTGTTCGAAAATTGGCTATGGAATGGCTCTGGCGAATGCTAAGCAATCCGCGTCGGTTGGTTTACCGTTATGGGGCGTGCATCGCGGTTTTACCTAAACTAGTTATGCAGGCAATTCGTGCGCGAAAACTTTAGGATTTATGTATTGCCAATTTGCAGATTAGTTGGCTGGTAAAATCAGGTAATACCCAGTTAGAATTTTTGTGTTCATTTAAGAATTTTTTGATCATTATATAGTCGTTTTTCTGACCTATTTAATCGCTATTATTCGTTGTATCTGTTTGTTTAGCTTGTTTGGGCGGCAAGCTAAGATAGAAAGAGGTGTGGAAGTGATATATTATCAGATTTTGAGGGCAATATTTACATGATAGTTATCCAAATTTTGTGTTTTGATCGCGCTTCTGTTGGAGGCGGGTAAGCGATGCCAAATAGTTTTGCGTATTTTGTGCTTTTCATGTGGCCGATAGTTGTTGTTGTTTTGTTTCAAAAGCAAAAATTACCTGCTGCATTGGCGTGGTCAATTGTTGCCGGGTATTTGCTACTGCCAACAAAAACGGAAATTGATTTTCCTATTTTACCGGCGTTCAACAAAACTTTTATCCCAAACTTCGTTGCCGTAGTTATGTGTTTAATTACCGTTAGTCAAATCGGAATAGGTCAATCAATTTCTTTGAGCGGACTACGGCAAGCACAGAGGTTAAATCACGGTGTAACGATTTTAAAGGGTTGGTTGCCGCGTTCCAAAATTGGACTTGTTTTGGTTCTAATGATGCTTTTTTCACCTATTGTGACAGCACTGCTGAATAATTTCCCAATTATTGTAGGAGGGCTCTTCATTCCCGGCCTTACTTTTTATGATGC
>Ga0209344_10003845_pt1 | contig 14377 bp, 13 predicted proteins | sample Cruoilmetagenom6_FD_187293 | JGI IMG/M metagenome (GOLD analysis project Ga0209344, IMG submission 187293) | Oil polluted marine microbial communities from Coal Oil Point, Santa Barbara, California, USA - Santa Barbara Oil Seep Sample 6 (SPAdes)... | ecosystem: Environmental > Aquatic > Marine...
CTTCTCTGTACACCCCAAACTGCGATTGCGGCAGATGCCTTGATCAGATCAGGAGAATGAAAATGACGGATAACCCGATAAAAACCCATCGTAACGGCACTGTGCTGGAGGTCACGCTTAATCGCCCCAAGGCCAATGCGATTGACCTTCAAACCAGCCGTATCATGGGCGACGTTTTCGCAGATTTTCGTGATGACCCCGACCTGCGGGTGGCGATTGTCACAGGTGCTGGCGACAAGTTTTTCTGCCCCGGTTGGGATTTGAAAGCCGCCGCTGACGGTGATGCGGTTGACGGCGACTACGGCGTTGGTGGTTTTGGTGGTTTGCAGGAACTGCCCGGCATGAACAAACCGATCATAGCCGCCGTGAACGGCATATGTTGCGGTGGCGGGCTGGAACTGGCCCTGTCGTGTGACATTATTCTGGCCGCAGATCACGCCTCATTCGCTTTGCCTGAAATCCGCTCGGGTACCGTGGCCGATGCCGCATCCCTGAAATTGCCCAAGCGTATTCCCTATCATATCGCGATGGAAATGCTGTTCACTGGTCGTTGGCTGGACGTGGAAGAGGCCGCGCGTTGGGGTTTTGTTAATCACATCCATCCTGCCGCCGATCTGATGACAAAGGCACGCGAAATGGCTGCCCTTCTGGCATCGGGTCCTCCACTGGTCTATGCCGCGATTAAGGAAGTCGTGCGCGAAGCTGAAAACATGAAATTCAATGATGCGTTGAAAATGATGACACATAGCGAGTTCCCGACCGTTAAAACGCTATACACATCCGAGGATCAGTTGGAAGGTGCCAAAGCATTCTCGGAAAAACGCGACCCTGTCTGGAAAGGCCGTTAGGGGATAGCTTGGGTAGGAGACGTAAATGGTTGGAGAAACAAATTTAGATGTGCTGTTGTCATCAATGACGGCAAGCCTTGTTGATGGCGTATATGTTTTTGTAACGCTGAAAGGCCGCGCGGTTCCGGCAAATTTAGCCCCGCGTATGATGTTTGTGGAGGCCGAGGGTGTAACCTTGATCGTGACCTTAGAAGAGGCCGAAGCCGCAGCACTGGACTATGAATTCCCGTGCCGTATGATCACCCTTAATGTTCACTCGTCTCTTGAGGCGGTTGGCTTCATTGCACGTATTGCGACCGAGCTTGCAAAAGCGAATATGGGTGTAAATCCGGTATCCGGCTTTTACCACGATCATTTGTTTGTGCCTGATGGGCGACAGCATGATGCGCTGCGTATCTTGCAAAGAATAGCGGATGAAGCTTAGGGTAAAGAGCTATTTCGTTAAATAACCCCCCGTCAAATTGACCACAATTGTCGCCTTGCCGGGCATTTGGCGCAACCCGCACCGTGTTATCATGCCAACAGATGCCGCGTTATCGGCTTTGGCTTGTTCAAGCGCAGTGATCCAACCGAATGTTTTGTGACTGTCGCAAAGCATCTTTGCGTTAACCGTAACGCCCAAACCTTTTCGGCGGTGGTCAGGATTGACCGAAACAGCCCCTGCAAACAACCAACCCGAAAGAGGCCCGTCAGGATGATAGCGCATCGTGGCAGAGGCACAGGCAACCAACGTGTTTTTCGCGTCTCGCAGGCATGTTAGAACGGATGGAAAATAATCCCCGCGCAGATAATACGCAGGTGTCGGTGCTACACCTGTTGCTTGGTTTAGATGTTGAGACTGATCAATAGTCTCTTCATCCGGATGGGTCAGGCTGCTCAGTGTCCATCCATCTGGCAGGGCATAAGCGCTAACGATTTTCTCGCAAGTCGGGACAATATCTTGCGGCGAACCAGTAAAGGCTTCCCAGTATGTGAAATCCATATCCGCGCCGTATTCTTTTGCCAGTCGCGCAAGCGTTTTATCCCGATCAACCATGGTAAGGCTAATAAATCCGTCGCGTTCTGCATCACTGCGCAGATTGTCCCATCCGTAAGCATCCGGATCAAGAACGTTCAGAATTCTGCCGCCATTGGACAAAAGCGGTTGCGCGGCAATAATATCGCTGCGTGCCCGTATGGCTTTTTGTAACGCGACGATATGGTCGTCTCCAAAATATTCTGCCATGCTGTCCCCACAAAGCATCAACCCTAACAATAATCACGGAAGACATACAGATAAATATATTTTTGCAAATTTTTGCAGGTCGAGAAATATAGTCTCTTCTTGCTGGCAAATCTTCATTGATTTCAGTAATCAAGATTAAATGACTACATTCGGAGAAACCTAATATGCCCGTAGACGAACATAACCGAAAAGAAACGGCATCACGCTGGTTCGAAGATCTGCGCAATAGTATTTGTGACGCCTTCGAGAAACTGGAAGATGAACAGGTTTCAGGCCCGCATGCGGATAAACCCGCAGGGCGGTTTGAGTTGCGCGAAACCAAACGCGGCACCGATGGTGATGGCGGTGGCGGTTTGATGTCGGTGATGCGCGGCGGGCGATTATTTGAAAAAGTCGGGGTTAATATCTCGACCGTTCACGGCACGCTGTCACCGATGATGATAAAAGCTATGGCTGCACGCAAAGATATCCCGGGATTAGCAGACAATCCGGTTTTCTGGGCTTCCGGCGTGTCGCTTGTGGCCCATATGAACAGCCCTAAAACGCCGGCGGTACATATGAATACACGCATGTTCTGGACACCGGCCGCCAGTTGGTTTGGCGGCGGGGCAGACCTGACACCAATGGTGGAAGTGGCCGAAGACACCGCTTTTTTCCACGATGTATTGCGCAAGGCCTGTGATCAACATGACCCGGCTTACTATCCAAAATTCAAAGATTGGGCGGATGAATATTTCATGATCAAACACTGGAATGAACCGCGCGGCGTGGGTGGCATATTCTTTGATGACCATGATACCGGCGATTGGGACGCGGACTTTGCCTTTACGCAGGACGTGGGGCGCGCATTTCTGGATGCATTTTTACCTATCACACGAAAACGTCGCGATGAGGCTTGGACTGATGCCGACCGCGATGTGCAGCTTATCAAGCGTGGCCGCTATGCAGAGTTCAACCTGGTCTATGATCGCGGTACACATTTCGGCCTGCAATCCGGGCATGATCCTTCGGCTGTTCTAATGTCGATGCCGCCCGTGGCAAAATGGCCTTAAGCTTTGTCCAGTGAATAGCCAAAACCGCGCACCGTGCGGATATATTCCACGTCCGAGACTGCATTCAACTGTTTGCGCAGGCGCCCGATGTGAACGTCCACGGTACGGGTTTCAACCTCTAACGCGTTGCTCCAGATGCGTTCCAGCAGCTGGTCACGTGAAAACACACGGGCGGGGGTCTCGATTAATATACGCAGCAGCTTATATTCAAGCGGGCCAAGGTGAATATCACTGCCATTAACGCTAACGATGTGGCGTATCAGATCCATGGTTATCTGTTCATAGGTTAAAAGATTAACACTATGATCCCCATTTGCGCTGCGTAGCCCGGCACGCACACGGGCTAACAATTCTTTAACTGAATAGGGTTTGACGATGTAGTCATCCGCGCCGGTATCCAACCCCCGGACTTTGTCATCTTCCTCACCGCGTGCGGTCAGCATGATAACAGGAATGTTTTTTGTCAGCTTGTTTCGCTTTATCTGGCGGCAAATTTCCAAGCCGGAGGTGTGCGGTAGCATCCAGTCCAATAAAATCAGATCAATCTCGGTCTCTTGCAAGATTAACTGGCCTTCTTCACCGGTATCGGCCTTGTAAACGTCATAACCTTCTACATTAAGATTGTAACTAAGCAGTTCCAATTGCGATGGTTCATCTTCTACAATTAGAATTTTAGGGCCTTTTATGGGCATTGTGCCAGTTCCGTCAATTTTTAGATTTCAATATAATATCCATCTATGAACAGTTTGTAACGGTTTTATGTCAATCTGTCTGATATTAACTCTCTGCTGCCAAAAGTGCAGCGTTACCACCTGCTGCAGTTGTATCAATACAAATATGGCGTTCCATAATGCAACGGTTAACAACATCGTTGGCATCAATAAGCGGTAACAAAGCCCCCCCGCGATTTGCCAGTGCGAAACGCGCTTTGCGTAATGCATCTTCAGCCGCCCATAAAACAACCGCATCAAACCCCTTTAGTGTTTCCAAAAACGTCAATGGCATAGTGCCTGACAGACCTTCTGCCGGTTGCGCATCCGGTGCGATAATCAATGGGGAACACCCCGCTTTTCGGGCTTCTTTTGCCTGAGCACGCGCTTGTTCAAGTGTCGGGCCAAGGCACAAGACAACACCGCGCCCATAGGTGGACAATTGGTTCAACTCGCCTGTTGGTCCCGGCAATATGGTGCTATGCAAGGAAATGCGATCCGGGCGTTTGGTGCTATCCAACCGGTCTTGTACATCAGCAAAATCGAGCGTCGTTTCTACATAAGGATTTCTATCAGCCAAATCTGGCATAACAAACCGTGTCAGATATTCCGGTCCACCCGCTTTGGGCCCTGTGCCGGACAATCCTTCGCCGCCAAACGGCTGCGAGCCGACAACGGCACCGATCTGATTGCGGTTCACATATATATTGCCTACGTTCAGACGGTTGCAAAGCGTATTCACAAACGCATCAATCCGCGAATGCACACCGAATGTCAGGCCGTATTGGCTGGCATTGATCGCGTCAACGACCTTGTCCAAATCTTTTGCCTTGTAGGTCGCGATATGCAGGACGGGGCCGAAAATCTCTTCTTCCAGATCGGCAATGCCTTTGACTTTAATGGCAGTCGGTACGGCAAAGGTGCCAGATTTCGGCACGTTTACCTGATGCAGCACACGGCCTTCGGTTGCAGCCTTGGCAATATGCGCTTCAATCCCGTTCAGAGCTGTTTGTGTAATCACAGGGCCAATATCGGTTTTGATATCCCATGGGTAACCTGCGATTTGCGTGTCCATCGCACCATAAAGCATTTCAAGGAACTTTGGCGCAATATCCTCTTGCAGATAAAGCATGCGCAGGGCCGAACAACGTTGGCCTGCGGATTGAAAGCTGGAGTCGACAATATCGCGCACGGCTTGCTCGGGCAGTGCGGTACTGTCAACGATCATCGCATTCAGCCCACCGGTTTCCGCGATTAACGGGGCCGAGGCCTTGCCGGTTTCAGCCACGGATTTATTGATATGTTGGGCTGTGGCCGTCGAGCCTGTAAAGCATACACCACCGATGTTTGGGTCGGCCACGATCAATGCGCCTACCTCGCGGCCCGAACCGATCATAAGTTGCAATGCACTGCGTGGAACACCTGCCTGATACAGCAGTTCTACGGCGCGGGTGGCAATGATCGGTGTGGGTTCAGCAGGTTTGGCAAGCACTGCATTGCCGGCTGACAAGGCGGCCGCGATTTGGCCCGAAAAAATTGCCAAGGGAAAATTCCACGGCGAAATGCAGGCGATTATACCGCGTGGATCGCGAGATGCATGATTGGCGGATTGTGCTGCATAATAACGCATAAAATCAACCGCTTCGCGCAATTCCGCAATCGCGTCCTTTAGTGTTTTACCGGCTTCACGGGCCAAAATAGCAAACAGTTCAGCAAAATTATCCTCATAAAGATCAGCTGCGCGATTTAGGACGACTGCACGCTCGGATTGTGGCGCATTCCAAGGTCTCGCCGCTTTTATGGCGGCTTTCGTATCCTGCGCACTGGCCAGTGTCACACGGCCCACAATATCATTGTGATTTGCCGGATTGATAACGTCATGCGCCATACCTGTGGGCATACCTTTGGCAAGCTGTGCCGCAACCGTCCATTCGGTTTTGGCAAAGCTTTCACGTGCATCAAGCATGCGTGCAAGATCAGTGACGCTTGTGATATCAAAGCCCAGAGAATTGTCGCGTTCAGGTTGGTAGAGATTTGCCGGTTTCAGCACTGAAGCACTGGCCTGATCCTTAACATCAATCCACGCATCAAACGGGTCATTGACGACCTCTTGTGCGGGTATGTCGTGATCAACAATCTGGTTAACGAATGAAGAGTTTGCGCCATTTTCCAATAAACGACGCACCAGATATGCCAGCAGATCATCATGCACGCCAACAGGGGCATAGATGCGGCATCGGATATCGCCTTTACCCATGATCTGATCATAAAGTCCACCGCCCATACCGTGTAAGCGCTGGAATTCATAGGAATTATCCGTTGTTGCCATATCCATAATAGTTTGCACGGAATGCGCGTTATGGGTGGCGAATTGCGGGTAAATCCGCGCATTGAAATCCAGCAATTTCCGCGCACAGCCGATATATGAAATATCCGTGGCGGTTTTCTTGGTAAACACGGGGAAACCCGGTAACCCGTCAATTTGTGCGCGTTTAATCTCAGTGTCCCAATAGGCACCCTTGACCAGACGCACCATAATCCTGCGGTCCAGTTTTTCCGCCAGTGTGTTTAACCAATCCAGAACAAATGGTGCGCGTTTTGAATAGGCCTGTACCACAACACCAAACCCGTCCCAGCCAGCCAGACGCGTGTCGGACAGCACCGCTTCGATCACATCCAGGGATAGATCCAGCCGATCGGCCTCTTCCGCGTCGATATTCAACCCCATATTGGCGTTACGCGCCTGTAATGTCAGATCAAGCGTGCGTTTGACCAACACATCCATAACCTGATCCTTTTGCGCCAGTTCATAACGTGGGTGCAGTGCGGATAGCTTAATCGAAATACCCGGATTCTTGCGCACATCTTCACTTGTGGACTGCGTCGCCAGATATTCAATCGCACCCGTATAAGATTTCACAAAACCCTGCGCGTCACGGTCTGTCAGGGCCGCTTCACCCAGCATGTCATACGAATGGGTGTAACCCTGCGTTTGCCGTTTGGCCCCGCGCTTTACGGCCTCTTGAATGGTTTGCCCCAGAACGAACTGGTTGCCCATTTCCTTCATCGCGGCCTTTACGGCACGACGGATAACAGGCTCGCCCACCCGTTTTACAAGGCGGCCCATTGAATGTGTTACACCTGCTTCTTCTTTTGTATTCAACACTTTACCTGTTAACATTAATGCCCAAGTTGACGCATTCACTAATGAGCTGTCCGAATGCCCGATGTGGCTGTTCCAGCTTTTTGTCGACAATTTATCTTCGATCAGGTCATCCATTGTTTTAGCGTCAGGCACCCGCAATAATGCCTCGGCCAAACACATCAAGGCCACACCTTCTGTGGTAGACAGCCCGTATTCAGCCAAAAACACTTCCATCAGCCCCGGGCTTTTCTCAGCACGAATATCTTTAACGATATTAGCAGCCCGCAACACAGTTTGAATGCGCGCATCTGCAGTCAGATTGGCGGTTTTGATCAATGTATGAACACAATCGTTTTCATTGCATAGGTGATGGGTGCGCATTGATTTGCGAAGCTTAGAGAGCGAAGCCATTGGAAATCTCCTGATCGGTGGTATCGAGAAAGTATAATACAAATCGATAAGTTTAATTCACTAAAAATATATCATAAACAGAGAATATCACTTATATTATGTTTATAATTACGGTAAAGAATACATAATAGCGTTATAGGCAGTGAAAATGGATAAATTTGATTTACAGATTATTGAAATGCTTGAAAAAAACGGCAGAATGACAATTTCGGAACTGTCGACACGGGTTGGCCTGTCCAAAACCCCCTGTCAGGCGCGTTTGAAAAAGATGATTGAAAACAAGACAATTCTTGGCTTCAGGGCTGTATTGAACCATGAAGTCCTTGATCGTAGCCACATTGCATTTACTGAAGTGCGTTTGAACGACACCCGCGAAGCGGCGCTGAATGCATTCAATGCGGGCGTCATGCAAATCCCGGAAATCGAACAATGCCACTTGATTGCGGGGCAGTTTGATTATTTGCTGAAAGTGCGCACAAAAAGCATTACCGCTTATCGTAAAGCATTGGGTGAAAAAATATCGGCTTTACCCTGTGTTTCAAATACGTCAACGCATGTCGTTATGGAAGCAGTGAAAGAGTAAAGATGCGATAGTATGCGTACAGGAAAAAAGGTATTTCACGATGCATACAGATAATAAAACCCAACTACCGCTTGTAATATACGACTGTTTCACCAACCAACGGTTTGGTGGTAATATCGGGGGTATCGTGCTGGATGCCGGGGCGCTGCAGACAGATCAAATGCAAAGCATCGCACGAGAGATCAATGCACCTGTCACCGGTTTTGTCACGGATCAAAATGGCTCGGAAATCTCTGTCAGGTTTTTCATGCCGGGCGCCGAGATTGCGATGTGCGGTCATGTTGCAGTTGGATTGTTTACGCATTTATATGCCCAAGATCAAAAGATTACAGATTATATAATGAAAGCCGGTGCAGGGGATATCAAACTGCGCATCAACGCAAGTGACGGGGGATTACCCAATGTGATGATGCAGCTTTCCACCCCAACGGCACCTGATGGTGCGGTTGATTTAAACGCTTTATCTGCCGCTCTTGGCGTTGCACCATCTTCTATCGGTATACGTGCACCTGTCGGTATTGCCGAGGCGGGTTTGAAACATATATGTGTCCATCTCGAAGGCTTGTCGAATGTGCAAGGTTTAACACCTGACTTTCAAAAGCTTGGGGATGTTTGCCGTGCAAGTGATGTTCACACTGTCGCTTGCTTTTCAATGGAAACCGATAATGCGGAAAATACATTGCATGTCCGGGATTTCTGCCCCGCACTTGGCGTTGATGAGGTACCCGCATCCGGGACCACAAATGCAGCGTTAACCGGCTATTTGCTTCAGCATGGATTAATCGCGGCTAAATCTCAGAAAATTCTGGCGGAACAGGGCAGTGAAATTGGCCGACCCAGTCTTATTTGCAGTGAAATCTTGGTTCAGGATGGAAAAATAGACGAACTATGGGTTGGCGGGCAAGCTGTCGCAAGCATCAAAGGGGTTTTGATTAGGTAAAGCCAGATGAAATTGGAATTGCCGCACACATATCTGACAAATCCACTGGATACATGATGTCGGTTGGTCGGATTGAATAAGTAATATCCGCATCGTGCTGTATTTCATTGCGGAATAAACACATCCGCGTCTTTCAAGCACCGTAATGCAAAGCTTGATCTTGTTTGCCTGATGCCCGGTATTTTACTAAGCTTATTCGTTAAAAATCGCTCATAGCCACGGGTGCCGGTTACCGCGACCTTTAGCAGGTAATCATGCTCGCCGGATGTAAGAAACACCTCAAGCACCTCTTCCAGTTTTATGATAATCTGTCCAAACGCCTCTAACGCATCTTGATTGTGCCGTTCCAATGATACTTCGACAAACACAATTTCTGTGGCCCCAAGTTTATATTGATCCAGTTTTGCGGTGTAGCCTTTGATGTAACCATCAGCCTCAAGTCGTTTTACTCGTTGCCAGCAAGGGCTGGTCGACAAGCCAACGGATTGCGCCAGTTCAGCAGTGGATATTTTTGCATTAGCCACAAGATTCTTTAGAATCTTTGCATCAATTGCATCAAGTGATTTTTCTTTTATATTTTCCATGTGTAGCATTATAATTCTAAAAAATTCAATTATAAAGCAAAATATACTTTAATAATTCATAATAAAAGAAATAACAAAAAAATCTGCATAGGGCTTTATGGTAAGATGCCTATACAAGCTTATACGATAGGAACGCACCGCTATGCACAAAGATCCCCAACCATTATCGCTGCATGTGCCGGAGCCGGGGTGCAGGCCGGGGGATGCGCCTGATTTTTCGGATTTTATTATTCCAAAGGCTGGAGAGGCGCGAAAACCGGCGCTCGATGCCAGCGCCCAGTCGATGCGCGATATGGCGTTTTCAATTGTGCGGGTGCTGAACAAAGACGGCAAAGCGGTTGGTCCATGGGCTGAAAACCTGTCAGTTGATCAGCTAAAAACGGGCTTGCGTCACATGATGCTATTGCGCGCCTTTGATGCACGCATGCTGATTGCACAACGACAAGGAAAAACCAGTTTTTACATGCAGTCACTGGGTGAGGAAGCCGTATCATGTGCGTTCCGCATGGCCTTGAAAAACGGTGATATGAATTTCCCGACCTACCGGCAAAGCGGCTTGCTGATCGCGGGTGGCTATCCGATGCAAATGATGATGAACCAGATATACTCCAACGCCCAAGACCCGCTTAAAGGTCGCCAGATGCCGATCCTTTATTCTGCAAAGGACTATGGGTATTTCTCGATTTCAGGCAATCTGGGAACACAATATATTCAGGCTGTTGGTTGGGCGATGGGGTCTGCGATTGCAGGCGACACTAAAATAGCTGCGGCCTGGATCGGTGACGGTTCAACCTCGGCCAGCGATTTTCATGCGGCAATGGTTTTTGCATCGGCATATCACGCGCCGGTTGTCTTGAATGTTGTTAATAATCAATGGGCTATATCAACGTTTCAAGGTATGGCACGGGGCGAGGCCGCGACATTTGCCGCCCGCGGCCACGGCTTTGGCATCCCCTCTTTGCGGGTGGATGGCAATGATTATCTGGCGGTTCACGCGGTGGCGAAATGGGCCGCAGATCGCGCCCGCGCCGGCCTTGGCCCAACCCTGATCGAGCATGTTACCTACCGCGCAGGTGGCCATTCAACCAGCGATGACCCGTCCAGTTACCGCGCCAAGGGCGAAGGCCATGCATGGCCTTTGGGCGATCCGATTGAACGGTTGAAAACCCATCTGATCATGCTTGGCGCGTGGTCGGAAGAACGTCAAACGCAAGCTGAAACTGAAATTATGGATGAAGTGCGCGAAGCGCAAAAAGCGGCCGAGGCAATCGGGACCTTAACGTCCGGTAAAAGCTCGTCTTCACGCGATATATTTGAAGAGGTTTACGCGGAAATGCCACCGCATTTGGTTAAACAACGCAAAGAAGCGGGGTATTAGCCCATGCGTATGACAATGATAGAAGCCATCCAAAACGCCCATGATCTGGCGATGGGTGCCGATGATAAAGTCGTGGTTTTTGGCGAAGATGTGGGGTTTTTCGGCGGCGTATTCCGCTGCACTGCGGGTTTGCAGGAAAAATACGGCAAAAGCCGCTGTTTTGATACGCCAATCAGTGAGCTGGGCATTGTCGGCTCTGCCATAGGCATGGCGGCTTACGGGTTAAAACCCGTGGTCGAAATCCAGTTCGCCGATTATGTTTACCCCGCTTATGACCAGATCGTCAGTGAGGCGGCCCGCCTGCGGCACCGATCGGGTGGTGATTTTACCTGTCCCTTGGTTATCCGCATGCCGTCAGGGGGCGGTATTTACGGTGGTCAAACCCATAGTCAAAGCCCCGAGTCGCTGTTTACCCATGTTGCAGGTTTAAAAACCGTGATACCGTCCAACCCGAAAGACGCAAAAGGCCTGTTGCTGGCTGCAATAGAAGACCCCGATCCGGTGATTTTTCTGGAACCAAAGCGGCTTTATAACGGCCCGTTTGACGGCCATCACGACAAGCCGATCGTGCCGTGGAAGAAGCATGATCTGGGTGATGTGGCTGAAGATTATTACACCACCCCTCTGGGTAAGGCTGAAATTGTGCGCGCAGGTAGTGAGGTTACGATACTAACATATGGGACGATGGTTCATGTGGCACAAGCCGGTGCAACTGAAGCGGGAATTGATGCGGAAATCATTGATCTGCGTACGTTGATCCCGCTGGATACCGACACCATTGAAGCCTCGGTTAAAAAAACCGGCCGCTGTGTTATCGTGCACGAAGCCACAAAAACCTGCGGTTTCGGGGCCGAACTCAGTGCTTTGGTGCAATCATCGTGTTTCTTCTATCTGGAAGCCCCCGTAACCCGCGTAACAGGTTGGGACACACCTTACCCCCATGCGCAAGAATGGGATTATTTCCCGGGCCCTGCACGTGTCGCACAGAATTTAAAGAAAGTGATGGAGGTTTAACATGGGCGTTTCCACAATCATTCTGCCCGATGTCGGCGAAGGCATTGCCGAAGCGGAACTGACCGAATGGCAGGTTAAAATCGGCGATATCGTCAAAGAGGATGATATTCTGGCCGTGGTGATGACCGATAAAGCCGCTATCGAGGTTCCATCATCGACCGAAGGGACCGTGACGTGGTTGGCAGGCGCGGTGGGTGATACAATCGCCATCGGTGCGCCGCTTGTGAAGCTCGATGTCCAAGGTCAGGGCGATACGGGTGAGGTTGTGCAAGATGTTCCCCCCGAAGTTATCGCTGAACCTGTGAAACCTGTGGTCCCCGCAAATGAAAAACCGCAAGCCGGCCCTTCAGTGCGTAAACGCGCAAAAGAGGCGGGTGTAAATTTACCGGACATCACCGGTACAGGCCCCGGTGGGCGGATAATGCATGAAGATATAGATCAGTTTCTATCCCCTGTGGTTTCGGCAAAATCACATTCAACCGAAGTGAAACAGATAAAAGTCACAGGGATGCGGCGCAAAATCGCGGAAAAAATGGCTCTCTCGAAAGCGCATATCCCTCATATCACCATCGTTGAAGAGGTTGATATGACCAACCTTGAAGACCTGCGCGGCAAGCTGAATGAAAAACACAAAGACAGCCGCGCCAAGCTGACAATCCTGCCTTTCATGATGCGGGCCATTGTGGAGGCGGTGCGCACGCAGCCTGAAATCAATGCGCATTACGATGATGCGGCCAACATCATTTCACAATACGGGCAGGTTCACATCGGTATTGCCACGCAAACCCCTGCCGGCCTCAGCGTGCCTGTGGTCAAGAACGTGCAATCCCAAAACCTCTGGGACAGTGCGCAAAATATATCGCGCTTTTCTGAACGCGCGCGCAGCGGCAAAGCAACCCGTGATGATCTGACAGGATCAACCATCACAATTACATCGTTGGGGGCACTAGGTGCCATCGCCTCGACCCCGATTATCAACCACCCCGAAGTGGCTATCGTGGGTATCAACAAAATGGCGATGCGACCGATGTGGGACGGTCATGCGTTTCAGCCGCGCAAAATGATGAATGTTTCCTGCGCGTTCGATCACCGCGTTATTGACGGCTATGATGCGGCATTGTTCGTGCAAGCATTGAAAAACCTGCTGGAAAGCCCTGCTTTGTTGTTTATAGAGGGGTAAGAAACTTATAATCCAAGGCAAGCAAGAATGACTTTGAAAGATTTAAGGGCAGAAGCAAAATGCGCTTTTTTGGCGGGGGTTGCAGCCGCTGTCCCAGATAGGACACTAGGTCAAGTCTTTGAAAAACAACCATTAACCGAAATAAAAGACGGTAAGTATATTATCATTTCGGTGGGTAAAGCGGCCTGCAATATGGCGCAATCTGCGATGAATGCTTTGCCCAAAGGGGCCGCCGTGGAAGCGATTGCTGTTACAAACTACGAAAATGTTGTGGATATTGCGGGCTGCCGGGTTTTTGGCGCGGCGCACCCCGTGCCGGATGCCAACGGGCTGGCGGCAGCTAGTGAAGTGATAGCTTTGCTGGAAACGGCCACCAAAGATGATGTGGTGCTGGCTTTGGTCAGCGGGGGCAGTTCTGCATTGCTACCTTCCCCCGTTACGGGCGTCAGTCTTGAAGACAAGGCACAAGTGAATGAGGTGCTATTGGCCAGCGGCTTTGACATCACAAACATGAACCTGATCCGCCAATCCCTGTCTAACCTGAAAGGCGGCGGTTTTTTACGCTATGCGAAACCCGCAAAAGTTAAATCTTATATCCTGTCAGACGTGCTGGGTGACGATCTGCGGGTTGTCGGTAGCGGGCCAAGTATCGGGCCGATAGGGACAATTGCACAAGCGCGTGATTTGCTGATTGAAAAAGGCATTTTTGATAAGATGCCTGCTTCGGTGCGCAAACATCTTGAAACGGCAAAAGAACGGCCTGCCTTACCTGGCCCAGACGCCACCTTGATCTGTTCCAATACCCAAAGCTTGATCGCAATGGCTGCAAAAGCGGATGCTATCATGATTGAAGAACCACTTATCGGTGATGTGCATGATGCAGCGGATCGTATTTTGGCCGATGTGAAAAAACATAAAGCACCGTTCGTTTTGGCCTATGGTGGCGAAACTACAGTTAACCTGACCGGCAACGGCAGAGGTGGGCGTAATCAGGAACTGGCACTTCTGGTGGCCGAAAAAGCCACACGTGCAGGGCTGACAGGCACATGGGCGTTCTTAAGCGGCGGCACAGACGGGCGCGATGGGCCTACGGATGCGGCGGGTGGTTTGGTGGATGGTCATACACTTGATCGCATAGCGGACGCGGGTGGTAATATAACCGATCTGCTGGCCAATAACGACAGCTACGCCGCCCTGAAACTGTCGGATGATCTGTTGATGACAGGGGCCACAGGCACCAATGTCGCCGACTTACAGTTGTTTTTGATGGGTTAATCTATCAGATCGGTTAAGCCCTGGATTGCACT
>Ga0209344_10003846_pt1 | contig 14374 bp, 10 predicted proteins | sample Cruoilmetagenom6_FD_187293 | JGI IMG/M metagenome (GOLD analysis project Ga0209344, IMG submission 187293) | Oil polluted marine microbial communities from Coal Oil Point, Santa Barbara, California, USA - Santa Barbara Oil Seep Sample 6 (SPAdes)... | ecosystem: Environmental > Aquatic > Marine...
TGAAACTCGCTGCGCTCAAACAGTCAGAGTTTTTTAAATTTCACCATAGCTCAGTTTTGCCATCTGGTTTTATGAAATTTATTATCTGAACACCTATATCTGTATGCCTGCGGCTAAATTAATTTTTCGCCTTGAACTTGAAAAAATTTTCATTTCGCATCCAGCCTGTTGGTTAATATTGGGAAAAATTACGAGCTAAAAATTTCTAAAATAAAGGCAGCTGACAGCTTTTAGCGCAAATTTCTGAAAACAGTTTGCGCTTACATCATTTCTTTTCAGGGTCTTTGTGCGCACTTGAATCTGTTGTATATGCATACTTGTAAATTCAAACAGGATTTTTTAAATAATGAATTCGATTCACAAAATATATTTTCAAAGTTCTAAAAAGATGTCTTTGGTACCTTCAAACAGCATTGATCTGGTAATTACATCGCCTCCTTATCCTATGATTAAAATGTGGGATGATATGTTTTCAAAGCAAAATAGTTTGATATCCGATGCTCTGCAAGATAGTGATGGTCAGACTGCATTTGAGCTTATGCATCAGGAATTAGATTATGTTTGGGATGAAGTTTCAAGGGTTATGAAAAACAGCGCATTTGCATGTATTAATATTGGTGATGCTACAAGAACCATAAATGGCAATTTTGGATTATATTCAAATCATACAAGAATACTCCAATATTTTTTAAGTATAGGATTTACAGCATTACCTGATATTTTGTGGAGAAAACAAACAAATGCTCCAAACAAGTTTATGGGATCTGGTATGCTGCCAGCAGGTGCATATGTCACATTGGAACATGAGTACGTCCTTATATTCCGTAAAGGTCCAAAACGGGAATTTAAAAAGCAGTCTGAGAAAAAAAACAGGCTGAAAAGTGCATATTTCTGGGAAGAGAGAAATGCTTTTTTTTCAGATATTTGGTTTGATATAAAAGGGAGTTTGCAAAGTTTATCTGAATCTGATGAGAGAAAAAGAAGCGCGGCTTTTCCATTTGAATTGCCCTACAGGTTAATAAATATGTATTCTGCTAAAACAGATATAATTTTGGATCCTTTTGCTGGAATAGGAACCAGTATGGCAGCAGCAATGGCATCTGCCAGAAATAGTGTTGGATATGAGATTGATCATGGTCTGCGGAATGCAATATATGGTATTAAAGATAATATAGTTGATTTTTCTAATAAATATATTCTAAACAGATTAAACAGGCATGTTTCTTTTGTTCAGGAAAAGATGCTGTCAAAAGGAGCATTGTCTTTCAAATATCAAAACAGACATTATGCTTTTCCTGTAACGACACGACAGGAAAAAGAGTTGATTTTAAATAAATTAACAGATGTACGAGAAGTTGACAATAACATGTTTGAGGTCTCTTATTCTGATGCATCGCAATTTTAATTTTGTCAGGATTCTGCAAAATATGTTAAACAGGATGTAAGCAATAGAATTTGTTGATAAGCAAAAGAAATGTAAATAAAATAGATCTGAAAAGCAATTAACGCTGTTTTAACAAATAAACAGGCCTGTTTTTTTATATATTTTATGGATACATACTATGAATTACAAGTTTGTTACAGATTTTAGTCAGATAGACTTAAACCGTCATGCTCTTATTGAAGCTTCTGCTGGTACTGGCAAAACCTATACAATTGAAAATCTTGTTGTAAGGTTTTTAAAACAAAGAGCTGATCTGGATCTTGAAAACATACTGCTTGTAACATTTACCGAAAAAGCGACAAGTGAGATGAAAGTAAGGATTTATGAAAAATTGGGAAAAGAGCTGCTTTCTGATGAAAATGGTGAAGAAATTAAAGAAAAAATAAGGCGAACTTTAGATGCATTTGACTTTGCTTCAATCTACACTATTCATGGTTTTTGCAATACAGTGTTAAAAGAGTTTGCGCTGGAAAATTCTGTTTTATTTCAAAATGAAGTTATAAATGACAGACCTTTATTTATGACTATTGTTAAACAACAGATGCGCAAAAACTGGAGATTGTCTTTTCAAGATAATTTGTCAGATCTTATTAAGTTGTCCGGATTAAGTGATACAAAAGAGGAATTTATTTCTCTTATTGTTGATATCGCAAGAAATGTTTACAGTCCCGAATGTGGTGATCGTATTTTGCCTGCAATAGACAACCTAAGTTTTTCACAGATTAAGGAAAAGATTCGTCTGTTACAGTTAGAGATAAAAGAGCTGGTACAGGAACCTGTTTTGTTTTCCAAAGGGTTTAACAAGCTAAATATCCACAGCAGTACAAAAAAAAAGTTACTTAATAGTATTATATTGCCTTTGGAAGAGTATCTGAAGAAAGTAGATGAAAAAAATACAGATCTTATTAAATTGCAGGAACTTGTTGATAAAATTAAAAATGAAAAATCATCAGGTAAAAAAGGAATAATATCTCTTGTTCCTGAAAAGTGGCTGAAAAAGGGTAAGAATATTGAAGTTTGTCCTAATATTGAAGCTGTTGTTGAAAAGTTTGAAAACATGAGCAATTTATTGGCCATATTAACTTATCTGCTTTCAGCTAGTGCCATAAAACAGCTTCAAAAAGATGTGGCATTGGCAAAACAGAAAAACGGCTGGATCAGTTATAATGATATGCTGCTGCATGTGGAATCTGTTTTATATAGCGATAAATCGTTTTTATTGCTGAAAAAGTTGAGACAAAAATATAAAATAGCATTTGTTGATGAATTTCAGGATACAGATCCTGTTCAGTGGAAGATTTTTAGAAAAATATTTATAGATAATCCTGAAGATGAGTATAAAAATGTTTTGTATCTTATAGGTGACCCTAAACAGGCCATTTATTCTTTTCGCGGTGCTGATATTTTTGCATACCTTAAAGCAAAACATGAAATGGAAAATTTATGTAGAAAGGGCAGGGCAGGTTTATATTCGCTTGCCACAAACTGGCGTTCACAGCCTGCACTTGTTAATGCCTATAATTACCTGTTTTGTCGTAAAAAGTGGTTTTTGCCTGATGAAACAGCAGGTGATTATGAAATAGGATATCAAAAGGTCAGATCTGCTAAAGAAAAAGATATTGTAAATCTTTGTAAAGATAGTTCAATGAGAATGGCATTTAACATTGTTGACCTTACAAAAAATAATTCAGCTAATCTGGCAAAAATTAATTTGGTGAAGTTTATTGTAAAAGAGATAATACATCTTGTATTAAAAAGCAGTATCAGGATTATGGAGAAAAATGGAACCAGCCGTTTTCTGGACTACGGAGATATTTGCATTCTTATTCGCGGGAAGTCAGATATGTTTGAACTTGAACCTGAACTTGTAAAAAATAAAATTCCATATACATTTTATAAAAAAAAGGGTTTGTTCGCTTCTGATGAAGCCTTGTATCTTGGTATTGTTTTTCAGGCGATTATGGATCCTGCCAGTAGCATGAATGTGAAAAAAGCTTTGCTGACTCCTTTTTTTCAATTGGATTTTGCAGATTTATATATGTATGAGAATATGCCTTATAACCATATTATAAGACTATTGCTTTTTTCATGGAACGACTATGCCAGGTCGCGTAAATGGAGTCTTTTATTCAAGTCCCTTGTTCAGGATTCAGGTCTTTTTTTCAGGGAAGCTATGTCGCAGGATTTTGACAGAAAACAGACAAATTATTCCCAGATATTTGAATATCTTGAGAAAGTGGCATATAAGAAAAATTTTGATTTTCGGCAGGTTGCAGCTTTTCTTGAAAGCTGCAGGAAACAGGCAATACAAATAGATGATGCAGATATTCATCAAATTGAGACAGATGACAGAAAAGTTCAGGTTATGACAATGCATGTGAGCAAAGGTCTTCAGTTCCCTGTGGTTTTTATAGCTGGCGGGCTGACACAGCCTCCTGACAGAAAATATCATCTTTATCATGTTTACGATAAAAGTAAGTTGCCTGCCAATTTTCATAAGGTAATAGATCTTTCAAGAAAGACTGGTAAAGATGAACATGAAAAAGAGAAAAATGATGAAAATAAGAGGCTTTTTTATGTTGCATTTACAAGAGCTATGTTTAAGCTTTACATCCCTTTTTTTTCTGATTTATCAAAGCATAACTGGATAGGGCCTGTATCTGGATTTATTTCATCTGCAATTAATGAGGCCTTCCCAAAAGAGAATTCAGGTAAAAAGGTTTTGTGGCTTGATTCTGATATTCATAACAATTTAAGTGAAATAAACGTGACAGAAAAAAAGGTGTGCGATGTAAAAGATATTAAAGGCTATATGTTGCCACATGACCATGATTATCGTTACAGATCCATTTCCATTGAATCATTCTCAAGCCTTTGCCGTAGAAAATCAGATGGTGGAAAACATTATTTTCGGACAGACAGGCAAAGTTATTATTTTGCAGATGAAAAGAGCAAAGATGTTGACGAATCTGATTACATTGCTGAAAAGGAAGATGAAAAAATAATCAATTTTGCAGATGAAATACCTGGTGGAACTGAAATCGGACTTATGTTTCATGATATTTTTGAGAAGATTGCGTTTCATAAAGTTATGGAAAAACCAGACAGGTTGCTTGAAATTCCTGAAACACGAGATACCATAATAAACAATATTGAAAAATATCGAATAGACAAGAAGTGGACAGATCATATATGCAAAGTTATATCTAATACTTTGACAGCTCCTGTTCCTGCAGGAGATACTACTTTTTTTTTAGGTGGTTTAAAAGCTGAAGAGAGAATTCACGAAAAAGAGTTTTACTATGTTGCCAACTGGCCTGAACTGGAACAAATGGTTGATTCTGACTGTAAGATCAGAAATACAGGAGATGGATATGTAAGAGGTTTTATTGATTTGATTTTCAGGTTTAAAGAAAAATATTATATTGCTGACTGGAAGTCTAACCGTGTAGATACTGGATACGGCTTAAAAAGCCTTTGTGAATGTATGGATCACGCAGATTATCATCTACAATATCAATTATATTCTGATGCAATGTTGCGATGGTTAAAACATTCATTAAAAGACAAATTTGATCCTGAACATCATTTTGGAGGTGTTTTTTATTTTTTTATAAGAGGAATGGGGCAGGGAAGTTATAAAGGCATTTATCATGTTTTGCCAGAGCAGATACTAAAACAGGTAAGGTAACGACAACGGTGTACAAAATTAGTTTTCAAAAATAAGCGTAAACTGCCCTTATACATAATAAACTTTTGCTCTAATGTACTAATATCTTTTGATGCAAATGCCCTGTTTGTCCGGCACAAAATAGTTGTGAAATTTATTCTCTGGATAATAATTTTTATTTAATGAAAGACATTCTTTCCCTTCAAATAAAATTATAAAGCACATGATGCTGAACAATTTAAGGTTATGAAACAACTTGAATCTTTTATAGTTGACTTTTTTCATGCAAAAAAAATTAATTCTGATTGTGATATCATAAACAGTTTTGCTGAATGCCTTGAACTTGGCATTATAGATTTTATGACTATTTGTGATCTTGTTGAGATTGGAAGCTGTTGCAGTGATACGGATTTTATTATTGTACTTATGGTTTTATTTGCTTTAATGAGAGAGGGAAGCGTTTGCATTGATCTTGATAAAGATGTTTTCTCAAGGATTTTTCCGGAGAATTTGCAGGAAAAATCAGTAAGGGTTGTTGAAAACTTTTTATCAGGGTTAAAAGATGGCAAATATGCAAAACTTATAGCAAAAAGCTGTAATGATTATCTACCATTAATAATTGATCAATCAGGTGCAAGGCAGCTTCTTTATTTTCAGAAATATTATTTTTATGAAAAAAACCTCAAAGGTCATTTTTTTAAAATGCTCTCCACACAACACGCGCAAGCATTGACAGAAAATGATATTGAACAGATGCTGACACAGATATATTCTGATAACCTTGTTATAAGAGTGGGTAAAAAAGCTTTTCCGATTTCAGCAGATAAAATGCAGCAGCAGGCAATAAGATTAGTTCTTACATCCTCTTTTTCAATTATTACAGGAGGGCCTGGAACTGGAAAAACATCTCTTATGGTAAATATGCTTCGTTGTCTGGTAAGAGCTGGAATAAATGTTTCACGTATTATTCTGGCAGCCCCAACAGGCAGGGCAGCGCAAAGAATGACTCAAGCGGTTACAACCTGCATCTCTTCAATTTTAGAGCCAACCCATAATGACCTTGCACTTTGTAAGCTAAAAGGAAGTACGCTTCATAAAGTTTTACAATATCAGGGTTTTTCAAATGATTTTTATTATCGAGATTCAAACAAGCTGCCTGCATCCGTTGTTGTAATTGATGAGATTTCCATGGTTGATCTTATTATGCTGGAAAAGGTTCTTCAAGCTATAGATATATCCAAAACAAAGCTTGTTTTTTTGGGAGATAAAGACCAGTTACCTTCAGTTGAAGCAGGGGCTGTGTTTGCTGAAATGATTTCGGATAAAGGAAACACCGGAGCTTTTAAAAACAGGCTTGTTGTCTTAAAAAAAGTATATCGTCTGGGAGAAAACCTATTGAAACTTGCAGAAAATGTGAACCAGGGACTGTTTCCTTTAAAAGAGCATTTGCAATTTAAAGATGCTGTTTTAATGAAATCTGACAAATGGGCCTTTGTAAAAGCAGGAAAAGTAGGTAAACTTGAAAAAGATCTTATTTGCTGGATCAAATATCATTATTTTAATTCTGATATTGATAAGAGTTATTGTGATCTGGTACTTAAAGCCGGTGAAATGGAAGAAAAACAGCTTTTGGAAACAGAGCAGGGAAAATCTGTTTTGCGTAAAATATTTCAAATAGTTGAAAAGGCAAGAATATTATCTTTTGTCCGAAAAGGTTTTTTCGGGTGTGAATGGATTAATATTCTGATATCAAGATATATTGCAAATAACCTTGATCCTTTTAAAGAATCAGGTAAGGTTTTTTCAGGTGCTATTGTTATTATAACAAGAAATGATTATTCCAAAGAGCTTTTTAACGGTGATGTTGGAGTAATATTGCAAGATAGCAACGGAGTTTATAAAGCCTTTTTCCCCTGTTTAGAAGGTTTTATTAGATTCCATGTTGATCTTTTGCCAGCATGGCAGTTGTCTTTTGCTATGACTGTTCATAAAAGTCAGGGGTCTGAATTTGATGATGTAATGATTGTGCTGCCAGATGATGAAAATCACAGGCTATTAACAAAGGAAATCGTTTATACAGCAATTACAAGAGCAAAGAAAAAGGTAATAATATATGGCGCTGAAAAAATAATGCAAACAGCACTTTCACGGAAAATAAAAAGACAATCAGGGCTTATTTTTTAAGAAATTACAGGGCTGACGCAGCATTATAATAATGCCTGTTCAAGATCGTGTATAATATCATTAGAATTTTCAATTCCAACAGAAAGCCTGATTAATCCGTCATTTATTCCAGCTTTTTGTCTCTCTTTTTTTGAATAGGTTGAGTGTGTCATTGATGCTGGGTGTTGTATTAGTGTTTCGCAGTCTCCCAGACTTACAGCCATGATGCACATTTTAAGCCTGTTCATAAACATTTTTCCGGCATCAATGCCTCCTTTTATTTCAAAACTTATTATTCCACCGAATTTTTTCATCTGTTTTTTTGCGATATCATGCCCTTTATGAGATAAAAGCCCTGGATAATATACTTTTTCAATTTTTGGATTTTTTTCAAGCCATTTAGCTATTTCCATGGCATTTTCACAATGTTTTTCCATTCTCAATGCAAGAGTTTTAATTCCCCTTAAGATGAGCCACGCATTAAAAGGGCTGATCATTGGGCCAAAATGAACAATATGATGTTCCTTGATAAGCTTTATAATTTTTTTCTGTCCCACAATAATCCCGCCGATACTATCACCATGACCCCCAAGATATTTTGTGGCAGAATGAACAACAAGATCTGCACCAATATCAAGAGGATTCTGCAGATAAGAAGTGGCAAAAGTATTATCAACAACCAAATATATGTTATGCTTTTTTGCCACAGATGCAGCCATTTCTATATCTATGACATCTATTGTAGGATTTGCAGGAGTTTCAAAAAAAATAAACCTGGTGTTATTATCAATCAAGTCCTCAATACGCGACATTTCTAGAAATGAGGAAGCAGGAACAAAGTGCGGAATAATTTTAAACTTTTTCAAGTGCTCGTTGAAAAATGCAAAGGTCCCGCCGTATATTGAATTGCAGGATATAAAATTGTCATCGGGTTTTGCAAGAGAAAGGATAACAGAAGAAATTGCCGACATTCCTGATGAAGTTGCAAGAGCAGCTTCACCATTTTCAATTACAGACATCTTCTCTATAAGTAAATCCACTGTGGGATTTGCGATCCTTGAGTATATAAATCCATCTTCCTCTCCTTTAAAAACACTTGCGCCATGTTCTACACTTTTAAATTTGAATGTTGATGATAAGTGAACAGGCGGTACAAGATCTTTACTTGTGGTGTGAGATGTGGATATTCCATGTACAACCTGGGTTTCTTTTGTAAATTTTCCCATAATACTATAATCCCTGCAAATTTAGTAAAAAAAATAACAAGTTTTACTGCAAACAAAGTTAAAACTTTATTTCTGGTTTTTAAAAAAAGGTTTAACTGCCAGTGGCAATCATAGCGACATCTTTCATAGCTTCGGCAAGTGTCGGATGGGCATGAATTGTTTGAGCCAGCTCTTTTACATTACTTTTCATTTTAACTGCCAATGCTCCTTCAGCAATAAGCTCTGTTGCATGTGCTCCTATCATGTGAACTCCAACTATTTTTCCGTTTTTTCTGTCAGATACAATTTTAACATGTCCTGCTATTTCTCTTATCACATGGGATTTTCCAAGAGACCTGAAAAGAACCCTGTCAGATCTTGCATCAATTCCTTTTTCCAAAGCCAGCTTGCAGGTCAAACCCACACTTGCTACTTCAGGTTTTGTAAAAATTGCTACAGGCACAACATCATAATCCATTATCCGATTTTTTCCCATTGCATTTTCTGCAGCAACAACACCTTCCATTGATGCAACATGAGCCAGCATGATTTTTGAAGGCCCTAAAATATCTCCAACTGCATAAATATTGTCAATATTTGTTTTCATTTTCTGATCTGCAAGAAGCCATCCCCTGCTATCTGTGCTAACACCAATCTGCTCAATACCAGTGCCTGATAAATCAGGGCTTCGACCGATGCATACAAGCATTTTGTCAACAACAAAGGTTTCTGCTTTTTCTATTTCAGAATTATATGCGCTTGGAGATTTTATCTTTACATGTATTTTGGAGTTTTTTATCTCAAATGTTTGTACTTTCTGGTTTAACTTTACATCTATTTTACGTTTTTTCATCTCTCTTAAAAGAACTTTTGAGCTCTCTTCATCAATTGAAGATATTGGCAGCAGTCGCGGCATTGATTCAACTATTGTAACATCTGTGCCAAATGATGAAAAAATGGATGCAAATTCACATCCTATAACACCGCCTCCCACAATTAAAATTGATTCGGGAACTTTATCAAGATTTAACGCATCATTACTTGAAAGTATATTTTTATGGTCAAAACAAAGGTCAGAAATATTTGCTGGGATTGTGCCTAAAGCAAGAATAATTTTATGGGCCATAACCCTTGTCTTTTTGCCATCAGGTTCAGCAACAATTATTTGATTCGGGTCTGCAATCTGTCCGAATCCTTTAATAAAGCGAATCTTCTTTTTTTGAAAAAAAGATATAATCCCTTTTATTTGATCTTGTATTGTTTCATATTTTAATTTTATAAGTTGATTAAGGTCTATTGTAAAATTGCTGTTAAGAGGTATTCCAAATTTGGATGCCTTGTGCATATTGTCAATTATTTCTGCTGCTGTAATAAAAATTTTTGATGGAATACAACCTCTGTTAAGACAGGTGCCACCCACATCGCCTTTATCAATAACAGTTACTTCAGCTCCAAGCGAAGCTGCACGCACGGCTGCAGCATATCCTCCAGGCCCTGTCCCTACAATGACAATTTTAACACTCATAACAAACTGTTTGAATTCAAATTGGTTTTTATAAGATTTAAAAAATATTTGATAAACTTTTATTTAAGTTTTTCATAAAAATTGCAATAAATCAACAGAAACAATATCTATGCGTAAAACATTTCTCTTATTTGCTTTGAATAAGATCCGTTTTTTTCATGGAGGATAAGTGAGGGCGCTATTTCCATTCCAGGTCGGCCTTTTTTTGTGCCTTCAATTAAAACAAGCTGCGCCTTGGAATCTGGATAGGAATGTATCATTTGAAGAAATTTAGGTTCGATGGAAAATTTTCTCATTTGAACGAGCAAATCTGCCAAACGTTGTGAGGGATAAATTATTAAAAATTTTCCTGAAACTTGCAGCATGCGATAAGCTGTTTCCAGAATATCGGCAAGTGTAATTTTAATTTCATGTCTTGCAATAGCTTTTTCAATATCAGGATTGATTCTTCCTGCGTCAAATTTTATATAAGGAGGGTTGGTTACAACAAGATCAACTGGACAAAAAAGCATATCAGGCTTTAAGTGCTTAATATCATTATTAATAATATTAATACGTTTTTTCATTTTATTGTCATCAACATTTATTGATGCGATCTGTGCAAGATCTTTCTGAAATTCAATTCCGAAAATATTTATGTCAGGATTACGGTCTGCAAGTACAAGAGGAATTATTCCGCATCCTGTGCCAAGATCTAGAATTGTTTTACATTTTATTTTACTGGCATAAAAAGCTATTATTATAGCATCTATGGAAAATCTGTATCCAAATCGTTTTTGTTTAACCCTGATACGATCTGAAAAAAAAGTATCTTGTGAAAGAGAATTCATCAGCTATATTTTAAAATTTTACCTGAAACAATTTATTTCTAAAACAACATTTGGGTTTTTTAGTGCACAATATATAGCATCTATGCTGTAAGGTTGCGTTTTGGGGTTATTATAATGGCCCGATTTTAAATTTTATATCTCCGACCAATTCTCTGCCTGTAATGCTGTTGATTTTTTCAATTATATTGTTTTTAAGAAATTGAAGGTGATGTATCCATGAGGAACTGGAAGTATATACTAAAAGCAGTTTATTTTTGTATGCTGCAGGTTGGGCGTTTTTTGCCACAACTTCGCCTACAATATTATTCCAGTGATCCCAAAGCGTTAAAAGTTCCACATCAGACTCATACCTGTAGTCCATTAAGATTTTTTGTAATATGCCGCTGATATGCGTAATTTCTTCCAGGTTTTTTTTCCCCATAATATAATAGCCGAGCTTTTTATTTTACGTTTATCATGCTTTTATAATTTGAATATTATTAAATATATTTCCCAAAAAATAGCACATAAAAAGAGAATGGTAAACAGAATATATAATCGTTTTATCCGTATTTTAGTCCAAAATAAAAATAAATTTGAACACAGCAGCAAACATATTAAGGGAAAGCATGTCAGCAGATACTTTGCCAGCAAAAAGTTCATTACTCCAAGATCGAGAAAATATGCCATAACAGGATTTATTTCATTGGCTCCGTGTGCAATCAAATGCAGTGTAAAAAGAGCATCAAATATGCTTAAAGTAGCTATGAGGACTATTACTATAAAAATTTTATACCCATAGTTATCAATTTCATAGGGTTTTAGTCTGTCTTTTTTTCTTCTGACAGCAGCTCTTTTTCCATTAAATTTGTACCTGTTTAACAAGAAAAATTGATTTTTTCTGCGATCATTTTTTCTGCGATCATTATTACCTAAAATATAAATGCTATTTTTCATCCAAATACATCTTTTCAACAGTTATAATACTAAATGACACATTTGTGCCAGACAAGCTATGAGCTATTTAAAATATTTACCATAAAAACAATTTATTAACTTCGTGTAAATGACTTGCAAATAACGTGCAAAAATATAAAAATAATTTTATTAGTTATTACAGCATGTTAGCATTGATAATATAATTACAAAATATTAACAGTATATGTAATTTATTACATTATTTTGTGAAATATTAAGGATCAAACCTGTTAAATTTTATGACATAACCATAATTATGCTTTGATTATAAGGTATGTAAAGTATGTCATATAACATAAAAGAAGAATCAGGCCGTTGCTTCTTGTAACGCAATATGTTTTTGTTATTAACATAAGGGGCATAGCACTTATAAACACCATTACCAGATAATCGATAAAAAGACCGCTCGCAAAAAAACCTCCTTTAATATTAATTGGTCTGACTAAAGAGGCTATGCCAAGCACACTGAGAATATTAAAAACATTACTGCCAACAAGGTTGCCAAGACTTATATCCATCTGTTTTTTTAATGCAGCAACAACAGAAGTTGCAAGCTCTGGAAGCGAAGTGCCAAAAGCAACAATTGTCAAACCAATAAATTTTTCACTTACACCAGCATCTTTCATTATAGCAACAGCTGCATCAATCAGTAGTTTTGCCCCGGCTAAAACTCCTAAGACACCTATTATTATCAAAGCAATCTGCTTAAAAACAAATTTTTTTTTTATATTATCTACCGGTTCAGATATTGTTATTGCTGCCTGCGGTTCAAATGTTTTTGAAGTTTTTCCCGTGGCAATATAGTAGTTGCTGAAAATGTATAAAATCAAACCGGCAAAAAGGCTCGCACCTTCTACTCTGCTTATATGAGAGTCAATGGAAAGAATAAAAAGATATATTGATATGCCTAACATAACAGGAATATCTCTTCTAATAACCGATCTGTGGCACTCAACAGGCCAGATTGCAGCAGTAATACCCAGCACAAGGGCAATATTGCATATATTGCTGCCTACTACATTTCCCACTGCAATCATGCTTTTATCCTGAAGCGCTGAAACAACACTTACAACAATTTCAGGAGCTGATGTTCCAAAAGCAACCACAGTCAGGCCGATAACAATAGGCGTTATTCCAAAAATTTTAGCAAGAGAAGCTGATCCCTGGACAAGCAGGTTTGCTCCATAATACAGCATTATGGTACCTGCAATCAAAAACAGTATGTCAAAAATCATAAATTAAACCTCCTTAATTGTTTTTATACAATTTTGATATTTGAATAAAGTTTTATATCGAAGATAAAGAAAAAAGAAAACACAATGTGTTGCATAATTATTATAAAATGGGTTAATAACTGTAAAAAAACTGTTTTTTTAACCTATCCTTTTTTTGTTAAAAAGCATTGTCTGCCATTTAGTGGGCATCTTATAAGGAGATATATTAATGCATTATGAAGGAAATATTATCAGACCTCCAAGTGAGGCAAACAGCATTTTATTGCAGGTTACAGTAGGGTGTTCACATAACAAATGTACATTTTGCAGAGCATACAAAGGTGAAAGGTTTCGTATTAAATCTGATTCTGTCATCATGGAAGATATAGCATTTGCAGCAAAATATTGTAAACGTCAGAGAAGAGTCTTTTTGTGTGATGGAGATGCGCTTATAATTCCACAAAAAAGGCTGCTTTTCATACTTGAAGAAATCAAAAAACAACTTCCCTGGGTAACAAGAGTTGGCGTATATGCCAATGCAAAAAGCCTGAAGCTAAAAAGCCTTGAGGAACTTAATGCTCTTAAATCCTGTGGTCTTGGTATAGCTTATATGGGCCTTGAAACAGGTGACGATGTTACATTAAAAAAAGTCAGAAAAGGTGCAAGTATAAAAACCATGATTGAAATGGGGAAAAAAGCGAAAGAAGCTGGAATTAAGCTGTCTGTTACCGTTCTTTTAGGCATTGCAGGTAAAAAACGTTCCATGATACATGCAGAAGAAACCGGCAAAGCACTTTCTGAGATAAATCCGGAGTATGTAGGTGCATTAAGCCTTATGCTTGTACCTGATACACCATTATATCAGGATTTAAAATCAGGGAACTTCATATGTCTGCAACCTGAGGAAATGCTTAAGGAATTAAGAGAAATGATTAAAAACACAAACCTTGTGCAAGGTCTTTTTCATGCAAACCATGCATCTAATTATCTTCCAATCAGAGCTAAATTTCCTAAAGAAAAGGCGAAAACAATTGACTTGATTGACCTGGCTCTTGCAGGAAAGATATCACTTAAACCTGAACATATGAGAGGATTATAATTCTACAACAACATGTCAGGTTAAAGGTTTGCTTTAAAAAAAATAAGGAGAAAACATAAATGAATCAAAATCAATCTTTAAACCAGTCAGAAATTGACAATCTTTGTATTAATACCATTAGAACCCTTGCTATGGATGCAGTTGAAAAAGCAAAGTCAGGTCATCCTGGAGCGCCAATGGGTCTTGCTCCAGCAGTATATGTGCTTTGGGCAAAGTTTTTAAAACATAATCCTTCCAACCCTGACTGGTATGACAGAGACCGTTTTA
>Ga0209344_10003847_pt1 | contig 14374 bp, 8 predicted proteins | sample Cruoilmetagenom6_FD_187293 | JGI IMG/M metagenome (GOLD analysis project Ga0209344, IMG submission 187293) | Oil polluted marine microbial communities from Coal Oil Point, Santa Barbara, California, USA - Santa Barbara Oil Seep Sample 6 (SPAdes)... | ecosystem: Environmental > Aquatic > Marine >...
AAACTCACGTTTCGCTCGCCATACCACATTAGCAAACGCTTATATTTATACACCTATAGATACATGGAGTATGGATGACGTATGGAAAATACTTAGAGCCTGTAGCCTTGAAGTAACAACGTCACCATTAGGTATTGGTAAAAAATGGTCTAATAATTACGAGCTTGAATGGGAAAATCCATGGGGCGCTAAAAACCTGACGCTTTGGAATTTATACAAAGATGCTTCAGACCAAGGCGAATGCCCAATGGTTATTGATGACAGCACACCATCATGTGGTAACTCACGTTTTGGTTGCTGGACTTGTACCGTAGTAACCAAAGACAGAGCAATGCAAAGCCTGATTAGTAATGGCGAAGACTGGATGCTACCTCTTCTTAAGTTCAGAGATTTATTAGCGCATACCAACGTACCTGAAAATAAAGACGAATACAGAAATTACAAACGTAGAATCGGTCGCGTTAACTTTCAACGCGCAAAAGATGGTGACGACATAAGTGTTGAGCGCGCACACGTACCAGGACCTTACTGGTTAAAATACCGTAAAAAATGGTTAAAAGAATTGTTGATACAAGAAAAACAATTTAACGAAGACGGCCATAAAATAGAGCTGGTCACAAAACCAGAGCTACATGCAATTCGACAAGAATGGTTAAATGATCCTAATGAACCTGACTGGGATGACTCATTACCTGGCATTTACCGAGAAGTTTATGGTTGCGATCTTAATTGGGTATATAACGACAACTCAACCTTTGATAAACAAGGTGCACATATTCTTACAGAATTAAGCCAAGAATATAAAGTAATACCACAAATGGTAATGAAGTTACTCGATCTTGAAATATCGATGGAAGGACTAAGCCGCAGAAGTGGTGTTCAAAACAAAGTTGCCACCATTTTAAAACAAGACTGGGGCACCTTAGAAGAAATTAAAGGTAAACAACAAGGTCAGCAAACAAAAGCTGGCTACGATGTATTCCAAGAAGAAATAAGTACATTAAATGACAAACTATCGACTGTTGAAAAATTACTGAAGAAGGAGTTTTAGCATGATCATCAAAAGCCTTACTTTAAATAATTTTCGTGTTTTCAACGGTGTTAATAATATTAACCTCACGCCAAACAATGAGAACAAACCTATCGTACTATTTGGTGGGTTAAACGGCGCAGGTAAAACATCAATCCTTACAGGCGTACGTGTCGCTTTATACGGGCGTGCTGCATTCGGTTTTAATATGACATCAACCGAATACCAGCAACAACTTTCAGCTTTAATACATAAAGGCAATGGCGTACAACATAATAGTGCCTCAATTGAACTCGTATTCACCTACAGCCAACAAGGTGTAGAAAGCGAATATAAAATTATACGCAGTTGGAAGAAAGATCAAAAAGACAAACTCGCTTTATATAAAAATGATGTACCAGAATCAGCTTTAGGCTACGAACAATGCCAAGCATTTTTAAATGAGCTAATCCCAATCGGTATTGCTGACTTATTCTTTTTTGATGGCGAAAAAATTGCTGATTTAGCAGAAGACCAATCAGGTGCAGTATTGCAAACAGCAGTTCGACGTTTGCTAGGTATTGATGTTATTGAACGCTTAAAGAACGACTTAAACATATTCTTAAAACCCCATCAAAGCCAATCGATGCCTGATAAAGTTAAAAATGAAGTTGCTGAATTAGAGCAAAGAAGAAAAGATCATGAAGCGCATTATGATACCTTAGTCCATGAAACTAATGAATTTATTCCACAAATCAATAGCATTAACGACGATATTCAAAAAGCACAAAGCGACGTAATGAGTTTAGGTGGTGCTTGGGCAAAAACTAAAGCCCAAGAAGAAGCAAAAGTTAAAGAGCTACAGCTTAGCAAAGCGAATATAGAAGCTAACATTCGTAAAGAAATGGAAGGTACACTTCCACTTGGGTTAGCTAAAAACACCCTATCAAATTTACTTAAACAACTAGATGTAGAATCTGAAATAAAACAGAAACAAGCCTTTGTAAATGAATTTTCAAAATATAAAACACAACTAATTGAAAGCCTAAACGGTAATGAACCAGCAAAACAAAGTGCTAAATCAGCAATTGAACAATGTTTAAGTAATTATCGAACTGAAGCTAGTGCGAATAAAACAGGTACCTTGTTACTTGATTTATCTGAACGAGAGCGTGGCCAAATTGTTCATCAAGTAGAAGTTGTTTCAATCAAGTCATACACGGAGTTTGAACAATTAAAATCGCAACTTAACACTGTTGAATTTGCTTTAGACGGTGCCGCAATTAACATTGCTCGTGCTCCTGATGAATCACGTGTAGCAGATAAACTGAAAGAAATAGAATTATTAAACGATGCTAAAACAAAAGCGGTTTTAGCGCGTAATAACAAATTAACCGATGCAAAAACAGCAATAGAAAAAGCCATTGAATTAGCCAAAAGCATTCAGAAAATTCACGATAAGTATAAAACGGCGACTAATGTTTCAGATGCGGTAGAAAATGCTCAAAACACTAATTCGTTACTAGAAAAGTTTGCTAAAGAGCTAACCGAAATTAGAGTGAAACAACTTGAGGCAGAGTTTATCAAAAGCTACCAAAAGCTTGCTCGTAAAAATGATTTAAAAATATCAGCCAGAATAAACACCACAACATTTGACGTTGAACTTATTGATGAGCATAGCAACACAATTAACCGTAAAGAACTTTCTGCCGGTGAAAAGCAAATATACGCTATAGCTATTTTAGAGGCCCTAGGCAAAACATCAGGACGTAAGCTACCCATTATTATTGATACACCTCTAGGTCGTTTAGATTCGCACCACAGAGACAAATTAATAGAGCGCTACTTTCCAGACGCCAGCCATCAAGTCATCATTCTTTCTACCGATACTGAAGTTGATGAAAATTACTTTACCCAAGGTAAGTTTGGCGACAGTATTTCACACGCTTACGAAATACAATTTAATGGTGAAACTAAAGCATCGAAATTGGCAGAAGGTTACTTTTGGGAACACAAAACTAACAACAAAGCTATCAATGCCGTAAATTACGTGGAGGCAATATAATGCTACCTAATCGCATGCAATTAACAAAAACCGTTGAAGACCAACTTAAACGCTTAAAAAGTAGTACTGACATTACACCTAACGTATCTGCGCGAATTGCTTTTTTTCGCTCGGTTGAATCTGGCTTCACTTTCACTAAAGCCGATGAAAAGAAACTTGATGGTAGCTTAGTTCTAGACAAGATAACTTGGCTCGGTGAAACACAATTAATTACCGAGCAAGTGTTAAAATTAAAATATCCTGATTTAGAGGGCAAAGTATTACAATCAGCTTGGGCAGCGCATGTTGAGGATGGTATTGCAGCGTTAAGGAATCATAAATCATTAAGTAACTTTTCAACTGGAATTTAAATTATAGTAAATAACGACCCTGTAACAGGTTTTGTTACAGGGTCAAGGTCCTAAGGCCATATCAGGACAGAGCTACTAAAGATTAACTATCTTAAATTGTTAACTAACTCCTCTCTAAACCTAGTCTGTCCCATTTTTCTTACATCAGAAGTCTCAGATTCTGTGACATAAGTTTTCAAGTTATTTTCAAGGTGTTTAATTAATAATGAGTAATCATCTACAATATCGAGAGTTTTTAAGTACAGAATATAAAAATACTTTAATTGAACACCTTTAAAGTCAGAGGTTTTGTATTCCTTAATTATTTCAAAGTAACTTTCGATTAATAAAGGAGCCACAGCTATGTTGAAGTTTTTAATAAATAATCCATCATAATATTTTTCAAATATATTTTGTATACTGTTGGTAGACCTTTCCGGATAACCTTGGACCGCTGTTAATATTTGTCCGAATTTTTCCATCGTAATCTTATGTTTATAATTTTTTTCTGGTTTACCTGTATCGCCTGATTTTCGAGCATAAATAATTTCATGCTCTTCTAGATACCTTTCAATTTCAATTTGTTCTACACTCAATGATTTAAGATCTGATGATTTAATTGAATTTTGACTATTGGTATATTCGGCAATTTTATTTATTTCATTAGTTTCAGTATTGGTTTTAAATATACGAACTAAAACCTCACTCTTAGATAAATACTTAGAAATATTTTCTGAATTTTGTTTATTGAACTCATGAATTGACCTTACTGTTTGCCCACCGTTTAATACCTGGAAATCTGATATTTCTAATTTTACTCGCTTATCACCATTAATTTTTCGGCCTTCAATGTTTTTTGCAACAATAGTGATTCCATTGTTATACATAAAAAATTTATTTGGTTCATCTTTCAAAGATTTAATGATATTAGGATTATATTTAGAGTTTGTTACAAACCCCCTAACGTTATCAAATAAAACGCCGTGATCAATGTCAACATCAGCTAGATACTGAATATCTTCGATATTATGATCTGCTCTTCCTTGCTGTGAGTTTGAAGTTATTCTTACAATTTCTGAACTACTAATTCTTGTTATGTAAGACTTAGCTGATTCAATATTATCAGCTGAAAATGACATTACAGCCTCTTTTTCTAACACTAAGCTTGCATTGATTGGAGTAGGTCTAATAGACATCATTTCAGTTATTGTGGGTAAGCCTATAGATTTCACCTGCAAATCATAACTGTCCATTAAGTTTTCTATGTGCGAATCAATAACTTGCGTTTCATTACTTTCATTGCTGACTTGATAAAGAATAATATCCCATTCATCATTACTATTTAATCGAGCTAATACTTCCTTAGCTCTTTCTAAGGGTTTTCCTTTTAAACCGGATATATTTTCACTTTTTATAACATTTAAGTATTTTGATGACGTAAAGTTATCATTTAGATGTTGGCGTGAGTCTGGATTAAATTTTTCTCTAAATTTAAAGTTAAAGAAACTAATTATTTTATTTTCATCATCAATTGATACAGCATCAATTCCGCAATCATCATATTTAGTTCCATCTAAGACAAAGTTAAATTGTGTATCTGTTATATTGTCAATTAATGAATCTATATCATTATTATTGCAAATATTTTCAAGAACAAAAACATAAAAACCAAGTCGTCTTTTGTCAACAGCTCCGATCTCACCTTCGATACCTGTTGCTTCTTTTATGTAATCAAAATATTTTTCACATTTTTTATTTAAAATTTTAAAATCATTCAAACTAGCCATGTAATTTTATTCCTTCGTAGTCTTTTTATTAATAACACATGCCATAGCACACAAAGGGCCAATGGCATCAAGCAGCCCTCTTTGATAAGTTGCCTCGACTAAAGTACGTACAGTATCACCAAACCTTTCAGTTACTCGTTTAATACCACGCTTATGAAGCTCTTTTCCCAGTGGGCCTAGTTGTTTATAAGCAGCTATATAATCAATAATTTCTTGCTGGTGATCTGGTGTCGTGTCATACCACTCACGAAGAGTCACAACTTCGGCATCAAGTTTAGCTTTTTCCACCATTTGTATATAAGCGATAACCTCTGGAGATTTTCGACTTAACATTTTTTTCTCTGTAACAGTTGAATTAGTCATCCTTAAGCAACTCCCAAAATGCTTTATCTTTTATTTTTTGTACTTTTTTATCGCCATCAACATAAAGGCTGTAATGCTTATCAAGTTCACGAATAGATTTCATCAAGTGATCTTGATCGGCTTTATCATCTTTATTAAAAATGGATTTTATATCTTGATTTTTTATTTGACCAACACGATGCACAATCCAGCTTAATATATAGGCTGAATAGTCGTTTTCGCTGGTTTTAAAATGAGTAATATCTTGCGTGGACAATATAACGCCAACACCATATTCTCGCCCTTCTTTCAGCACTTTTCGTAGGCTTGGGAAGTTTTGTGACATGAAGTTATCAGCTTCATCAACCAGTAGTAATTTAGTCACTTGTCTGTAATCACCTTGTACTTCTGGTTTACCTTGTTTTTGCATTTGTGAGTAAAACAAGTCCAGTGTTAGAGCGACTACTAGGTTTTGTATTTCGCTTGGATAACCTGCCAGCTCTATCACGGTAATACCATCAACAAGCTCGTAAAGTGATGTGCACTTTGTAATATCGGTTTCGAATATTTCAAGTTCATGTAGGCTTTCTAAGGCTGCGTATAACGAGTCTTCGGTTGGTTCACTTTCTTCAAACAGTGCCCAAACATCAGCAATAGTCGGTGCTGGCTTATGCCATGTACTTGTGTCTGCCTTTTTAATGCCAGCAAGCTCATACGCTTCACCAATTAACTTTCGTAATTTAAGGGTTTGTTTTTGACCTAAGCCGAAAGCTTTCCCCATAGTTTCAGAAAAACCGCGAGCGGTATGCACTGGTAACATAGGGGTATCACCAAACAAACTTAATGGGTTGTATGGTAGTTTATGTAAATTAAACTTTTTACCTTGAGTTACATCAATAAACTTCTCGTCAACATAATCGGACTTATAATCAAAAATTAAAATACCGATTGGCTTACCGTCAACATTATTATGCTGATTGCGATAAAGTTGAGTAACTACTGATTTTGTACATTGCGTTTTACCTGTGCCCATAGTGCCAATAATGCCTGAGTTGGTATTCATGAATTTAGCAGTATTGGTAGGCTCCCATAAAATGGGTTGCTCATTTTGTACGTTATGACCGATAAGTACTTTTAAAGTATCTCCTAGGATTATAGGAACTGTGATTAATGTTTTTGTAGAACCTAAATCGCCATCAGCTACATTTTGGTACTCAACGTCTGCTTTATTGTAGTCAACAGATTGAGCTGTATTTACCCCGGCTTTATCGCTTTCTTCTTGATGCGCAACTTGAACTTGTTGGTCGGTTTGTAAATCACTATCAACAGCCTTAATTCTATTTGTAGATTTACCTAACAAGTATTGTTCTGGAATATAACAAAGCTTTTCTGGTTTCACCTCATGCATTAATTCTTGCAATGGTGTATTAACAAGTCCGCGTAAATTGTTAATTGGTAATTGAATTTTTAAGATGTTATCGACTTCAGTAAATTCAGGTTCAAAAAATGTATCGTTTTCAACATGTGCTACTAAAAAACCATCAGGGTAATTATTAATTTCAGCTATGCTGTAATCACCTTGTAACCACCATTCACGCTCGCTGATAAAGTCAGCAAAGTAATCATCTTGATACAAGTTATAAAGCTTATATTTGTCAACCTGCATTAGTACTTGGCGAATAAATAAGCCACGATATAAACTGCCAGCTAAATCTTGTCGACCAAGTATATCTTCAGTTAAATAACGTTTTAGCTCTATGGCTTGTTCTACACCTTTTTTATGCGTTTGCTTAATGCCTGTTTTTACTTCAAGCGGTAACAGGTACATTTGTTGGTTTTTAAAACCGACAAAAAGTACATCGTCTGATATTAAGCCTGATTTATAACCATGAACATTGCGTGAAAAATCACTGTCTGTCATTTTTAAACCAATATTACCGGCGACTCTGATCATTTCCGCGACTGATAACGGTATCCAGGTAATATCTGATTTAGCCAGTAAACAGTTTACAAACTTATAAGCACCGATAATGCCTTTTTTCTCTTTACGATCATTTTCATTTTTACGGGCATCACCATCTGACTTGAGCATTTTTAACAGCCATTCACCGTTAAAAGCATTAAACTCTTCTGTAATACCACCTTCACCCTGCTCTAATACGTCTTTATATAGTTTTGTTTCTTTACTCACGGTAATAGCATCGTAATTAACCGAATTTGTGTAATTATCAGAGTAATGAATCAGTACTAAATCTTTGGCATTTTCGAAAAAATCTAAAGTAACTTTCGGATCTATTATTGTCGTCCAAATTGAACTTTGGTATGAGCGCTCTAATAAGGTTTTAAAACTATCACTAACGGCTAGTGCCATTGATTTAGACAAGCTATGTTGTTCGTTGGCTTTTCTCGATGGTTTAATTAAGCTAGCCAAACTTTTAGCAAGACGTAAATGTGGTAGCTGTTTTATTTCAACCCCTTTAAGGCCAAACCCAGTAAAGTAGCTTTCTTCTTTATTCGCTGCTGCTTCGCCAGCAAGTAAACCATGGCAGACCACACCGCTTAATTCTTCTGCCACATTAACATCAGTAGGCTCTACTTTGTTATTGTTTCTAAAGAAACTGAGATGGGCATATGCTTGCTCATCTGTATTACGGTTTTCAAATTTACTGTAAGTTAAACGTGTTCTCAGCAAATCAATTATTGCATCAGCTTGTTCACGTATTTTACCTTTATCTAACTCATAGAGTGCTTTGATTTCATCGTAACTAGCGGTTTCAGCAAACTTGTCAAATTCAGTAAACTCTAACTTGTCGTCGTATAAGTTAACGTGAATTTGGCAAACTTTATCTTTTTGCGTTTTAACATAATCGACCAACCCTAAAAATAGCTCGTGGTTCTTTTGATTATTTACCGAGTTAATAATGAGTGTTGATCGGGAGCCTGCAATAAATAGCGAAGAGAAGGCATCTTTGAACTCACCTACTTTTTCTTTAAGAAGTTTTCGTACATAGGCGTAGCTTGTTTCTTGCTGAGGAACCAGCTTTAACCAAAAACAATTTTCTTTTTCAAGTTGGTTATATGAAAAACCATGTTTAGGATGGTAAAGAAACGGCAGTAAACCTTGAGAATTAAGTCTTTTAATCGTTACTTTAGGTAGACCTTTAAAAGATCCTCCTTCATCTTTAACAATGCTTTTAGCTAAGTTTAGGAAGTACGCCAAGTTTAGTGGATGAAAAGGCGTTAAAAGCTCTTCATCTTTATAGTTAGCGAAGCCAATATTTACTAATCGCTTTTGCCTTTTGCTTAGCATTACATCAATACCGATTTCTTCAATTGCTTGTAGGTAAGTTGTAACCACTTCGCTCACTAACGCTCTAAAATCACTTCCCCAGCCAGATATACTTGGTAATGATTTTTTCTCTATACAATATTCAAAAAGCGCTCTGTATGCCTGAAATAGATCAGGGTAGTCATCCTCAATGTGGTAGAGGTAGATATTGTTTTCTTCATCATTTTTTTTAGTTAGTAACTGATTTTCACTTAACTCTGCTTCCCATTGTAATAATGTAAGCCTTCGTCCTTTGGGGGCAACTTCTTTATTGTCTAATATTACTTTAGATAATTTACCTTCTGCCTGCTTAAACGTACCAAAATAGTCATTTTGATATAAACGTACAAATCGGTCTTGGTCTAACATTAATGGTAACGTTAAAGAGTCTGTCGCAATTGCACCAACAACATTAAAGGTTAAGCTTGAAGTGTTACTTTTTACTTCAAAATCTAGTCGGTCTGATTCGTTCGCAACTTGCTCAAAATCTATCTCACTAATATCTTCGTTTTCAAATACCTGGCCTACTTCTTCAAGTGTGGCCTTACTGCCTTGCTCTGCGATAATAAAATTATTATCTTCTGTTTGGAGAGTAATCCGTTGTTTATTCGGTTCAATTAAGAAACTATGCCTAAATGAGTCGAGATAAAACTCATCAGCCTGAAGCACTAACACTTTAAACTTAAAACACTCAGCCGTTATCTCACGTTTTAATACCAAAGAAAAGTAAATCGGTTGTTGATTAAACGCCCCTGAAACTTTTATTCGGCTTCTTTTACCACCTGTATTGTCTGGGCTAGCAATACTAATATCATCAACTTTATTATGTTGAATAAGACATTGCTTCTTCTCAATTTTTCCACCTAGAAAGCTAAGTTCTAGGCTGTAGCTTGTCTGATCTGGCTCTAATAATAAAATTAGCTGCCTGTCACGCATGCCGGTTTTACTTTCTGATTTATTGCGAGAAATTAACTCACCTTGTTTTAACGTTTCAGTTTCAAGCTCAAGGGCATTGGCAAGGTTTTTTGCTTGTTCTTGAAAACATTCGCTTAACTCTAACTCTGATCTCCATCGCTCTGGCTGATCACCACCAAAGTTTTTATTAATGAACTTTTCACTAAAGTTAATTTCAGCTAACTTTTCTTCCAACTCATTTGGAAAATGATGGGTGATAAAGTCTAATTTTTCATAGAGCTTTTTGTTTTTGTCTAGGCGTTCATTTATTTGCTCTTGCTTACCACTCCAATTAAGAATAGCCTTGTCTTCAAGCAAACCAAGTTCAGCAAATTTCAGGTCTCCGTCAAGCAGTGCTTTGTATAGCTCTACAAAGCCAAACATTGTTGCGCCGTCATCAAGAATTTGTTTAAAACGATGATCGAGTAAACATACTGAAACCTGATGTGAATTGTCATGATAATTAATCAATGACTTCATTGAATCTTTAATAGTTTCAGGGTGCCAAACACCACTTTTCTGAGCTACATCTTCAGCAGAATTTATTAATGTATCAAGCATACTGTTATGGATGACCAGTAAAGCTGTACCGTTCATTTGACCTTGTTGACCTGCTACTTCATCACGTAAATGAGAAATGAAATTTTCAGAAAAACCCTCATCATTTTCATTATGAAGCACCGGAATTAAAGTCACCTCACCACAGGTAACGACATGCAATTCTACGTCTTTAACACAGACTGTAGATTGTGATAGCGCTATAAACTCTTGGTGAAGTTTTTGGCTATTATCATTATCTGGCGACTGAAACTGATATCTATAACCAGCCTGTATTGTTGAGGCGCTTTCTTTAAGGAAGTGTTCAGTGAGAAAAGTCTCAAATTGTTTTGTTGACATAAACTGCATCTCCACTGTCACTCATTCTTTCAACATTGCCAATACGCTCGTAAAACTCGATAAGAACTTGTTGGCTTTGTTTATCAAAAAATACACCTCTTGATTCAAAGGCTTTAATTAATTCATTAAATCTTAAGCGGTCTAACTCACCAATAGCTAAATTGGTCAGAAGCACCAGATAGTCTTGGTTGAAAACTAAAACACGCCCTGCTCGCCCTCTACTCTGAATGAAGTGATCACATAATTCGGTTTCAATAGTACGAACATATTGCACATTGATTTCATGACGTGATTCACCACGTGAGAATTGATTTACCGATAAGTTAAGCAGTGATTGTAATCCAGATAATGGATCGTCTGATGTTGTTAACTCAAATTTAAGTTCTCGTTGTTCTTTAAATGCCTCTGCATAGCGGTTTAGCCACTCGCCTGTTTCAGGAATATCTGTAACAGATTTAGCAACTTGCCATATTGGCTGTACTTTAGCTTTAGGTATTTGCAGGCCTTCATTCATGGATAAATATGGAAACATACTCCATAGAGCAGACTTCATAGGTTTATAGCCAAATTCATGCACCATAGTGCGTTCATCACTTGCTTTTTCATTGTCTAAAATGAAGTACATTGGTTTAGCTTTAGGCTCTCCTGATCGCCAGTCTTTAATGTTAATTGCTAACTGGGAGGTATAAAGGAATGTATAGAGACGTAAAAAGTCTTTAAATACGCTTAGCAGGTACTTTGGTCTTTTTCCTAAAAAAGAGAGATCTTGCTGAAAATGTTCAGCTAGAAAAGGTAAATATGGAGCTTCGTTAGCTGTTTTAACTACCGTTCCTTTAGACTTTCCAGAGATAAGGTACTGATTAAATTCTTTATAAATTTCGTCTTCTATAAAGTTTAATTTGATTAACGGTTTATCACTAAAAAAGAAGCTTTGTAATAAACTAGAAAACATATTACCTAATCTTGCATTAGGGGTACTACCAGTAGTTTTTTGTGCTTTAAATAATAAAAATTCTGGAGCGATCTTGAACAGATCATCTGCTTCAAAATACATTTTCTCTACAATAGGCCAAAAGTCTTCTTCATCTAACTTCGCTAAAAAAGCATTTTGGCAGCGTTGTTTAAATTCTTCTATACCGCCTTTACCTAAATCTTTTCTGTAAGACGTTTTTACAACATGACCAAGAACGGTATCCCAATCGAAAACACCTGGTCTGTCTTTTGTACGAATAGGAAAAAAGCTATTCAATGTGTTTTTGCTGTTAACTTCTTCAGCTGTTTTTGGCAAGTCGGGTCTTAGTAGTGTCATATTACAATCCACTCACTTCAAGGTCTTCACCATCGCTGGTAATTTTAATTCGTTGATTTTTTTTCAATATATATAGGGTATTAGAGCTATTAGCTACTTCTGCAATTTTATCTACAATTTCATCGAGGATGACTACTGTATTTTTGTCATGTTTGTTTGGGCGATAACCATCAACTATGCGTTGCATTAAGTGCAATAAGTTAATATTGGCAGGCATGCCTATGGTTTCTTCTCCAATTTTGAAGAACATATGAAATTGAGAAACGTGGTCTTCCATAAAACTGGCAATACTTTTGATATCTGCTTTCAGTTCAATATGTGCGGCTAATTGGTAATCATTTCGTTCACAAATAAAAAACTCACCTTTATTTAAATTTGGTGCATTTCGGTTGTTGTATTTATGAATTGCCGCAATGACTGTTTCTTTATAAAAAGCTTTTATCGCAGTACGTTGCTCAGGCAAACCTTCATAAGCAGTATGCAAATGCCAAACCGTTGAATATTTATCAATAAGCTGCTCGTGAAAGTCAGCTTTAAAGTCAATATGATAATTATTGGAGAAATCAGCATTGCGTAAAATATAAAATAAACGTAAATAAGTTTCAGGCTTTTGGCCTTTACGTATACCTTTTGCGGTTAAATCTGTGAGATATTGTTCAAAGTTGTCATCTGCTAACTTTAAGCTGTGCGAAAGAATAAATTTATCAATAGCTTTAGAGCGTGTATTTGCGGGATCAAACTCTGCAATTTTGCTTATCAGCTCATTATCACAGTCAATAAATAAATTATCTTGTAGATATCCTGGCCCAGCTAGTAAGTGAAAAATAAAATCAAGTAATGCTCTTGCTGTTAAAAACTGATCTTTAATCAGCCTTGCTTTAAACAACAAGTCAACAATGACATCTTGTACTTCGTTAACACTAAGTAATTCATAATTTGCACAAAGCTTCTTATCTTTATTAGGAGAAATGAGCTCTTTATCGTAATACTGACGAATTATGTTGTTATCAGGTGCGCAGATTCGTTGTAACAGCTGTTTAGCAAACTTAGATGAATGGCCACTTTGTTGAAGTTCAAATTTAGGGTATTTTTCAAAATTGAGGTAAACATTCTCATCTTTCGTTATTTCTTCATCTAAGAAAGACTTGATAGATTGCTTAATCTGATCATGCTTACCTTCTTCGGCATAGTTACCTAACATGCCAATGTTAATACCAACTACTAGTGGTTTGCTGCCTTCAGTAAAGTCTTGAAATAGTTTATCAAGCGTTTCTATTGCCGAGTCATTAGGCTTAAAGCTATGAGTTGCGTCAAGGTGAAAATTAGCTCTATTACTAAATTTGTTGCAATACTTTGTTAAAATTTCAGATTTTCCATCACCACTACTACCACATAAAAATATTATTTTTTTATCTGAAGGGGATAATGATGTTAATGCTTTTTCAAAGTCGCTTTCTATATCCGTATGAATATACAGATAGTTTTTGACCTCATCTAAATGCACTGAAATTGAGTCATCACGCTCAGTAGACACTGCGTATGGCGATGATTTTGATAAAACGCTTAAAACTTCTCTAAGTATCACTTTCTCATCCTGAGTTATAATTTTGTGCCACATTAAAGAACCATCATATTTCAATTCTATTAAATTGGGAACTTCAAATTGAAAATTATAAGCAAATTAACTATTTAGTTACATAGTCTAGAGCAATACAACTTATTTATTCCTTCAGGTTATCTTTTTTCACCGTTCTCATTTTGGGCTTTATATCAGGACCTATGACACAAACCATGCTTGGGAATGGTGCTGGATCTTTTTCTTGACCATTTTGCTGAAACTTAAGCCTACCTTTAATGAATCTTACCTCTTCGCCGGCCAAACTTTCATGAAATGCTTTGGTATCTGTTCTAGCTGGCACTAACATAACAACTGTTGCACCTTTCTTTGCTTCTTCATTCGCTTTATGGGCAAACTCTTTCAACTTCGAATATGGTGGATTACAGAAAACCACTTGGTTATTCCTGTCTTGGCAAAGTGCATCATCCTCCTCGGTAAAGTAATAATCACATAACGTTGTTTCTGTCTCAGCCGCCGCATCCAGAGTAAAATCAAATTCTTCATTAAGCTGCTCAAATACCGCTGGCGGTGTTTCCCATTTGTCTTGTTGCTTCACACCTGTTCTAGACTTGAAAAATGTAGTTTGTTGTTCATGGTTAGCTTTCCACTATATGACTGAATTAATAGCTAACCTCAGCTCGGGATAAGAATTAATTAAATTGAACTAAGTGCCCGTTCCACGATCCGATCTTTCGACCAAGAAAAAACAGAAAGATAATAAGGAACGGGCATGAAT
>Ga0209344_10003848_pt1 | contig 14370 bp, 11 predicted proteins | sample Cruoilmetagenom6_FD_187293 | JGI IMG/M metagenome (GOLD analysis project Ga0209344, IMG submission 187293) | Oil polluted marine microbial communities from Coal Oil Point, Santa Barbara, California, USA - Santa Barbara Oil Seep Sample 6 (SPAdes)... | ecosystem: Environmental > Aquatic > Marine...
CCTTGGCGGCAAGTTCATTGTGCTGCGTATAGGGGTGCAGGTGATGGGCGGCATCCATTTCCTGCCAGCGTTTGGTTTGGTTCGAAATTTTTGCGGTTTGAGACATTGTTTGCTCCATTGACGCGTTTCCGGACGGAAAACCGGTGCCCACTTTTCCTGGAAACGCTTTGGCGCATATATCAAATGAAAAGGTGGGATTGATCTGCGGACTTGAGCGGCATGAGCCGATCAGAGGCAAGGGGCTGTATCAAGGATTAAAGCCAATGCGCGCGCAAAGCACGAGAAGCTCGAACTTCGTTCGTCTCTGCTTTTGGCAGCAGATATGACTGTGTTCCTGTCTCATCTTTTGATGATAGCTCTGCTATATGCCTCACTCAACGCAATTGTTGAACTTCTTTACTTGCTTGCACTGAATTTGGTAAAATTTATATTTTGGACCAAGCCATGACAGTTGCTGAGCGTATTTTTGATTTTCTTCGGCAGGAAAAGCCGGACGCCTATTGTGACCGGTGCATACGCGATCGTTTGACGTTGAAGCGAAGCTTGCAGGCCTATCATGTGACAAATGTCCTTGGCCTTACTTCGGAGTTCGTCAGAGAGAACGGACTTTGCACGATATGTGGAGCGTGCAAAGGAAAGGTCACTCGGGCAGCCTAAGAAGTTGTTTTGCTTGGGTTATGCTTCAGGGTGACAGGTTGTGTTAGTTAAGCGCCCTCAAACATTCAGTAGCAAGTGCTCGCGTTCCCATGCTGAGATGACTTGCTGGTACGCATCGTGCTCCACCATTTTTACTTCCGTATAGACGGTGATGAATTCTTTGCCCAAGACCTCTTCCAACTCCTTGTTGGCGTTGAGCTTGAGCAGTGCGTCGAGCAGGTGCTTTGGCAGTGCGAAGGTTTTGCTATCATACGCATTGCCTTCCTGTGGTTTCGACGGCGTGAGCTTGTTCACCATGCCGAGGTACCCGCACGCAAGTGATGCTGCAATCGCAATATAGGGATTGGCATCGGCGCCCGCCACACGGTTTTCAATACGCCTTGCATTGCCTTCAGAGATCGGCACGCGCAGACCCACGGTTCTGTTTTCCACTGCCCAATGGGTGTTGATGGGTGCTGCGTTCCAAATGACAAAACGCCTGTAAGAATTCACGTTAGGCGCGATGAGCGCCATGGCGGAGATCAGGTGTTTTTGCAGCCCTGCGATGTGGCTGTGAAACAGTTCCGTGTCCGCGCCCTTTGCATCGGCAAACACGTTCTTGTCGGACTTCACATCCACGATGGATTGATGCAAGTGCATGGAGGAGCCGGGCTGACCCGCATAGGGCTTGGCCATGAAGGTTGCGTAGACGCCGTGGCGGATGGCCGATTGGCGCACGGTGCGTTTGAATAGAAACGCCTGGTCGGCGAGTAACAAAGGATCGCCATGGTTGAAATTAATTTCAACTTGGGCCGGGCCCGCCTCGTGGATCAACGTATCGATGTCCAACTCTTGCGCTTCGCAATAATCGTACATGTCCTCAAAGATCGGATCGAACTCGTTCACCGCGTCAATGCCGTAGGCCTGTCGTCCGGTTTCTTTGCGTCCGTTCGCTCCCACTGGTGGTTCCAGCGGATTGTCCGGGTCGATGTTTTTTGCGGCGAGATAAAACTCAAGCTCAGGTGCCACGATGGGCTTCCAGCCTTTTGCTTCATAAAGGGCGAGCACTTTTTTCAACACGGCGCGTGGTGAAATGGGAACGGGTTTGCCTTCGCGTGTCTCTGCATCGCAGATCACTTGCGCGGTTGGCTCTTCGTACCAAGGCACCATGCGAAGGGTACTCGCGTCAGGTGTCAGAATGCAGTCAGGCTCGGTCCATTCGATGTAGTCGCTCTCATCGATATAGTCGCCGGTTACGGTTTGCCCAAAAACGCTTTCGGGTATGCGTAGGCTGTCGCTATCGACGGCCGCCAGAAATTTGTTTGTTGGCAAAATTTTGCCGCGCGCAATGCCCGACATATCAGGCACCATGCACTCAACTTCCGTGACGCGGCGGTCACGCAGCCATTTGGCAATTTGCGCCTTGGTGTTGAGTTTTTGCTCTGCGGCTTTTTTCGACGCGCCGTTTTTCTTAGTTGCTTTTTTGGGCGCGTTCTTCTTGGCAGCTCCGCTTTTTGCGGCTGTCATGGATCACCTGTTTGTTTGACGGCTCACTGGTTGTTAGGGAGCAATCAATTGTCGGCGGATGCTGTTTCGCGTACAGCGTCCCCAAAGGCCCGGAAGAGTTTTTGCGAAACCGGGTTTTCCCAGAACTTCCATTCTGGATGCCATTGAACGGCGAGGGCGAAGTTTGTTGCTGTCTTGTGGGACAGGGCTTCGACCGTGCCGTCTTTGGCGCGTCCTTCGATTGTCAACAGCTCAGCGGTTTTTGCAATGCCCTGGCCGTGTAAAGAGTTTACCTCAATGCTGTTTGACCCGAGCAGTTTAGCCAATTTGCCATCTCCGAGCAGATCAACCCGGTGGGCAGCGCCATATTGGACCTCAAGCGGATCGTCTTTTACCTCGCGGTGGTCAAAGCGTTTCGCGTATCCCTCTTCGGCGTCAATTTCATGCACGTTCTGATGCAACGTGCCGCCAAAGGCGACGTTCATTTCCTGAAAGCCGCGACAGACGGCAAAAAGCGGCACATCTTTCGCTACGCATTGGCGAATGAGTTCCAGCGTTAAGGCGTCGCGTTGCTCGTCATGCAGCGTTCCTTCGCGAGACGCCTCGCCGTCATAATGTTTGGGGTGCACATTTGACCAGGACCCGGTGAGGAAGATGCCGTCCACCACGTCGAATATTTCGTTCATATCGAGGGGCTCTGGCATAACTGGAATGAGAAGGGGCAGGCAATCCGAACCTTCGTTTACGGCCTTGATGTATTTTTCACCAACGGCATGGAAGGGATGCTGTCCCATCATTTTGATGTCACAGGGGACGCCGACGATTGGTCTTTTTGCTTTTTTGCCCATGTAATTGGCTAACACGGGGTGGCATCGCCAGCAAGACCCGGGAGCGAGCCGACGGCCGGAGTGTTTAAAAACTCGAACGGTTTTGAAAAGCGCTAATTAACGGCGCGCGCCGGGTGTTTGGCTTTCGCGCACCGTAAACAGGTCGTTGGATGCTTTGATGCCACGCTCGATGTTTCGGAGCGCAATGGTTGTTTGCAATCCTTGAGCATCGCGCACGATCCATTGGCGCAACTGCAGTTGGGGTTCGTCAAACACAAGCGTGATGTCACCTGGCGCTTCGCCACTTGGGTCAGCCAGCGTGACACGCAAAAGGCCAGGTTCGCGGTTAACGGCGCGCACGTCAGAGGCGTGTCGCAGATCTACATCTGAGGCAAGAAGCAGGTTCAGAGGTGTTGCGCCGATGGGGTAGCGTTGCGCTGCATAGGCTTGTTCTTTGACGATTACCCAGGTGCCGTCTGCGACCACCAGTAAATCCGTTGGTTGGGCATATTCAAAGCGCAGGCGACCGGGGCGTCGCAGATAGAACAGGCCTTCCGTAATTGATCCATCAGGACCAACTTGCAAAAAACCGCCTTGCAGATGTTCGAGTGAATTGAGGTAACCCGTGACCCTGTCCACGTCCGCCCGGTCTTGCGCACTTAGACCCGTGGGGGCCGCATTGGCACCTGCAAGCGGCGTTAAAAGCGCAAACGCCAAAATGGCGAGGCCAGCAACAGCTGCTAATATTAACGTGCGATGACGCGCGTGGGCAGCCTGCTTTGGATCTTTGGTTGGATCAATCATGGTAGTGAACATAGCGGGCCTTTGTGGCGGAATGATGGAGTGAGTGCGGCGGTAAACTGAACAAAACTTCATCTAGGCTCAGTAACGCACACCTTCTCCCGGCTCACCAATAAGCACCTCGCGTTTGCCCGCATGGTTCGGAGCCGAAATGACCCCTTCGTCTTCCATTTGTTCCACGATGCGTGCCGCGCGATTGTAGCCAATTTGCAGCTTCCTCTGGATATAGGAGGTCGACGCCCGCTTGTCCCGGCCGACAATTGCCACGGCTTGATCGTAAAGCGCATCGACGGCGGCGCCACTGCTGCTACCACCGGCCTCGTCGCCTTCACTTTCGCTGGTGTCCAAAGTCACGGCTTCAAGATATTCCGGTACGCCTTGTTTCTTGAGTGCCTTCACAACTTTTTCGACTTCATTGTCTGAGACAAAGGGTCCGTGGACACGGGAGATGCGTCCGCCACCAGCCATGTAAAGCATGTCGCCCTGTCCTAGCAATTGCTCCGCGCCCTGTTCGCCAAGGATAGTGCGGCTGTCGATTTTTGACGTGACCTGGAACGAGATACGTGTCGGGAAGTTGGCTTTGATGGTGCCGGTGATAACGTCCACAGACGGGCGCTGCGTGGCGGTGATCATATGGATGCCAGCTGCGCGGGCCATTTGTGCCAAGCGCTGAATGGCGGCCTCAATATCTTTGCCCGCCACCATCATCAGGTCTGCCATTTCATCGACGATGACGACGATGAAGGGCATGCGCTCAAGCGTGATTTCTTCTTCTTCGTAAATGGCTTCGCCAGTGTCGCGGTCAAAGCCTGTTTGCACGGTGCGCACAATGACTTCTTCGTTCTCAATGGCTTCTGCGATGCGATGGTTGAAGCCGTCGATGTTACGCACACCCACTTTGGACATTTTGCGGTAGCGGTCTTCCATTTCCTTGACGACCCATTTGAGCGCAACAACGGCTTTCTTAGGGTCGGTCACGACGGGGGCCAGCAAATGTGGAATGCCATCGTAGATGGACAGCTCCAACATTTTTGGATCGACCATGATCATTTTGCATTCGTCAGGTCGCATCCGATAAAGCAGCGACAGGATCATGGTGTTGATGCCTACTGATTTACCAGACCCGGTCGTCCCCGCGATCAAGAGGTGGGGCATGCGGGCAAGGTCAGCGATGATTGGTTCGCCGCCAATGTTTTTGCCCAAGGCGAGAGGCAGTGCGCAATTGGTTGATTCAAATTCCGCCGATGAGAGAATTTCTTTCAGGCCTACCATTTCACGGCGTGAGTTCGGCAGCTCAATGCCGATGGCGTTGCGACCAGGCACAACAGCAACGCGGGCAGAAATGGCGCTCATGGAACGTGCAATATCATCAGCAAGGGCAATCACGCGTGATGATTTGATGCCGGGGGCTGGTTCCAACTCATAGAGCGTGACAACCGGGCCGGGGTGGACGTTGATAATTTCGCCTCGAATGCCGAAGTCATCCAGCACGCCTTCCAGCAGGCGCGCGTTTTGCTGTAAAGCGTCATCGGACAGGGTTTCGGCAAAGTTCTGCTTTTTGACGGCATTCAAAATGGAGAGTGACGGCAGATCGAAATCTTCTGCAGGCAATAGATCCAATGACGGCTGGCGGTCTGCTTCTGCGCGCTTGCTTGTCTTGGATTTTTTGTTCGAACGCTGAACCGGCACGCGGCGCTGGCGTGTTTTGGGTTCTTCCTCAGGGTCGGGCATGGCGCGTCGTTCGGCTGCCACACGGCGGCGGGGCGTGATGCGCGGTTCTTCAATGAATTCTTCTTCGTCTTCTTCCCACGCGGGTTCGCGGCGCAATCTGTCAAACAGACCGCTTGTGCGATCTGACAGGACGTACCACATCACGCGCAGGCGACCTGGTTCTGCGTCGGCTCTCGCATCCGCTTTTGCTTCGCGATACTCCGCTCGGGCATCGGTCCATTCGTAATAGCCATCGACCAGGCGCCAGCGGGCTTCCGAGACTTCTTCAATGGAAATGTCACCGGCAAAGCCGATCAGGAAAATGGCAAGACCTAAAGCCAAAACGCCAACAAGCGCGAAGGCTGGTCCATCTCCGATAAGCATGCCCAAATTGGCGGCGGTTACACTCGCTAAAGCATCACCAACAAGCCCACCAAAGCCCGTGGTGAGAGGCCAGCTATCCATAACGGGCATGACACTTGCCATGCAGGCGATTGTGGCAAGACCGGCGATGCCTGCCAGCAGACGCAGTCGAATGCGTTCTGGTGGGAGGTGCGTGAGCAATCGCCATCCCCAAATAGCGGCGAGCGGCACAAGCAACAGTCCGGCCAACCCTAGGATTTGATAGGCGAGGTCAGCCGTCACCGCGCCTCGAACACCCATCCAATTTCCCGTCGCCATATTTGTTGCCTGGTTCCAGCTGGGATCAGCCGCTGACCAGCTTGCAAAGCTCAATGCCAAAAACCCTGCCACCGCCAGAAGTGCGATGCCGGTTGCTTCAAACGCGCGGTGGCGCAGAAAAACGCGCACGCCCATTGGTAGGTAGTTGACTGGATTGGGTATGGATCTTACGAGTGCCATGCTGACAAAGGCTTTTGGCCTCTCCCTCTTGCTCTGGAAATTATCCAAGAACTCTGTTGATACGGGTCAGTGCTTCCTCAGTCGTCTTCTCATCATTCACCAATGCAATGCGAATGAAACGTGCGCCCGGATTTCCGCCTACGACAGTTTCATCGTCACGGGAAAGATAGCCGCCCGGTAGAACTTTGATGCCGGCTTGCGCCCATAGTTTTTTGGTTGCGGCTTCACCGTCACCGACGTCTAGCCATAGGAAGAAACCACCGGCTGGGCGGTAGAAAGCAAAGCGGTTGCCAAAGATGTTTTCAGCTGCGTCAATTTTTGTTTGATAGCGCGCTCGGTTTTCGGCTGCGTGGGTATCATCATTCCAACAGGCTGTGGCGGCAGCGATCACGGGCAGTGGTGATTGCGGTGCTGCAATATTGCGGAAGGCCCGAAAGCGTTTCATCAGTGCTTTGTCGCCACAACAAAACCCGGAGCGCAAGCCAGGCAAGCTTGAGCGTTTTGAAAGCGAATGAAAGACGATGATGTTTTCAAAAGGATCGCCTGATTTTGGCAGCTGTAATTCCAGTGCAGCTTGAAGTGCTCCAGGTGGTTCGGTGCGATCGTAGATGTCGGCATAACATTCATCGACAACGAGCGTGGCGCCATGTGTACGCGCAAGCTCAATCAGGTCTTTCAGATACTCAAGGGAGGCAACGGTGCCTTGTGGATTGGCGGGTGAGCAAAAATAGATCATCGCTGTGCGCGCCAACAGATCTTCATCGAGCCCTGCAAAATCTGGCATGAAGCCATTTTCAGCGGTCGCGGAAATGTAATGTGGTTCAGCGTTCGCCGCCAAAGCACCGGCTGCGTAACACTGATAAAAAGGATTGGGGATCAAGACAGCAGGTTGTTTACCTGCCTTTTCACCCGGACAAGCAACAAGCGCCAAATTGAACAGGGCCTCGCGGGTGCCATTGACAGGCAGAATGCGGGCATCAGGCTCTAGTGTTTCGGGTGCCAGATTATACCGTCTTGCTAGCCAACCGGCGGCAGCATCGCGAAAAGCTGACGTGCCAACGATCGGTGGATAGCGGCCATAGTCTTTTTCATGGGCACGCAATACGTCAGATACAAAATCTGGAAAAGCGTGTTGTGGTTCGCCGAGGCTCAGCAAGATGGGGTCTTGTCCCGGCTGGATGCCGTCCAGCAGCGCGTTCAGGCGCGCGAAGGGCCCATCAGGCATTTGGTCAAAACGATTGCTCATGGGCTAATCTTAACCATGAGGTCCGCTTCGCGTCTAGAGCCTTCAGCCTAAAAACCTGTTCAAAAGCAAATGCTTATCGCGAATTTCACATGTGCCCCTTTAACGTTGTGTTAACCTTTTTGCATACGAAAACGGGTGCCAAGCTGTTTCCAACCTGACGCCCGTTTGTCGTGCCCTCCCCCGAAAGGGGTCTTTAGTGCTGCGTTGCCTGTCAGAAAAGCTTCGTGATCAGCGCGGAGTAACGTCGCCTTCTGGATTTGCCCCGATTTTGTGGATGGCAAGATCGGCGCCCATGGCTTCTTCTTCTTCAGACAGTTTGATGCCCATCGTCAATTTCAGCGCGCCATAAACCACCACACCGGCGATCAAGGCGTAAACAACGCCCATGAGTGAGCCGATGAGCTGACCCATAAAGGTTACGCCGCCGAGGCCACCCAGTGTCTCCAGTCCAAAGACACCAGCCGCAACACCGCCCCACAATCCGCAAAAACCATGAAGAGGCCAAACACCGAGCACATCATCGATTTTCCAATTGTTCTGGCAGAGGTTGAACAACAGAACAAAAATGACGCCAGCACCTGCGCCAACGGCAAGGGAGCCGATGGGGTGCATGATGTCAGATCCGGCACAGACGGCCACAAGGCCCGCCAACGCGCCATTGTGAATGAAGCCCGGATCGTTTTTGCCGACGATGAGTGCTGCGAGAATACCGCCAGCCATGGCAAGCAGTGAGTTGACCGCGACCAGGCCTGAAATGGCCTCAAGGGATTGTGCGGACATTACGTTGAAGCCGAACCAGCCAATGCACAGCAGCCAGGAACCCAGTGACAACCAGGGAATGGATGAAGGTGGGAAGCCAACCACACGACCATCTTTGGTGTAGCGACCCTTGCGATGGCCGAGCGCTAGAATGGCGCCCAGGGCGATCCAGCCGCCGACCGCATGGACAACAATGGAGCCAGCAAAGTCGTGGAGAGGCGCACCGAATGTCGCTTCGATCCAGTCCTGAACACCGAAGTTGCCGTTCCAGATGATGCCTTCAAAAAACGGATAGGCGAGGCCCACGATGACAGCGGTTGCAATCGCCTGCGGCCAAAATTTTGCGCGTTCTGCGATGCCGCCAGAAATAATGGCCGGGATCGCCGCGGCAAATGTGAGAAGGAAGAAGAATTTCACAAGGCTCAACCCTTGTGGGCCAAAGTTGCGTCCTTCCGCGGCGACATTGCCGTTCAGCACAGCCGCACTGGCGAAAAAGTCGACGCCGTAAGCAACCGAGTAGCCGATGAAAAAGTAAGCCATTGTGGATACTGCGAAATCAACGATGATTTTCACCATTGCATTCACTTGGTTTTTTTGCCGGACGGTTCCTACTTCAAGAAACGCAAAACCTGCATGCATGGCGAAGACAAGAATTGCCCCCATCAGCAAGAAAAAGACATCGCCACCGGCGGAACTGGTCTCCATGGAAATTTTCTCCGTTTGCCACTTAACGCGGACCTGGTTCGCCCCCTATTTTGGGGTGAAATTGGATCAGCGAAATCATCCTGCGAACCCCCTCGCAGGTTTGATTACTTCTTAACCTACTCAAGGCCCGTGCCACGGCCTTTGAAGGTTCGAAAGACCAGTAATATCAAGCGCTTGGACGTAGTTCAACGAATTGCTGAGAATCTGTGCAACACCAATTTTGCTTATGAAATAGGCAATATGCTTTTGGGGGGCGCCTGTTTTTTAAGCAGATTTCCAGCGCTTGGTGATTATGCGCCAGGCGATGAAGAGGCCGATAAGCCCATCGAAGATGATGCAGCCTTGGGGTAGGTCTGTTAGAAGCGGCGGGCGCTTTCCGGCGACGTTGCCAGCACTATCGCTGATAGCAGGCAAACATGGTTTTGCCGAGGTCATTCACCATTGAATTGTAACCTAATGCGATTGATGAAAGCCTGCGTCAACTGAGGCGTGGTTTACCTTACGTCTGTGGATTGCAGATATACAAGCCGTTGAAGCGCGACTCGGTGCGCTCAATATGCAGATCACCGAAACCGTGAAACTGGCGGATGGAGAGGTGTTCCTTTTCATCCGCGGTCCTGACGGCAATGTGATTGAGTTTCACAAACCTCCAAGGCTCCCGCTAGCGGTGGTCCACAAAAAAAAGGACCCCAGCCGGGGGTGGCCAGGGTCCCAGGTTAGACCCGCATGCTGTTATAATGGTGGCTACAGCGCGCGGGTCGTCTTGGTTGTTTTGTTTGGACCTAGATCCGACCGGAGCCCGTTCCAAATTCCGGATAAGCTTCTAGTCCGATCTCAGCTTTGTCGAGACCCATGATCTCTTCTTCCTCCGACGCCCGGATCCCGATGGTAAACTTGAGCGCCAACCAGAAGGCCAGGCTTGCGATCACTACAAACGCGCCGATCGAAACAACGCCAATGCCTTGAACAAGGAAGCTGGTCTCTGTGTTGGTGATGGGCACTGCCATGGTTCCCCAGATGCCTGCGAGCAGGTGAACTGGGACGGCACCGACGACATCATCAATCTTCAGCTTGTCGAGCATTGGCACAGCGAAGACAACAATCACGCCGCCAATTGCACCGATCATCGCAGCGGACCCGAGTGTTGGTGTTAGGGGTTCGGCTGTGATGGAAACAAGACCGGCCAATGCGCCGTTCAGCGCCATGGTGAGGTCAACCTTGGTGTAGAGCAATTGGGTCAAAACCATTGCGGTTACCACGCCAGCTGCGGCTGCCATGTTGGTGTTGATGAAGATCTGCGCAATGGAGACAGCGTCGGCTGCTGACCCAAGTGCTAACTGTGAGCCGCCATTAAAGCCAAACCAACCAAGCCACAGAATAAATGTACCCAGGGTTGCGAGTGGCATGGAGGACCCAGGCATGACGTTGATCTCACCGTTTTTGCCAAACTTGCCATAACGCGCACCAAGAACGATGGCGCCAACAAGGGCGGCCCAACCACCAACAGAGTGGACAAGCGTGGAACCAGCAAAATCAGAGAAGCCCATCTCGCTCAACCAGCCGCCGCCCCACTGCCAGGAACCCTGGATCGGGTAAATGAAGCCAGTAAGAACAACAACGAACAGGAGGAAAGGCCAAAGTTTGACCCGTTCAGCCATTGTGCCTGAAACGATCGAGGCTGCGGTGGCGACAAACACCATCTGGAAATACCAGTCGGATGCCGCCGCATAACCAGCCCCTTTGCCGTAGTCGGCAACGTCTGCGAGAGCAGAGCTGTCGTCTGGGCTCCACAAAGAGAGTGAGCCCACGAAGCCACCGTCAACGCCGTCATACATCAGGTTGTAGCCGACGAGGTAGTACATGATGCCGGCGATGGAGAAGAGGGAGATGTTTTTGGTACATTGAATGGCGACGTTTTTTGAGCGCACCATGCCTGCTTCCAGCATGGCAAAACCTGCTGCCATGAACATGACCATGAAGCCAGTGATGAGGAAAAGCAGTGTGTTGAATATATAAGCTGCTTCGTCTGTGACAGGCAGGACTGGTGCAGCAACTTCTTCCGCAAGGGCGGGAACTGCCATGGCTGCCAGGCCAAGAAGGGCAGTGCTGCCAAGTTTCAAATATCTGGGTGACATCTGCTCTCTCCTATAGCGCGTCCGCATCGGTTTCACCGGTGCGGATACGCGTGACTTGATCTACTGGTGTGACGAAGATTTTGCCGTCGCCGATCTGGCCGGTTTTGGCGGCAGCGATGATGGTCTCGACCGTCTTGTCGACCTGTTCGGATTTGATCACGACTTCAATTTTCAATTTTGGTACGAAGCTCACGGCATATTCAGCGCCGCGATAGATTTCTGTCTGGCCTTTTTGGCGACCGAAGCCCTTTACTTCGCTGACTGTGAGCCCTTCAACGCCTTCTGCCGTCAGTGCTTCGCGCACGGCGTCCAGTCGGAACGGCTTAATGATTGCCATTACGAGTTTCATCAGGATCTTCCCCTTTTTCCTTTTGGCGCCCCATGTGGTGGCGCCTGCTTTCCCAGCCTCATTGAGGCGATTTAGGTCCTAAATCTTGCTCTCGCAGACTGGCCCGTGATCCTTCCTTCACAAGAACCGTGCCGGTTTTGAAAAAAACTTTAACCTATTGTTTTCAAACACATATTCCGTATTTGTGGTTTCTAGCTCAGACATAGGGCTTCCCAGTATTGCCTAATATTTAGCCACAACATCACGTATGATGAAAATATAGGCATTTCGAATATTCGTCTGCTCTGATGTAATGCAGACCAGCACTCCGCGTTTTCAACTGGCTCAGAGTTGGTTTAGACTTCTGCCAAATTCGGAGGAGGCTGGCCCGCGGCGGGTCAGACAAAAACAAACAGGGATGGGAACCGCATGCCTCACTTTTTGCGGGAGAAATGGCCAGTTCTAGTGAACGGTGCCATTGGTTGCTTTATTGCGATCGTCGTATTGATGCAGTTTTTTGGAAGCGATGATGCAGCAGAGATGGCAGATGTGCCGGTCGCTGTTGATACAAATGTGGCTGAAACACGAGATGTGACCCCACCGGTTGCAGAACCTGCCGTGGCCGGTGTTGCCGCAGTAGACGGTGCGCGGATCGCCAATGCGGATAGTGAGCCTGGCAACTGGATGAGCCATGGCCGGACATATTCCGAACAACGCTATTCACCACTGAGGCAAATTACAGACGAGAATGCCAGTCGCTTAGGCCTCGCCTGGGCATTTGAGACAGGCACCGTTCGTGGGCTGGAAGCCACGCCCATCGTTGTGGACGGCAAAATGTACACCACAGGCAACTGGGGCACAGTGCATGCGCTGGACGCCAAAACAGGCGAAGAGCTTTGGGACTTTGATCCAGAAGTTCCCGGTGAGTGGGGTCGTTATGGCTGCTGCGATATCGTTAATCGCGGTGTGGCCGTATGGAAGGGCCGCGTTTATGTGGCGAGTTTCGACGGTCGTCTCTTTGCATTGAACGCGGAAGACGGATCTGTGGTTTGGGAAGTGAATACAATTCCTGGTCCGCCTTACACGATCACGGGTGCGCCTCGCATCGTGAACGGCAAGGTCATCATTGGTAACGGTGGTGCAGAGCTTGGCGTGCGCGGATATATCACCGCTTATGACGCCGATACCGGTGAACAGGCTTGGCGCTTTTACACCGTGCCCGGCAACCCAGAACTGGGCTTTGAACACCCTGAAATGGAAACCGCTGTGGACACCTGGAAAGGTGGACGCTGGTGGGAAATTGGTGGTGGTGGCACGGCCTGGGATTCCATGGCCTATGACCCTGAGCTCGACACACTCTTTGTTGGTGTTGGCAATGGATCACCTTGGACGCGGGCCATCCGGTCACCCGGCGGTGGCGATAATCTCTATCTCTCGTCCATCCTGGCACTTGATCCCAACACTGGTCGTTTGAAGTGGCACTACCAAACCACACCCGGCGACAATTGGGACTACACAGCCACGCAACATATTGTGCTTGCCGAGCTTGAGATTGAGGGTGAGACACGCAAGGTCTTGATGCAGGCACCGAAGAACGGTTTCTTCTATGTGATTGATCGTGAAACGGGAGAGCTGATCTCTGCTGATCCTTACATCACGGTGACATGGGCGAGCCATGTGGACCTGGAAACAGGACGTCCGGTTGAAAACCCGGCACTTGGCTATGAAGACACAACACAATTTGTGTTGCCGTCAGCTAACGGCGGTCACAATTGGCATCCAATGGCGTTCAACCCCGATACGGGTCTTGTTTACATTCCAACGCAAGAAATTGCCGGGATCTATTCACTGGCACGGGAATGGAAAGACGATACTGATTATTCCGTACGCGAAAATTGGTGGAACACGGGCCTGGACTGGGAAGACTATATTGATGCGATCAATTCGCTTCCTGAACTTCCCATTGATCACGGTTACCTGAAAGCCTGGGACCCGATCAAAAAGGAAGTTCGTTGGGTGGTGGAAATGCCTTCCACACTTAACGGTGGTGTGTTGACCACAGCAGGCAACCTTGTCGTACAGGGTACGGCTGACGGGCGGTTTGTTGTTTACCGCGCTGATACGGGCACTGTGCTCTGGGAAGCAAACATCCAAACCGGCATTGTGGCTGCCCCTATCACCTATGAAGTTGACGGCGAACAATATCTTGCTGTGATGGCAGGGTGGGGCGGTGTTGCGTTGGCCTCGGGTGATGCGCGTTCTGCAGCGGCTGGCAAGTACGACAATAATGGTCGTCTGTTGGTTTTCAAGGTTGATGGCACGCAAGAGCTTGAGCAGGTCGCACTAAAGGATCTAACGATCCCACCGCAGCCTGAAGTAACGGCGACACCAGAGCAGCTTCGCAATGGTGAGATACAGTACATGTCGACTTGTGGCCTGTGTCATGGCGCGCTTGTTGTCAGTGGCGGTGTGTTGCCTGATCTTCGTCGCATGAATGAGACGACACGCAATCACTTCAAAGACATCGTCATCGACGGCATGTTGTCTGACAATGGCATGGCAAGCTTCGGTGATCTGTTGAGCGAACAGGATGTAGAGGATATTCAAGCCTACATCACCACGCGGGCGACCCAGGACCGGGCGCTTCAGATCCCAACAGACTAATCATCTGACTACGAACTAATAGAAAGCCTCTGAGAGAAATCTCCGGGGCTTTTTGTTTGGGGTCAGTGTTTGGCCAAAGCCATTTCCATGGCGCGACCGATGCGCAGCAAATGTTCGTCTTTGCCACCCGGTGCTTGTGCCATCAGGCCGACAGGCAGGCCCAATACATCCGTGCCGACGGGTACAGTCAAT
>Ga0209344_10003850_pt1 | contig 14365 bp, 10 predicted proteins | sample Cruoilmetagenom6_FD_187293 | JGI IMG/M metagenome (GOLD analysis project Ga0209344, IMG submission 187293) | Oil polluted marine microbial communities from Coal Oil Point, Santa Barbara, California, USA - Santa Barbara Oil Seep Sample 6 (SPAdes)... | ecosystem: Environmental > Aquatic > Marine...
TTTTATAGCAATAAAAATTTTATTTAAAATGAAAAAAATAACCCTTTGTTTAATTACACTAATTACTATAATGGCTTGTAAAGAAGAAAAGAAACAAGTAGAAAGAAACATTTCTGTTAACTACCCAGAAACGAAAAAAACAGATACCGTTACAAACTATTTTGGTGTAGATGTAAAAGATCCTTATCGTTGGCTTGAAGACGACAAAAGCACAGAAACAGAAAACTGGGTGAAGTCGCAAAACCAATCTACATTCGGTTATTTAGACAATATTCCATATCGAAAAGAACTAAAAGAACGTCTTGAAAAGTTATGGAATTACGAAAAAGTAGGTGCTCCTTTTACCGAAGGAGATTACACTTATTTTTATAAAAACGATGGCTTACAAAACCAATATGTCATTTATAGACATAAAAAAGGAAGTAATCCAGATACTGCAGAAGTATTTCTAGATCCTAACAATTTTTCGGAGGACGGAACCGTTTCTTTAGGAGGAACGAGTTTTTCTAAAGACGGAAAAACACTGGCCTATGCAATTTCTGAAGGCGGAAGCGATTGGAGAAAAATTCTAATCCTAAATACCGAAACAAAAGAAATTATTGAAGATACTTTAGTCGATATTAAATTTAGTGGTATGTCTTGGTTTAAAAACGAAGGTTTCTATTATTCCAGTTATGACAAACCTAAAGGAAGCGAGCTTTCTGCAAAAACAGATCAGCACAAGGTTTACTATCACAAACTTGGAACTCCTCAAAAAGAAGATGCACTAATCTTTGGTGGTACACCTTCCGAAAAACACAGATATATCTACGGAAACGTTACCGAAGACAATAAGTACTTGCTAATTTCTCCGAGAGTTTCGACTTCCGGAAACAAACTTTACATCAAAGACTTATCTAATCCTAACAACCCATTAGTTACCATTTTAGATCACACAGATAGCGACAGCTATGTTATCGACAATATTGGTAGCAAGCTATTTTTAGTAACCAATCTGAATGCACCTAACAAAAAAATAGTAACTGTGGATGCTGCAAACCCTACACCAGAAAATTGGGTGGATTTTATTCCGGAAACAGAATATGTTTTAAGCCCTTCCAAAGGAGGCGGGTATTTCTTTACCGAGTATATGGTAGATGCTATTTCTAAAGTAAAACAATATGACTATGACGGAAAATTCATAAGAGATATCCAACTTCCCGGAGTAGGAAATGCTGGTGGTTTCGGTGGAAAAAAAGAAGAGAAAACAGATTATTTTTCTTTTACTAATTACAATACGCCAGCAAGTATTTATACATTTAATGTAGATACTGGTGCTTCTGAATTGTATTGGAAACCGAGTATTGATTTCAACCCAGAAGACTATATCAGCAAACAAGTATTTTACAATTCTAAGGATGGTACCAAAGTACCAATGATAATTACCCACAAAAAAGGAGTAGAACTAAACGGAAAAAACCCAACCATTCTTTATGGTTATGGCGGATTCAATGTGAGTTTAAATCCGTCTTTTAGCATTACCAATGCAGTTTGGATGGAACAAGGCGGAGTTTACGCTGTACCAAATCTTCGTGGTGGTGGTGAATACGGGAAAGAATGGCATAAAGCAGGAACACAGCTAAAAAAACAAAATGTATTTGATGACTTTATTGCCGCTGCAGAATACCTAATAGCAAACAATTATACTTCTAGTGATTATTTAGCAATTCGCGGTGGTTCTAATGGCGGTTTACTAGTTGGTGCAACCATGACGCAACGTCCAGATTTAATGAAAGTAGCATTACCAGCAGTTGGTGTTTTAGATATGTTACGTTACCACACATTTACAGCTGGAGCAGGTTGGGCTTATGACTACGGAACCGCAGAAGACAACAAAGAAATGTTTGAATACCTTAAAGGTTATTCTCCAGTACATAACGTAAAAGAAGGTGTTCAATATCCTGCAACCATGGTAACCACAGGAGATCATGATGATCGTGTGGTACCAGCACACAGTTTTAAATTTGCAGCCGAATTGCAAGACAAGCAAACTGGAAACAATCCTACTTTAATAAGAATTGAAACCGATGCAGGACATGGAGCCGGAACTCCGGTTAGTAAAACCATTGAGCAATATGCAGATATTTTCGGATTTACATTATACAATATGGGGTTTGATGTGCTACCAAGTAAAATGAACGAAAAAATAAAAGGATAATTATTTGTCACACTTAGCGCTGTCGAGATGACTGCCTTAATTAAATAGTACTAAAACCGCTCTTCTTAAAAGTTGCGCGGTTTTTTTATGCTATTTTTGTAGTACCAATTATCATTTATAACTTTTGAAAAATAAAATGATGATTTATTGCTTTATACGAGTAATAAAAATAAAGCATAGCTTTTGTTACGGTTTCTTTTTCTTATGAAGTAAAAAGTAATAAAGGGTGTTTTATTTCGGTAATTTTAAATGATAACTGGTATAAAATGCTGCAAGTAAAAAACATTACCTTTTCTTATAATAAAACACCCGTTTTAAAGGATATTTCCTTTTCGGTAAAACCCGGAGAACACCTTTCTATTATTGGTGAAAGTGGCTCTGGAAAAAGTACTTTATTAAAAGTGCTTTATGGCGAATATGACACAGAAAAAGGAAACATTTTTTGGAAAGACGAAGAAATCCTAGGTCCAAAACACAATTTAGTTATTGGTTATGATTTCATGAAATACGTAGCGCAAGAGTTTGATTTGATGCCATATATTTCTGTAGAAGAAAACATCGGGAAGTTTCTTTCTCGTTTTTATCCGGAAGAAAAACAGAAACGCGTAGCAGAATTAATAGAAGTGGTAGAACTTACCAACGTTGCAAAAACCAAAGTGAAATTATTAAGTGGTGGACAAAAACAACGTGTGGCACTTGCCAGAGCTTTAGCAAAACAACCCGAAATTATTTTACTGGATGAGCCTTTTAGCCACATCGATAATTTTAAAAAACAATCCCTTCGTAGAAGTGTTTTTAAATATTTGAAAGAAAATAATATTGCCTGTATTGTTGCTACACACGACAAAGAAGATGTATTGGGTCATGCCGATAAAATGATTGTTTTAAACAACCATAATATAGCGGTTAACGACAGTCCGGAAAACTTATACCTAAACCCAAAAACACCTTTAATCGCTTCCTTCTTTGGGGAATTTAATGTGATACAAGACGAAATTATTTATGCACATCAATTGCAAGTAGTGGAACAATCCGATTTAAAAGCAACAGTAAAACAATCGTATTTTAAAGGAAGTTATTATTTAGTGGAAGCAGACTTAGATGGTCAAACGCTTCTGTTGGAATCCCTAAAAACCCTTCCTTTAGGTACAAATTTATGCCTAAAAATCTCAAAATAATAGTCGTAGAAAAGAAAGTCAAAAATGTTTAATCAGAGGTATTTAAAGGATAACGAAATTGCTTTTATTTCTAACCAAATAAACAGAACCAAGAAACTACTTGTAGGTTTATTTATCATTGTAGCTCTCATAATTGCTACCGTTGCATTTTTTGTATACAGCGAACTAGACACCACCAATTTTGTTATTAATTTAATGTTTGGTGTTTTAATATTACTTCTTTATTTCCTCCATTGGTTTGCAAAAGGTTATAAAGAACATGTTATTGATGGGAAGGTTTACAAATCGCAAGGGTTTTACAAACGCATCTACCAACAGCATGGTAAAAACGGAAGGTATTATGACACTTTAAATGGTGCCATCATAAAAACACCGTGGCATTGGCGAAACTATCTTAAATCGCAAAAAGAACCAGTTATATTCGAATATATTGTTAGAGATGGCGCTGTTGCTCTAAATGAAGGTGCTTCCAAGTATCTTATTTCTGTAAACGATACATTATCTTTGGATTATGAATTGCAAAACGGACTTCAAAAAGCGAAGCCTTTTTCCTTTATAAACATAGTTAGTTTTGTACTAATTATTCCGGCTCTTTTAATTCTATTCTTGAATTCCGATGTAAGCAATGTTCAAAACTTTATACAACTAACAAAAACAGAGAAAGATTTCATTACGCTTAACTCTATAGAAGATTTACAACAAATTGAAACTCCCAATTACATCCAAATAAATAACGCTTGGGTGTATCAATATAAGCGGCCTTATGATTCGTTTGGCGATAATTATGTCATCTCTAAAGCAGAAAGAGATCGCATTTACTACAATCCTTCTTCGCATGCTAATTATAGATTTTTCTTTCCACCAAGCATATTTAAAAAACCAGAGAGAGAAACCTATAAAAAGCAATTAGAAAAAAACATAGATAAGCTCGGTATTAAGCAAAATACAGATTCTACCCTTTGGGAAAATGCGGTTAATCATTCTTTTAAAATACAGATTTCAGAATATAACAATCGCCTTTTTAGAGCAAAAAGAATGGATTCTATTTTAAACGAATTGAAACCAAAGACATCCTTTTTTAAACTTTATGATAACTGTTTTAATGCACCAGAAAAGAGCAGTTATTCCATAAAAAGTAGTTTAGAAAAAACATTTATTGTTAGTGGTTTTTACAACCCTAAAAAGAATAAAATTATAAGTTTTGAAGAACAAAAAGAGAAAAGAAAAGAGATTAAAAACGCTTGTATTCTGTTTTGTATTTGTGCACTAATCGTAATCCTTTTTATGCTTTCTCTTTTTAAAATGATCTATAATACCATTATTAAAAAAAGACTACTAGAAGCACAATTAAATATTAATCATGGGAATCCTAGAATAGAGAAATAATTCTTCCGAAACCGTTTTACCATAATTACAATTTTATGAAAGAATAACTCTATAGATCCTGTCTTTCTGCATACTGCAAGCCGTTGGGTAATTCAATAGATGAAAATTCTAAATGTAAAACCCGTCTTCTTTGTTGCGTTTGTGTTTCTGAAGAAGCATGTAACAATAATGGTTTTATTAACTGCACGCCGCCAGAAGTTACTTCACTCACAAAAGGAATAGAATTACTTGCTATTAGCTTTATTTCTGCATCACTTAATCTTTTATTATGGGATCCTGGAATTACTTTTAAAGCACCATTTTTAATCGTTGTATCGTCTAAATGAATTCGCATAGAAAACGTGTTTTTAGATATTTCTTCTGTGGGACAAACACTAATCACACCCTTTTTATTAGTCCATGATTTAAAACCTTCTGTTTCTTTTTTCTCGACAACATTAATCGGCACATCTTGATGCCAAGTAACATACCAATTATCTTTTGGCGACTTATCAAAATAAATAGCTTTGGTTAAAAACACTCCTTTACCAATAGATTTTATTAGTTTTTTAAAATTCTTATTAAACAAAATCTCTTTTATTTCTGGCATTTTTTGCAAGACTTCGCGCATACCAAAAGCTTGCTCATCATGCTCTCTAATATAGGTGTCTAACCGAGCTTTTAATTTTCGAATATCCCGTTTTGTATACACATGATTTAAAATTCCATAGCCTTTATATGCCAATCGTTTTGCAATGGTTCTCAAATTCTTATCATTAATTTCCGTTTCATAAGCATCCACAGCATCGTACAAACGTTCTTTAATATTTCTTTTTAAACGTTCTGGTGCAATCACTTTTATGCCTTCGCCAAGACCTAAAATTTCTTTTTCTAATTCAAAATTAAGCTGCACATCTAAAGAAATAGTTACACCGTAATTATCACGATTCACTTCTTTTTGTGAAGCGTGAAAAGGCTTTGTTAACACATAAGGAGCCTGTTTGTGACTTACATAAAGCAACACTTTTTCTGGTTCTAAATTTGGACTTACAGAAACACCAATTGCATTTTTATAATAGGTTTCTGTATTAAAGGTTTCATCTAAAAAAAAGGCCTTTTCACTTTTATTAATAGCGATTATTCTATCTAAAGCCAAGTTCATTAAGCCTTCGTTTTTAAGTCGTTTTCCTATAACAAACCATCGGTTTCTAAACTCTTTTAGCAAATACGGATGAAAGGTAAAAGTGCTTTCGTGACGCGCTTTAAAAGATTGGTATGTAATGTCTATAGCTTCCTTTTTCAGAATAAATTGATATAAGGTGTCTAAAAACTTTAATCCTTTTAAGTTTTCATTTTTCTCGAAATCTATTATCGATTTCTCGTTTGTTTTTTGCGTATACACATGATCTTCTAGTTTCTGAACCATACTTCCTAATTCCTCAAAATGCGAAAAACCTTGAAACTGTTTTAAAAAAGAAACTGCTTCCGAAAGCTTACTTAAATCTTGATTAGAAATCGGGCTATTCGTAATACTATAATCTTCATCTTCGTATTTATAATATTTTCTATCATACACTTTTATTGGCGCATTATATCCCAACTTATCACTTCGCATCATTTGCAAGTCTAGTTGTACTGTGCGTTTACTAACATCTACGTCCTTGCCTTCATACTCGTAAAGCGCATCCGAAACTGCTTCAATTAAATCGTTAAGTGTCCATTGTCTAAAATTATTTTGAAGACATTTATCTATGGTTTTATATCGAATTAATGCGTTTTTATTGACAGCCATTTTACGGGAATATTTCTTCTAAATTAGAAGAAAATATTTATTACGCAAAAAGATTGCGTAAACAAATAAGTGATTTGTATCAAATATTAAAACAATGGAAGCTTTAAAAATTAAAATATTTGATGTCTTAACAGAGAAAATAGCTGTTTCAGAATTTGAAAATTGGCTGTATAATTCTGAAGATATAATTAATAAAATGGATAATAATTCTTTTATTTATCATTTGGTAACATTCAATTATAAGGATGAAAACTGGCTTAAATATTTTGAGGATGTTTTAAATGAAAACCTTATAAATTCTGAGTTTTTAATGCTCCTTGTCATGAGCACTTGCTCTAAACTTTACCACTCAAAATCTTCAACCGAATCTTTTAAAATATTAAATAAATTTATTGCTCATTTTGATTACGAAACGGACTCATCAATCCAGTATCACTTATATAATTTATATTGTGATTATGATTTATATGATGTTGGAATTTATAGTGAAAATCAATTTAACCACACAATCAATTATTCCTCAAAAGATATTTTAGAAGCGTTTTATAAACTTGAAACACTAGAAGAAAAAAAGAGCTTTTTAAATCGCAAAATGAAGGTAATTAATGATAATAAAAGCATAGAAAAATTAGAAAATCAAACTTTTAAAAATAAAATCCTTGCTTTTTTAAAAAAAATATAATACTTCGTATTATGCGATCCAATTTTAAGTGCTTTGAAAATTAAATTTGGAAAAGTCGAAAATAAAATTAGATATTTGCAGCGCAGTGTCGTGTTAATCACAGTTAAAGCACAACCAAAATTTAGAATTAAAAATTAGAAACTATGCGTTTATTTATAACATATCCAATCGATCCTAAAGGAATACCTCCTTTGGTGATGCTTCGTGATTATCGTTAGATAAACTTTTCCATTTTATAAATGAAATATCCGAAGCAAATTAAAAACTGTTTCGGATTTTTTGTTTTCAGACCTTAGCAAACCTGCTAAACACTTTTCCAAAATAGTAAAATACACACTGAATTGCATGTAGCAAGCGGAAGACGCCTGTTTTAATGTGCCTCAGAAAATAATATTAAAAATGAAAACTAAAATAATACAAATAACGGCTGGTCAAGGACCAACTGAGTGCTGTTGGGTTGTGGCTCAAGTTTTAAAACATTTTATAGAAGCTATAAAACAAAATAATATTGCTTATAAAATAGTGCAAAGAGAAAAAGGAATTGAAAACATGACGTTACAATCTGTTACAATTCAATTACAAGCAAAAGCTCTGGATCCATTTTTAAGTCAATGGATTGGCACAATTAAATGGATAGGAGTTTCGGCTTTTAGACCACAACATAAGCGAAAGAACTGGTTTGTAGCTTTAAATGAAATAGAACAAAAGCAACAATTTGAAATTAATGAAAAAGATATTACCTACCAAGCCACAAGAAGTTCAGGACCTGGAGGGCAACATGTAAACAAAGTAAGTTCAGCTATTAGAGCTATTCATGAACCAACCAAAACACAAGTGTTGGTTATGGATAGTCGCTCACAACATCAAAATAAGAAAATAGCTAAATCACGTTTACAAGAAAAAGTAAAGCAAATACAATTGGAGACGCTAAAGTCTAACATTAAAAACCAATGGGAAAACCACTTAAACATAGAGCGTGGTAATCCAATTCAAGTTTTTAAAGGATCAGATTTTAAAAAGAATACAATTGTAAAAACGTTTAAAAAACAACGCAATACATTAAAAAATGAGTTGCGAAACCAATTAAATAATTAAAACAATGGACACGAATTTGTTAAACAACTACGTGCTTAAAGCTATAGATGCTTATCCATACGAATTAGAAGAAACCGTAGAAAATCTAAACTACGCCTTGTCTTACGAAAGCAATAATGCCTACGCCTTATTTTTAATGGCACGTTTACAAGCGGAACAATTTGGAGACTACGAAAAAGCAAAACGGTATTTCGCGGAAGCTTTAGCTAATAAAATGGATTTTCAAAGAGTATATCCAAAATACATACAAGTATTACTGGATAATGAGGATTTAGTGGAAGCCAAAAGTCTAATCGATTTTGCCTTAACCATAAAAGGCATAGATAAAGGTGCTATTTGGGAGAAACAAGGCCAACTTTTTGAAATAAAACAAAAGTATAAAGCAGCAATTAAAGCACTAAAAAAAGCAAAACAATTTGGATTTAACACCGATTTTATAAGCTATATAGATTCTGAAATTTCTAGAAACAAAAGCAAACTAAAACCGAAGAAGAAAAAATATAAAGGCAAAAAAAAGAAGAAAAAGAAAAAATAATTTTACTACGCAAAAACATTGCGCAATAGCGTGGAATATTTGCAGAGTAATTAGTAAGAAGCTTTTTTTTGGAATCAGGCTTCAGTAGAAATGCTCCACCAGACGAGGAAGCTGGTGGAGTTTAATAAAAGAGAAAAACATGAAAACAAATGGAACATTTAAAGCAGATGCTTTTCTGAATAAAAATTTAGAGTTTTGGAAAGCTTTAGAAATAGTATGTGTTGTTGAATGTTGTGGAATTGATGCTTTTGACTTTAGCAAAGAAACAATTCAAAAGAAGATATTAGATTACAATGAATTAGACATCATTTACAATATTGAATCATTAATCTATGAAATAGATAATTCAAAATTTGATAGAATATCTAGCTATCTATTTAATGTTTATGAAGACAAAAAAATATTTAAAAATAGAATTAATAGAATCTTAATAGCTTTAAAAATATAAAACTGAGAAGATAACGTATGGTAGTTTACTCGCTTTGGAAGCGAGAGGTTGCAGGTTCAAGTCCTGCTTCTCAGACAAAACGGAAGCATTGAGCAATTGGCTGGCTCGCGAGACTGTAACTCTCGTTTCTTAATTGAACTTGTAGGTTCGAGTCCTACTGTTTCCACATCAAGCGAGTCTTGTTACGTGTTTCTGTATAGCACTATTGTATAAATCCTTGCGGTTTCGCATTCGGTTTTTATATCCAACTTGACTTGAAGGTTTGACTATTCACCAAAAAATGGTCTCATCTATTTACACAGGTTCGAATCCTGTCTTCATTAATTTGAAGTAGCTAAGTCTGGTTAAGCAATAGATTCAATATGTAGGTTCGAGTCCTACCAAGACCAAAAGGTCTTGTGGCGAAATTGGCAAACGCACTACACTTTTAATGTAGCTTGAAATGGACTCAAAATCCATATTCCCAAAGAAGGTCCCTTTTAAAAATCGACCACCAAGTGCGTCACACTTTAATTGGCAAAAACAAAGTGAAGGTAAACTGGCTAAACGCAACTTGTTGCTATAGCAGTCCAGAAAACACCTTGAAATACAATAGTATTAAAAGATATTTTATGTTTCCTTTTTATAAGATTCATTTATTCTAAAGCCTTGCAAAGTTTCGCAATCCCAGGAATAAATAATCCCTAAAAACGATTTGTAAAACACTTTAAAAGCCGCTTGTATTTCCGTAGTTAGAAAGATGGTTTTCTTTCGCTTTGTTTTAATTAAGAATAGTCATTTCAGCTAGACTGAAATTCTATTATAAATGTTTAATCGTTCTGAACAAAAAATGCAAACAACAGAACAAAAAAAATTGGAAATCATGAACAGAGTAAGAATTCATGCAGGTATTGTGGGTTTAGTATTTAAAAACGGTAATTACGCTCGCGTTATTACTGCAGGAAAACACTGGATAAGATTTAATGAGCAAGTCATAAAATACAATATGACCCAAGCATTTCAAGCACCAAAAGCATTAGAAATCTTACTTAAAGATCAAGTGCTGGCAGAGATGTTAACCGTTATTGAAGTAAAAGATAACGAGACTGTTTTGGTATACGAAAACAATAACTTTAAACACCTATTAACTGCTGGTCGTTATGCTTTTTGGAACCACTTGATCGATTATAAATTTATAACTGTAGATTTAAGTAAAATCGAAATCACAGAAAACATCCACAAAGCATTGTTTAGCAACACACAATTACGCCAATACATTCGTGTATTTGAAGTCGCTGCTTTCGAACGTGCCATTATGATTGTAGATGATGTATTTGTTAAAACCTTAGAACATGGTACATACCATTTCTGGAAAAACGAGCAAACTATAAAAATCGTAAAAGCAGATATGCGTCAATTGCAACTAGAAATTGCAGGTCAGGAATTATTGACAAAAGACAAAGCAACCGTTCGTATTAACTTTTACGCGCAATACAAAGTCATCGATATTGAAACCGCTTTAATGCGCAATAAAGATTACGAAAAGCAATTATATATCACATTGCAATTGGCATTAAGAGCTTTTGTTGGCGGGTACACTTTAGACGAATTGTTAGAGCAAAAAGAAACCATTGCCGAAGCAGTTTTAAATGAAGTAAAAACTCAAGTTGCCAAATTAGGTGTGCAGGTATTACACGCAGGAATGCGAGACGTAATTTTACCAGGCGACATGAAAGATATCATGAACCAAGTATTAATTGCTCATAAAAAAGCGCAAGCCAATGTGGTAACTAGACGTGAAGAAACGGCATCTACACGTAGCTTGTTGAATACTGCAAAATTAATGGAAGACAACAACATGTTGTTTAAATTAAAAGAAATGGAGTATGTAGAGAAAATTGCCGATAAGATTGGTGAGATTACAGTTGCTGGAAACGGTAATGTTATCGAACAGTTAAAAGATATTTTCTCTGTGAATAAATAGTGTTATGGCGTAACCCTCTTTCGCTAAAAAGCTTCAGTGGGTCGCGCTTTCCGCTATATCTTTTGCAGAAAAAGCAAAAGGATGCCGCATCAATCGCTTACGCAAAGACCAGCTACAAGCAAGTCGATTCGAACAGTTATTGAGACAAACAAAAATGCAAGTTCCAAATAAATTCGCAGAATTGAACATCAAAATTCAGAAATAAGGAGCGAAGGAATGCAGCTGCGAAGCACAGCTTCAAGCACGGAATTCCGAAAGTGAATGGTGCTTTAGCAATTTCCTATATTTTGATCGTGATTTTTTGGTTCGTTTTGCATCAAGGCAAAATGAACGGAAAGAAAACCACACCAACAAGGTCAAAAATAAAAAAAAAGACCTCGCAGAATAAATAAAATTTATTGCGTAAAAACATTACGTAGCACGCTATCATATTTGTAGTGTTATTAAAATAGATTCTGAAACAAGTTCAGGATGACAAAATTTAAAATGATGAAAACCAACACAAAAATAACAGGAAACCACTTATTAGAATTAGGTTTCAGACAAGGGAAATGGATGAAAGATGCCATTCAATATATTAATGAAAACACATTAACAGCAACAGAAATGACTACTTATTTAGAACAATTTAAGTTACCAGAGCCTATCGCTTTACATGCTAAATCCATTGATTTTTCCATCCATATAAAAGCAGAAAATGAAGAAGAAAAAGACAATGTGAATAAAGTAATTAACTCGATGCAAACCTTAATGAAAACGCCAACGCTAGTCGATGGAGCCATTATGCCAGATGCATGTCCTGCAGGACCAGACGGAACCATTCCTGTTGGTGGTGTTGCAGTTGCAAAAAACGCCATTCACCCAGGAATGCATAGTGCAGATATCTGTTGCTCTGTAATGCTTACCGATTTTGGTAAAGCAGACCCAAAAAATGTTTTAGATGCGGCGCATGCCATCACCCATTTTGGCCCAGGCGGAAGAGATAGAGATTCGCAATTTAGATTCCCTAAAGAATTATTAGACGCTTTTGAAGCTAATTACTTTTTAAATGATGGTAACATGTTACAAATAGCAAGATCTCATTTAGGAACGCAAGGCGATGGAAATCATTTCTTGTTTGTCGGGAAATCTAAAAAAACAGGAAACACCATGTTAGTAACACATCATGGTTCTAGAGGTCCTGGAGCAAGACTGTACACCAAAGGAATGAAAGTTGCAGAACGATTTAGAAAAGATTTGTCTCCAGAAACGAAGAAACAGAATGCGTGGATTCCTTTTCAAACCGAAGAAGGTCAAGCATACTGGGAAGCATTGCAAACCATAAGAGATTGGACGAAGTTAAACCACGAGGTTTTACATGATTCGGTTGCCAAAACCTTAGACGTTGCAATAGAAAACAGATACTGGAACGAGCATAATTTTGTATTTAAAGATGGCGATTTATTTTACCATGCAAAGGGCGCAACACCTTTAGACGCGAAGTTTATGCCAGATATTACCGGACCAAGATTGATTCCTTTAAACATGAGTGAACCCGTTTTAATTGTAGAAGGTAATACCACTGCAACAAATTTAGGTTTTGCTCCGCATGGCGCTGGTAGAAACATAAGTAGAACGCAGCACAGAAAGAACAAAACAGGAACCACTATGCAAATCTTTAAAGAAGAAACAAGAGGTTTAGATATAAGATTCTTTTCTAAAGAAATTGATATTACGGAGTTACCAAGTGCCTACAAAAATGCGCAAAACGTAAGGAGCCAAATGGAGGAATACAACTTAGGTAAAGTCATTGACGAAGTGATGCCTTACGGTTGTATTATGGCAGGTGATTGGCAAAAAAATGCGCCTTGGAAAATAAAAAGAGACAAGAAAAGACAAGGAAATAGAAAGTAATTTTTAGAAGGGGAAAAGTGGACTAACTTATGTTGGTCTGCTTTTTTATTTAAACAACCTCCACAACCTCAAACGTCAAATCCCTAAACGCAACCGTATCTCCAACACCTTTTCCAAACAACAATTTCCCAATAGGTGTAGTTGGTGAAATCGCATAAAACTTCTCTTTATCCGCCGATAATTCTCCTGCACTAATCGCTATATAATAATTCGCTTTTGTGGTATATACGACACTTCCTAAACCAATGGTTGGATTCCTTTTTTCGACACTTATTTTAGAAAGTGCTTCTTTAACCTTTACAATTTCAGAAAGTTGATTTCCTGCTTTTTCGCGTTCCAATTGTAACATAGCGCGACCGGTTTCATGCTTGTCGCCAGCACTACTTTTGGTTTCGCTGGTTAAGGATTCTTGGATTTCGTTGATGGTTTTTTGAACCGTTAACAACCTATTTTCTATAAACTGAAAACAAGCATCATACAGGTTTTTCTTTATATGTAAAGTACTACTCATTGCTTTTAAAATCTAAAGATCCAAAATAAACCATTTGTTTTACAATCCATCTTTTTCTAGAACTTATGTAGCTTGTTGGCGGATTGGCTTTATACCTTCTCGGATTTGGCAAAATAGCTGCAATAGCGGCTGCTTCTTGTTGTGATAATTTGGAAGCCGATTTTTTAAACCAATATTGCGAAGCGGCTTCTACGCCATAAATACCATTTCCCATTTCTATGCTATTTAAATACACTTCTAGAATGCGCTCTTTGCTCCAAATTTTTTCGATTAAAAAGGTAAAATAGGTTTCTAATCCTTTGCGCAACCAACTGCGTTGTGGCCATAAAAACACATTTTTTGCGGTTTGTTGGCTAATGGTACTTCCGCCTTTTATTCGCTTTCCTTTTTTGTTGTGTTCGTATGCTTTTTCGATTGCTTTTAAATCGAAACCATTATGATTTAAAAACTGCTGATCTTCACTACAAAGCACTGCAACTTGTATGTTTTTTGAAATATGATCCATTGCCACCCAATCGTGTTTCCAAGCGACATCTTTACCTTCTTGATATTGTTCTATACTTCTAATAACCATTAATGGTGTTGCTGGAACAGGAACTTTTTTATACAAGAAAACGATGGCTACAGAAAGTACTACCAACCAAAAGATGCATTTTAAAACAAATCTAAAAAGCCGTTGCAACAAATTCTCCCGTTGCTTTTTTTT
>Ga0209344_10003851_pt1 | contig 14365 bp, 7 predicted proteins | sample Cruoilmetagenom6_FD_187293 | JGI IMG/M metagenome (GOLD analysis project Ga0209344, IMG submission 187293) | Oil polluted marine microbial communities from Coal Oil Point, Santa Barbara, California, USA - Santa Barbara Oil Seep Sample 6 (SPAdes)... | ecosystem: Environmental > Aquatic > Marine >...
AGCAGTTTCAAACGACTTCAGATCGTGACGTCACCAAACGTTCGCGAAAGCGGAACAGTTTGAACCTCAGAGGTCACATAGTTGGCGTCGGAGGAGAGACTTGAACTCCCGACACGCGGATTATGATGCCATAGTCTTCATCAGAGCCAGACTAACCGGCAGTAATGTCAGTCCATTGATGTTGTACAAACAGGTGTAGGTAAGATCACAACCTAGCTGTCATCGCTTGGAGGCCTGTAGGTCCAGTCGATTTGATCACGGAGTCGATTCATCAAGTGTTCTCTCACTGGTCCATAATCATAGGACATTCTCCAGGAACGCTTACTCAAATCGTGCTCAACCCACCTTCCGTTGACCTGCCAGTTGTCCGTGAGTTCATCAATCGCACGTCCGATAGACCGGTGGATTTCTTTTCGAACAAGCTGGTCAAAATTGTTAGGTCGGTTCGCCAACATCTGCTCAACAAAGCTCTGTAGGTCCTCCGCTTCTTTCCCTTTCCATATGCGCCGTGACCACATATGTCGCTCTATCTTCGATGACCATTGGAAAAGGGTTTCGTCCCAAACCCCATAGCTCATTTTAGCTAATTGGCCGAATAGGCTCTCAAGATAGTCTGGTGGTACGAATGCTTCACGGGTCAGAATTGGAACACCGCGATGGTAAGATAGATCCAAGAAATTACTGAAACTCACGTCCAGAAGATAAAGATCAAAGTCCTCATTCTTGACCGCTCGCTCCTCAATCTGGTCCACTTCGGCAATTTTGACGAGCTTGCCAATTAATCCGAGCTTATCAAGCTCATGTGCACAATCGATTTGTTGAAGACGATCACAACAGTCATCAAACTCCGTTTCGTCCGCACGGTCAATAACACGATCTCCTCCTGCAAGTGATCTAACGAGGATCTCGGCCATCCCTTTCATCAGTTCAGCATAGAGGTAGCGTTCTTGTTCGATACTCATGGGGAAAGTCTCTGTCTTGTTTGGTCTTGTAGCCATCACAAAGCGGCCAAAGAGAATTATTCAGCAGCCAGCTACAGTCAAATAGACAATAAATTTCATACGAACGGACGCATTGGAATTAGCACCGTTCTATGAGCCGACGTGCGCCAGCTTGTCATCATCTACTACATCTGGGGAAAAATTTGGTAGCGGAGGAGAGAACCGCTCCTCCACCTCATAAGCCATTGATCTAGCTTAGTTTATCGAACTCTGAGTGTACCAAAGTGTACCACGTTTTGGTACCACTAGCGACGATTTTAAGGGCATCAAAGCACCTCATACGCAACAGAACCACTAAATCATTCTTCGCGAAATGCACGAAATATTTGATCACTCAATGGTTTCAACAAATAGGTCATTACCGTCCGATCAGACGTCCTTATGAACGCCTCCGCCGGCATGCCTGACACCAAAGTCAATTCACCCAATTTTGTGATTTCGCTGGGCAGCAGTTCGAGATCAGCCTCATACCAGGAAAGCCCTGAGCGCTCGTCGGAAACGAGGTCTGCTGACACATTAGACACACGACATTCGAGATCTGGAACGGCCCGGCCGTTGAACGCGGTGAGTTTTACGAAGGCAGACTGCCCAACATAGACCTGATCGATATGAAGTGGCTCAATGCGCACGCTGATGAGCAAATGTTTGTCTGACGGGACGATCCTCAGGATCGGCTCCGCAGGACGAACCACTCCTCCCAGAGTGTGAGTGCTCAATTCTTGGATCTTACCATCAACTGGTGACCTAATATCGGTGCGCTGCAATTGCTGCAGAAGCGAAAAATTCTGTTCTCGCAATTCCTCGACCTGTGAAGATGCGACCTGCAGTTCTGAAAGAACCGCCTCACGAAAGTCCTTGTCAATTTGCAAAAGCTGCAGGCGGGTTTCGCCTATCGAGCTTCGAAGCCGGGCAATGGTTCCCGTTAGTTCGGAAAGTTGCCCCCGAAGGTTTGCACTTTCTCGTTCCAAAGCAAGGACACGTGTAAGAGGTGCATGCCCAAGAGCATGAAGCTCTTTAACACCCTTCAGCTCTTGCCCAATTAGCGCAAGTTGCTCCCGCCGTGCGATCTGGAGCCCCTGTGATCCCCCAATTTCTTGTTCAAGCTGTTGAATTCTCGCTGTCAGCTGGCTCGTCTGCCCCTCGCGGGTCAGCGCCCTTGCTTCGAGGATCGCGTGCTGGGCCGCCCATGTGTTTTCTATGGCTACATCGTTACCGTGCACCACTTCGATATCCGGCGACGTCAATTGTTGCACCCCGTTACGCTCAGCTAGCAATCTGGCGTAAAGTGCGACAGCCTCGATAAGCCGACCTTCGACTATTGCAAGATTGGCAGTCAAAAGAGAGCTATCCAACCGTATGAGCAAATCGCCCGCGGTGACCTCCTGCCCTTCGCGAACAGCAATCTCGGCAACGATGCCACCATCCAAATTCTGCACGGTCTTGACCTGGCCCTGGATCACAATTGATCCAGACGCAACAACCGCGCCGGAAATAGTGGTAAAGAACGCCCATCCAAAGAAGGTGAGGATAAATCCTCCCATAATTGAATAGCCCCAAAAAAGGGCGCGAGCGTACTCGTTTGAAGTCCCCGATGCTGCATCAGGAATACGAACAAAATGACTATTTAGCGAGCGCCAGAGCTCGCTGATTTTCAGTAACATGTTTGAGAACTTCGTCTTTGGGACCAAATGCGACCTGACGTCCATCTTTGATCATGAGAATAAGGTCGACAGCGGCAATGGCACTTGGACGATGAGCCATCACAAATACCGTCTGGCCGCTTTGCTTAGCACCTTCGATCGCACGTTTGAGGGCGAGATCTCCTTCATTGTCCAGGCTGGCATTTGGCTCATCCAAGACAATGAGTTTGGGGTTTCCGAAAAAGGCCCGCGCCAAACCAATTCGTTGTCGCTGCCCTCCGGACAAGATCGCCCCATCTTCACCGATTTGCGTCTCGTAACCGTTGGGAAGCTTCAAAATCATCTCATGGACGCCTGCCATCTGCGCTGCATTTACGACAGAAGCATCGTCAGCCTCTCGCTGAAATCGCGCAATGTTGTCTTTGACTGTTCCAGAAAACAATTCAACATCTTGAGGGAGATATCCGATCCAGCGGCCAACCTTTTCGCGATCCCATTGATCGAAAGTCGCACCGTCCAAGCGCACTTCGCCGGCACTTGGGCGCCAGACACCGACGAGCAACCGCGCCAAAGAAGACTTACCAGAAGCACTGGGGCCGATAACACCTACTGCCTGCCCGGGGGAAACGGCAAACCGCAGACCATCCAAAATGAGCCGAGATGTCTCTGGGTGGGACAAACGCACATCCATAACTGAAACCGCTCCCTGCGGTTCAGGCAAATCTGTCTTAACCGCCTCCGGCGCCAGAACATCAAAGAGGCCAAGAAGACGCTTGTATGCTTGGCGCGCTGTCGTGATCCCCTTCCAGTTTCCCACGGTTTGATCAATAGGGGCGAGAGCACGGCCCATAATAATGGAGGCCGCTATCATCACTCCTGGTGTAACAATTTGTTCGATGGCAAGCAGCGCGCCGACACCCAGCATCAGAGATTGCAGAAACATGCGAAGGGATTTGGTGCCAGATGTAAACCCTGCACCACGATCATTTGCCGTCAAATGCAGCTTGGATGCTACCTCCTGGCCTTCACGCCATGTTTGGTAAAGCCCTTGCTCCATCCCCATTGCTCCGAGGACTTCTGCATTTCGCTGCGCAGCAAGGGCGACGTTGTTTGAGCGAACATTCGCACCATTTGCTTTTTCAAGATGCTTAGACGTTGCTCGATCGTTCAAAACGGCCAAGCCAACTGCCAAAATTGCGCCCGCGAAGGCAACAAGCCCCAATGTCCAATGAAGAAAAAAAATGAACGCCAAATAGACGGGTACCCACGGCAAGTCGAACAGGGCCATCACACCGTTTCCCGAAAGGAACTGGCGCACCTGCTGAAAATCCTGCAATGGCTGGATGCTTACCCCTTGCCGTTTCAACGCCGCTTGCTGCGTCCAAATCGAAAACAAACGTCGATTTACGAGACGATCAAGGTATGTACCCAGTCTCGCAGCAACCCGTGATCGGATGAAATCGAATATGGCAAGAAATATGTAGAGGCCTGCGACAAGGAATATGAGTGCCAGAAGTGTTTCATGAGACCGGCTGGTCAATACCCGGTCATAAACCTGAAGCATGAATAACGGGCCAGTCAACATCAGCACGTTGGCCATACCACTGAAAATTCCAATCCCAACAAACCCATCCCGGCAGCCACGAACAGCCGCTGCGAGGTCGGAACTGTGCCCAGTTGAGGTTAGAGATGAAGGCGTCATTCGTCTTCTCTCTGCATTTGCTTACACGCGTTAATCATACGAACTGAAAGTCAGCCTGATCCAAATCGGTTAGGCCAACCCCATCCAACTTGATGGAATTGTTTGTATCAAATGCAATCGTTGTATCGCCTGTCGTCTCCGACATCAGGGCTTGAAGCTGCGCATAGGTCGTGACGCCCACACTCGCAATTCGGATAATATCGCCGCCCGAAACGCCCGCACTGAAGTCTTTGATAACATCTACGCCATCTGTGTCCGTAAAGACGAAAACATCATCACCTGCACCGCCATCAAGCGTGTCATTGCCACCCGCACCGTTCAGCGTATCGTTACCACCTTCACCCCAAAGCGTATTGCCATTTGTATCGCCCGTTATACTGTCACCCAGTGCTGTGCCATAAATCTGTTCGATACTGATAAGTGTATCACCAGTGGCATCCCCAGCTGTTCCATGCGGACCAGATGTAGCCCCAAGGTCGACAGTCACGGGACCAGCGTCCCAATCGTAGCGAACAGTATCGAAACCGTCGCCGCCATTTAATGCGTCAGCTCCTGCCTGGCCGCGCAGCGTATCGTTACCATTCCCTCCGAGGATCGTGTCATCACCGGCACCACCAACAAAGCTGTCATTACCGTTACCACCATCAAGGATGTTCGCGCCCCCATCCCCGAATAGCGTGTCGCCAGACGCCGAGCCAGTGACATTCTCGATGTTGAGAAGCACATCACCTTCGGCGTCTCCGCCAGAACCAGTTCCAGTGGTGGGGCGAAGATCAATCGTGACACCAGCTGACGATCCCGCATAACTCGCCGTATCATCACCTGCACCGCCATCAAGCGTGTCAGCTCCTCCGCCACCCTCGAGTAAGTCGTTGCCACCATCCCCGTAGAGGGTATCAATGCCTGCACCGCCATCAAGCGTGTCATTGCCACCCGCACCGTTCAGCGTATCGTTACCACCTTCACCCCAAAGCGTATTGCCATTTGTATCGCCCGTTATACTGTCACCCAGTGCTGTGCCATAAATCTGTTCGATACTGATAAGTGTATCACCAGTGGCATCCCCAGCTGTTCCATGCGGACCAGATGTAGCCCCAAGGTCGACAGTCACGGGACCAGCGTCCCAATCGTAGCGAACAGTATCGAAACCGTCGCCGCCATTTAATGCGTCAGCTCCTGCCTGGCCGCGCAGCGTATCGTTACCATTCCCTCCGAGGATCGTGTCATCACCGGCACCACCAACAAAGCTGTCATTACCGTTACCACCATCAAGGATGTTCGCGCCCCCATCCCCGAATAGCGTGTCGCCAGACGCCGAGCCAGTGACATTCTCGATGTTGAGAAGCACATCACCTTCGGCGTCTCCGCCAGAACCAGTTCCAGTGGTGGGGCGAAGATCAATCGTGACACCAGCTGACGATCCCGCATAACTCGCCGTATCATCACCTGCACCGCCATCAAGCGTGTCAGCTCCTCCGCCACCCTCGAGTAAGTCGTTGCCAGAGCCTCCGGACAGAACATTCGCACCAGCATCACCAGTCAACGTGTCTGCATGATTAGAGCCAGTGAGGTTTTCGATGTTGACGTACGTATCGCCGATTGCTTCGGCGCCGGAACCGCCAGCAACGAGACTTATTGTCACCGCGTCGCTTGCCGTCTCGTAAGTGATTGTGTCATTACCTGGACCTCCATCAATAAGTCCCGTCAGAACAACACCATCAAGTAAATCGTCTCCAGTTGGGGGAGCAACTTGTATGGAAAAAATACTCTGAGCTGTTGCCCCGGCACTGTCTTCTGCCGTGACCCTAACATTCACTGTTCCCACATCACCATTTTCTGGGGTACCAAAAAATTCACCCGTTGAGGCACTGAAGGTAAGCCAGGCAGGCAATGCCGATCCGTCATCCAGTATTGCGCGCAGCGTGAGAGTATCACCGATATCCACGTCCGAGAAAGCGTTCGACGGCACGACATAAGAGAACTCAACTTTATCTTCGGCAAGCTGTGCACTCAAAGGCACGTCAACTATCGGAGCATCATTGGTATTCACTACGGTTAAGGCGAAGTCCACCTCCGCAGTAGCGCCCACCCCATCTCTGGCGATAATCTTGAGCGCAAGCACACCCACATCCGCGTTCTCAGACATGCCAGAAAAGATTCCCTTAGCTGCATCAAAGGTCAGCCATGCAGGAAGCCCAGTCCCATCTGATTGTTCCGCAGACAGGGTGAGAACATCGCCCTCATCAGGGTCACTGAAAAGACCTGTCGCGAGCATGAAAGAAAATGAAGCATCTTCATTAGTCGATTGATTGGAAACAGTACCAACAACTAATGGTGCTTCATTCACTCCCGCAGTCCCCACGACTGTTACTGTGACGGTAGCGGTGTGCGTCCCACCATTCCCATCAGAAACCGTATAGGTAAACGTGTCCAGCAGCGTCTGCCCATCTGTCAGTTTTTGGATCTCTACGGCGTTGGTAGGGTCGTAGAGAAAACTACCATTCTCGCTATGGATAGAAACGGTTGCACCTTCGAAGCTCGTTGCTGTGACCGACGCCACTTCTAGAACGTCGCCATCTGCATCAGTATCGTTTACGAGAACATTCCCGATAGTTACCTGCGCGTCTTCCGTCGCACGGTAATTCGATCCATAAACAACGTAAGCAGCGCCGGTGGAATTCAGACTATTTGTGTCTGCAGTTAGCGCTCCAATGAGAACATCATCAAGCCCATCATCGTTCAGATCACCCGCCTCAGAGACAAAGCGTCCTGCAAGATCTCCTGTATGCACTCCGTTGAGGCGAATACCATCTGTGCCGTCAAGCAATGAAGGATCAATATCGGCAGAAAACCCGCCAGCTTTCCCGAACAAAATATATGCAGTATCAGCTGTTGTTATGGAACTATAAGAGCCAACGATCAGATCGGCATATCCGTCACCGTTAAAATCCCCCGCTCCTCGCACCGATATACCCGATACTCGGTCATCTTCTCCTGTAAGGCGGAAACCATTCGTGCCGTCAAGGCTGTCAACGCTCAAGTTAGCGAGAGATTGCCCACCAAACAAAACATAGGCACCGCCATTGCCGGAGTTATCAACTGAGCCGATGATGATGTCGTCATACCCATCTCCATTTACGTCCCCAGCATCAGACACGCTGAAGCCCATATCTACATTTGGAATAGCAGGACCTTCAATGCGAATTCCATCCGCCGCCGTCAGGTTCGCAAGATCAAACGTCGAAGAGAAAGAGACACCCGGCAGGTCTACATCCTTGCCATACACAACATAAGCAGCCCCCACATTGAGGGCATTGCCTGCGTCGTATCCCGGCGTGCCGATGAGAAGATCGTCGATGCCGTCGCCGTTGACATCACCCGCACTTGAAATATTGCGCCCGTTCGCGCCAGGATTGTCACTATCGCCAGCATTGGCGCCATAGATGACAAAACCATTTGTTCCATCAAGCGATGTGAGGTCTAACGTTGCGGTATTTACGGGACTGCCGGTTTTGCCAAAGACGATATAGGTCGCACCAGCATTCACCCGCCCTGACGCATCTTCTCCTTGAGCAGAGATCATCAAATCATCAATGCCGTCTCTGTTCACATCACCCGCACTCGCGATGCCGGAACCAAAGCCATCATTCACCGCCTGGCCATGCATGGCAAAACCATTTGTGCCATCCAAACCAGCAAGATCGAAGGTCGAGCCGAAGGTGTTGCCTGGCGTAGAATTTTTCCCGTAGACAACATAGGCGGACCCCGATCCCGTCCCATTTACATCTGCATCAGGAGCGTTCAAGACTATATCGTCGATACCGTCCTTGTTTATGTCCCCACCACGAGAAACAATCGAACCCAGCTGATCGCCTGCCGCCAAGCCATTGATCGTAAAACCTGCAGTCGTCGTTCCAACGGTAGATAAGTCAATATTCGAACTAAAACCCGTTGCCGTCCCAAAGATGACATAGGCTCGCCCGGAATTCTCATTGGTCGCAGCGGTCGCATCCGTCCGATACCCGGCGATCAAAATGTCTTCGAAACCGTCACCATTTACATCACCGAGAGAAGTGACTGATCCTGTATCTGAGTTTGCCGGAGCTCCCGTAATCTGGATGCCACCAGACACGTTCAAAGTCCCTAACGAAATCGATGAAACCGGCCCGCTATTTCCATCGGTTCCTGCAACAGGATCGTTGTTCTGGCTCATAGTGTCCCCCAAGAATACAAACTACACAGCAACGCACACAGACGAGCCATGGAAAAACAGATCATGCATTCCACCATAGGGCGAGTTCAAGTTGTAAAATTGCGATCAGTCGAAATAGCTGGGGATAAGTTCTGCAAATACGATGTCGGCTGAATATAGAGGCAGGCCTAAACCACAACTAAAGGCCCAATGCTAAAGCCGTAGCCACAGCAAACGCCTAGCATGAGCACACCAAGACGGTTTCCATTGTCTAAATCAGATAAAGCAATCACCGACAAGCAACACCACCGACATCTGAAGGCACACGTCGACCAAATCATGCTGTTGAAAGGAATAGGTGTCGGAGGAGAGACTTGAACTCCCGACACGCGGATTATGATACCGATGTTTCTACAATAGAAACAAACAGTTACCGGGTTCGGCACTGTAAAACCGCACCAAAACATCAATAATTTAGCCTAGCTTTTGTAAAACGAAATCTGCTCTCGGAAGGTTTTACTTAGGTCCGTTTCAACCCCAAAGTTTAGCTTCAGCATACTCGCGCATCCGAAATAGAACATCGGGGCCTCCGATGTCAGCGTATTCAAACGGCTTATTCCCCACATCGGTTAGATCAACACTGAGGCCACCGAACTCGTAGACACGAGCATAGCGTGGCCGATTGATAGCCCAGCGCGGTTCGGAGATATCATGCGCAAAGGCACAGCGGATTTGATAGGCAAGAGAAACAAACTGATCTCTTTCACCCTCAATAGGGTTTGGAAGATCAATCCCTGCCTCCTCTCTCGATCGATTAAGAGTGATAGCTGCCGCTCCGAATGCGACACTGAGGTTGTTTTCGAGTGCAATAATGAGGTCATCGGGAGACTCAAAAATTTGATCTCGCAAGACCAAAACCATATTGCCTTCCTGAAAGGTAAGTGGCTTGTCCAGCTCATCAATATCTATTTTGCCTTCGAGTGCATAATTGTAGAGCTTCCAAGCAAACTCCAGCTGTGCAAAAGCAGTTGGCAAGTAGCGCATCCTAGGGCCTCCAACCGTCGACAGTGGCCGCCGCCTCCACGATTACATCTGATAGCACTTCGACAATCGTCGCTTCCGGCACCAGATATTCTAAGGTTACGTCGTCAGTATTTTTCCCTGACCAGTAGCCGTTGGCACACCTAGTTAGCAAATCATCCGTCAAATCTGGATAGTCGGAAATCCTGACTGGGTACTTCTCAATGTACATTTGTTTGATTAGAGCCAGTTCAAGATCTTTCAGCCATGATAGGTCATGGACTTCCGGTTTTGTTTTGGAGGCAACTTTGTAAATGTAGCCTCGATCTACGCCACACATGGAAAAATCAGTAACAGCTCGGCAGTAAACCGCCTTGCGTCGGCATAAAGAATTCTGTGGCCTAGCCGCTGCAAAAGCAGCCTCAATAACTTCGTCTACTTTGTCCCGGCCATTTCCCTTTATGGTATCCCCAGGTCCGTATCTCGTTTCTGACATATGAAAAAGTTCAACCATTGAAGATAAACGCCCTAGCCAAAAATACGCATTCGCAAGTTGCACCAACTCATGCAGTGATACGCCGACTAACTATCCACTCGCGAAATCAGACAAAACACCAGAATGTCCTCTTCGAGCAATCGTTGAAACCGGCGTCATTCACTGGTCAGCGGTCTTGGTGTCATAGCCGACACTTTCAATGATTTTATCATATTCAGTCCAATCCCAAATAGCTTCAGACACAAATCCTGAGTTCAAGCTATTGCGCAACGAAGTAACGCGAAGACGCACCGCTCTGGTCTCTCGATACGGTCTTCTGAAGCGGAAGCCTGACGAGCGAGAGGTAGACTCTCAACAAAACAAGTCTGGCATGATGTAAAGCTCTCATCCAAGTCAGCAACGGGGAAATTTGTAAAACTTTGTCCGCTGTTCCACAAAATCTCATCCGCTTTTTTGTAAAACTATCGGTCTGAAAGTGTAAAACTTTTCGAGTGTATTTTTGCAACACTGTTAAGTAATTGATTTTGTTGATTAATTTGGTAGCGGAGGAGAGAACCGCTTCTCCACTTCATAAGGCATTGATTTTACTTAACTTATCGAACCCACGCTGTACCAAAGTGTACCACCCTTTGGTACCGAATGTAGTTTTCTTTCAAAACACTGAACACACTGCTTTTCAGAAGCGGCTTGAGATGCCCACTCTCAGACTGTTCTGAGAAATATGCGACCCAATTCGACCTTCATATGAGACGCTCAAGACAGATGCATCATTGAGACCAAAATCTAGACCGACATCTAGAAGAGCCGAATTTGTTTCGATGGGGGCACCAGACACAGAGAATTCGCTGCCTCCTGAAAAACTCAACTTAGCATTTGGGTTCGTGTCTCCCAAAACATGCTGCCAGCCAAAACCACCTCGGAATTTGATCGGCACGGCAGCAACCGAAAACTCAGCCTCGCCCCGCGCGCCAAGTGTCGTGTAGGTTGCGTTCAAACTAGCATTCGATCCACTGAGAGCCGCATCGCCAGCGCTTTCCGTAAAACCAACCCGATGAACGTTGACCTGTGCAACCTCAAAGTAGGGTGTGTAGAGCACTTGGTCGAAATCGACCCCATAACTGATCTCGCCGAACAACTGAGCCGTTCCCCCATCATAATCGGAGGATGTACGTTGGGAAAATCCGCTGAAGTTAATTGACCGACGGGCATCCACCACAAAACGGGTATAAGCGCCGCCTAGCTTCATATTAAAACCAGCAACATTGCGATTACCATAAATGCCAACTCCATACGACGTCGCATCAGCTGAACTGTTCCTACCGGCGTCAACCGAACCAGATAGCTCCGAGACACTACCTAACAGCCCCACGGTCCATTCATCGTTCACGCGCTTATCGATACCAAATGCAATCCCGCCACCGTCCCACTCCAATTCGGCAGCATTCCCATCACCTTCGAACGCCGTGCGGGTTCCTATTCCCGACACCCAAAAACTTGCCCCATCCGCCACTTTTGCCGACCCACGACGAAGCGCCGCTTGTCGCACAAAACGACTATCTTCCACCAAGCCTGCAAGGACAGACGCATGAATTTCACCCGACAAGGCATCAAAAGCCGTTTGAGCTTGTGCGGCGGATCCGAGCTGACCAACAGCACTCCAAAGGGTCGTCCCAGGTCCAATACTGTCCACGCCATTCGCTGTTGCCATCTGGTTTGCAGTCTCTGCAACACTTACAAAGCTCGCTGATTGTGAAATCACCGCCGTGACAGTGTTTGCCTGGTAAGTAAGTCCTGCGGCGAGGAAAATGAAATTTCCAAATGTTGTTGCATCAAAGGCACCTGCAATGCCGCCTGCGGCAGTGAGAATTGTATAATTTGTACCCACGGAAAAATCAGGGAAAGGAACAAAATTAAGAGTGCCGCCACTAATTGTTGCCGTGCCAGTTGCGGCAATGAGATCTGAGGTTCCGGCAGCGTTCACCTCCACCTGATAGGTCGACCCGGGGGCGAATGTAACATTGCCCGCAACATTCAACACGCCAATGGAATTCCCGGGCGCAATGGTGCCGCCTGAATTGGCGGCGATGCTACCAATTTGCCCCGAGCCACCAAGTACACCCCCATTCAGCACCACATCGCCAATGCTTCCATTGACCGACAGCTGTCCCCCAGAAACCGTGGTGCCACCTGTATATGTATTAGAACCGGTCAGGTTCGTTGTGCCCGATAGAACTTGCACTGATCCAGCGCCTGATATGACCGGGCTAAATCCGTAACCTCCATCGGTATGGTTAAAAACCACGTTGCCAGTACCAGCGCCGAAACTAACCGCCGAGGCATCAAGCGTACCTGGCGCAATGGCTTCGTCTCCAGTCGCTGCTCCAATATTGAGTGTACCCGTTGACCCCACAGCAGTAGCGATGACAAGTGGAAATGCGCCAGAACCAATACTGACAGTCCCACCGTCTGCAAGGGTCAGAACGCCTTCACCCTGGTTGCCAACACGGATTTCCCCGGCGTCTGCCCAGGTAGAGCCTTCACCACTCACCCTCACCACTCCCGAACCGCCCGCAAGAAAACCAACAAAACCACTGCGACTGTTGATCGTGCCACCATCCAAAACGCTCAGCGTTCCAGTTCCCGTGCCACCGACAAAGAGATCTCCACTATTGTTCCAAGAAGATCCGACCCCCATCACAGAAACTTCACCCGTACTTCCTGCGACGCTACCAACGGTGCCGTTGACATTACTAACCACCGCCCCACTGTCGATGGAGAGCGCACCTTGTCCTGCTCCGCCAACAACAAAAGTAGTATCATTGGTCCAGGTCGACCCAGCGCCGCTGATTGTCGCGACACCAGAGCTTGCGCTATGAAGGCCAAGAGTGCTGCTGTCGCTATTGACCGTGCCTCCATCTGAAATCGTCAACATACCTGTGCCAGAAGAGCCAACTGTGAAGGACCCGTCATTCGTCCAAGTCGATCCCGTACCACTTACGGTTACAGCACCGGACGCTGCACTTCCGGCACCGATAACTCCAGCGTCACTACTCACGGCCCCGCCAAGTGAAATCATCAACGTACCTGTGCCATTGGAAGCAACTGTGAGGAAACCGTCATTCGTCCAGTTCGATCCCGCGCCGCTTACGGTTACAGCACCGGACGCTCTACTTCCGAGACCGACAACTCCAATGGCATTACTCACAGCCCCGCCATCTGAAATCGCCAACGTACCTGTGCCATCATAACCAACTGCGAGAAAACCGCCATTCGTCCAGGTCGATCCCGCACCGCTTACGGTTACAGCACCCGATCCATCCGTGTCTCTTCCGATAAAGCCAAACCGACCGTTAGCAACGCGTCCACCATCCGAAATGGTAAGCATCCCCATACCCGACGAACCGACAGACAAATCATCCTGACTTGTCCATGTAGAGCCTGCCCCACTTACGCTCACTGTTCCTGAAGAACCAATGGCGTGACCAATGAAGCCATCTCTCCCACTGGTCACAGTTCCACCGCCCACAATGATCAGCGCACCAGTCCCAGACGAGCCTACCTCAATGTCGCTGGAGACACCCCAGCTGGAGCCCATTCCATCAACTGTCACCCCACCTGAACTACCAGAATTCACGCCGATGAGCCCCCGGCCACCGGTTATAACGGCCCCACCATTCGTAATCGTTAGCTCGCTTGTTTCAGCTCTATTGCCAATAAGGAACTCGCTGTTGCCAGACCATATAGAGCCCGCACCATCGACCGTTACCTCACCTGAACTACCAGAATTCATGCCGATGGCACTAATTCCAAGACTACTGACCACGCCGCCATCCGTTATAGTTAGCGTTCCCCTTCCGAAGCTGCCAACAAGGAGGTTCTCTCCATTTGTCCATGTAGAGCCTGTGCCCCCGACGGCCACCACACCAGAACTATCCGCCTGTTCGCCGAGGGTGCCGCGTACACTACTGACTGCCCCAGCGTTTTCGATGGTAAGTGATCCTGCTCCCACTTGGCCGATAATCACAGGGTCCGGTGACACCACCAGATTGGTTCCATCGACGGTTTGATCCGAACCATCAATGACCAACGTCGCGGCGTGAGCAGGCGCGCTGCCAATACATAACCAGGCTGTCGAACCCAAAAGAGTGGCCCGAAAAAGCTTTACTGATGATGATTTCATTTGGCGGCGCCCCTTCAAGACATTCATGACTGAGAGGCATCTGCCGCAAACGAAACGCTGGTGACACGCATCTCTTGCAACTGGAAAATGTTTTTAAGCCGCCACAGGACGAACGCGATTTCCAGACCACCTCA
>Ga0209344_10003852_pt1 | contig 14361 bp, 11 predicted proteins | sample Cruoilmetagenom6_FD_187293 | JGI IMG/M metagenome (GOLD analysis project Ga0209344, IMG submission 187293) | Oil polluted marine microbial communities from Coal Oil Point, Santa Barbara, California, USA - Santa Barbara Oil Seep Sample 6 (SPAdes)... | ecosystem: Environmental > Aquatic > Marine...
GCTTTCAAATGGAAATGGTCTCGCTGAGACGCATAATGTTACCTATGACGCGCGCGTAGGTTTGACCGCCTGGCTAGGTTGGGAAGGTGTTGAGACCAATGAAAATGCATCCCGGAACATGAATGTTTCAGTTCCAGTGAAGTGCATCAAGAGTGATTATATAGCGCCTTGGGGCCTTGATTTGTATGCAACGCAGCACGGTGAGACATGCCCCAAGAAGACAGAGGTGCGGGCATATCTAAAATATGACTACCCGGCCACAGCCAGGTTCCGCTTCAGAGTGGATGGCAAGTTGTCAGAGCTGCAAACGGTGAATGCCCGTCGCCTCACCAGACCGCAGCCTGGCGTGCCAGGGGCAGAGCAGATGTTTGGCGTGGAGCATGTCAAAACTTATTATCTGGACCCTGGAGAGCATAGTTTCAGCATTGAAGCTCGTGGTGGGGAAAAGAGTCGCGTCATCACGCTAAACATCATTTGCCCCCCGTTCAAGGTCACGCAATCCTGGTTGAAATATAAAGTCCAGAACACGCCCCTTTGCCCGAAGAATGTGAAGGAAGTCGCAACATTCAAGGCAACACGCCCGGGCACCGCGCCCTTCGAGATCAAGACGCAGGGCGGCTTTGTCGTTAATTCAGGCACCGCCACTTTCAAACGCAAGGGCCGGGAATACATTGCCAAGGTCAAGCGCGGCACTCAGATGAATGCGTTTGAATCATACATGAGCGCCAGCATTCCGGGCCAGCCTTCAGCCGGTTCAGGCTCGGCACATTTGAAGGTCGAGTGCCTGGAATACTCCGGTGATTTCTCGTTCATGGACAACACCGGCACACGCTGTCCGCGTGAGGGCAAGGCGCTGATCAACTTCTCGATGAATATAAAGAAGAATATTCATTTCACGCTCGCCTGCTCAAACGGCAATTTCTCCGGCGTGGCGCAGGCTGTTCCAGGCAATAATGGCGGCTTTGTCGCCCCGGCCCTGGTTAACTTCAACATCGATGAGACAACGCATGCCAATTGCAGATTGAGCAGTGTGGTCGCCGGCCAGACGAAAATTCACACGCTTAAAGGGCATGTGTTCAAGTGCATCAAGCGCACGGTTGATCCTGTTACGGGCGATTTGAGCGGTGGCGCCACTCCAACACCAGGTGCGCAGACCAATCCGGATGTCGTTGTCGCTGATCCGTCAACCCCACCGGTTCCGCCAGCTCCGCCGGTGAACGTTGTTCCTGGTATCATCGCCGACCCTGTGCGGACGGTCTCCTGTGCTGGCGGTATTGTGCGCAACCGGAGCTGCTATTGCCCCCGCACGCACAAGAAGCTCAGTGCTGGTCCTAATGCATGGCGCTGTGTCGGGTCTGCTGTTGTCGATCCGGTCCGCTCGAACCCCACGGGCGGAACCCCTGGTGCCAACACGGATACTGGCCCTGTCGGCGGAGCGCCTGGAACGGGAACATCTGGAGCCGGAAAGCCTGGTGCCTCGCCTGATACAAATACAGTTGGCGGCAATCCAACTCGTACCAATCCTGCAACGGCTAATACGTCTCTCGCGAAACCGGACGTGGAAAAGCGCAGGCTGGAAGAGTTGAAGAAGCGACAGCAGGCACAAAAGAAGGCCGCTGCTGCCGCCAAAAAGAAGGCCGCCGCGGCCAAGAAGAAGGCTGCTGCTGCGGCTAAGAAAAAGGCTGCTGTTGCGGCAAGGAAGAAGGCTGCCGCTGCAGCTAAGAAAAAGGCTGCCGCTGCGGCCAAAAGGAAGGCTGTCGCAGCTGCGGCCAAGCGCAAGGCTGCTGCCGCCACCGCTGCCAGGCGTCAATCTGCTGCTACTGCAGCCAAGCGTTCTAATAAGAAGCGCAAAAAGAAGGGTAAAAAGAAGGGCAAGAGAACAATAGCCCAGTGACGCAAAAAGGCTGATCAGCCTCAAAATACCGCAACAAGAAAAAGCGCATCCCTCACAGGGTGCGCTTTTTTGTTTGCGCTATCGCGCTTCGCGCTACTTGAGCGCGGTTTTTTTCGCTCTCATTGAACCTTTTTGTGCTCTCGCGCGACAAATGAATGTATGGGCGGATTTCACGTGAACCGCCTTACGCATTTGCATGAGCATGTGAGGTTAAGTGATGGAAAATATAGCAAAAATAACCCTTATCATCTCAATGACAGCCTTTGCTGCGGCAAGTGCAACGGTTGCGTCCGTCAGCATCGCGGCGCGCTCGGCTGCGCCTGTAAGCTCATATGAGATTTTTGAGAATGAAAAACTCATCCCTCTGGCCAATACCAGCCACCGCGCCGCGCCAGCCACGCTGTTGCCGAAAGCCCTCGACAAGGCCGTAGCGGACGACATCAAGCGCCGCACAGCTGATACCACGGCCCGCAAAGCTGCGCTCCTGAATATGCATTTGGGTGTGATCCGGCTGCGTTAGGAAAACCCTCATCATTAGATGCTCACGAGTTCCTAAAAAACCCCTATGTCATGCCGGAACAAGTCCAAGAGTGACGATGAAGGGGTGGCAAGAATGACAAAGGGGAGAGCTTTCACTCTCCCCTTACAATCTTCTATTTGGTCAAAAATCAGTATGCTTAACTACACCCGCTCGTCCCCCCGCAGGTGTCGCACTTCAGGCACGTGCCGTTGCGCACCAGAGTGAAGTTGCCGCATTCGCCGCAGGCCTCTCCCTCATAGCCCTTGACCCGGGCTTCCAGAATAAGATGCGTTTCGCTGGGCCCGGAAGAGGGCGGGGAGGCGTTGGCGGCGGCCGGTGGAGGGGAGAGCGCCTCCTCGGCCACCGCCGCAGAGCCGAGGCTTTTGGGCTGTGGTGACAAACTATCGGACGCTAGGGATGAGCTCGAGGTTTGGGATACGCCCGATGAGATTGCACTCGCTGCACCAGCGCTTGCCTCGGCGGATTGCCCCGCCACCACAACCAGCTTGTTGAGCTGGCCGCGGGTAAATCCGTGAGAGACAAATTGCACTGCCTGCTCTTCGCTATCCGCTCCTTCTTCGACGCCCTTGCCAAGTGATGTGGAGCTGATATCCGCAGGGTCCACATGGGCCAGTTCATGACGGTCGAGATAAGAGACAGCCAGCTCGCGGAAGATATAGTCGAGGATCGATGTCGCGTTCTTGATCGTGTCATTGCCCTGCACAAGGCCCGCAGGTTCAAAGCGGGTGAAGGTGAAGGCATCGACGAATTCTTCCAGCGGCACGCCATATTGCAGGCCGACCGAAATGGCGATGGCGAAATTGTTCATCAGGCTCCGGAAGGCCGCGCCTTCCTTGTGCATGTCGATGAAAATTTCACCGAGCCGCCCATCTTCATACTCCCCCGTATGCAGATAAACCTTATGTCCGCCGACGATCGCCTTTTGCGTATAGCTCTTGCGCCGGTCGGGCAGGCGCTCGCGCTCCACCGTTTCACGCACGCGCTCGACAATCCGCTCGACGATGCGCTCGGCGACGACCTCCGCGCGCTGAGTGGCTGGCTGGTCACTGGCAACAGCTTCGAGGGTTTCATCCAACTCGTCCTCGTCCTCTCCCAGCACTTGTGAGTTCAGCGGCTGGGAGAGTTTTGAGCCATCGCGATAGAGGGCGTTGGCTTTCAAGGCTAATTTCCAGGAGAGATTGTAGGCCTCCTTGCAGTCCTCGACGGTTGCATCATTGGGCATGTTTACGGTCTTGGAGATAGCCCCGGAGATAAACGGCTGCGCCGCCGCCATCATGTGAATATGGCTTTGCGCCGAGAGATAGCGCTTGCCGGTGCGCCCGCACGGGGTGGCGCAATCGAACACAGGCAGGTGCTCTTTTTTGAGGCCCGGTGCTCCTTCCAGCGTCATGGCGCCGCAACAAATCGTGTTGGCAGTTTCAATTTCGGATTTGGAAAACCCGATTTCGGTCAGCAGATCAAACTCAGACGTATCCATGAGTGCGCCGTCAATTCCTAAGATATGTGTGCAGAACTCCTCGCCAAGCGTCCACTTGTTGAACACGAATTTGATGTCGAAGGCGGTGGCGAGAGAAGCTTCGATGGCCTCGATTTTCTCGTCCGTAAAACCCTTCTCCCGCAATGTCTCGTGGTTAACGCCGGGCGTGTCTTTCAGCGTGCCCTTGCCAACCGCATAGTCGATGATCCGCTTGACGGCTGCTTTGTCATAACCAAGGGTTTTGAGCGCCTGGGGCACGGTGCGGTTGATAATCTTGAAATAGCCGCCACCCGCAAGCTTTTTGAATTTAACCAGCGCAAAGTCCGGCTCGATACCGGTGGTGTCGCAATCCATCACCAGACCAATGGTGCCGGTGGGGGCGATAACGCTCGCCTGCGCATTGCGGAAGCCGTGCTTGGAGCCAAGCTCCAGCGCCCGGTTCCACGCCTTCACGGCATGGTCTACGAGCCGTTTGTCGGGGCATGACGCATGATCGAGCGGCACCGGGTTGGTTGCCAGTTGCTCATATCCATCCGCCTTGCCATATGCGGCGCGGCGGTGGTTGCGGATGACGCGCAGCATATAGTCCGCATTTTTCTGGTAGCAGGGGAAGGGGCCAAGCTCACCGGCCATTTCCGCGCTGGTCGCATAAGAGACGCCGGTCAGAATCGCTGTGAGGGCGCCGCACAGTGAGCGGCCTTCATCTGAGTCATAGGGGATGCCGCTGGCCATCAGCAGGCCGCCAATGTTGGCAAATCCAAGCCCCAGGGTGCGGAAGTCATAAGACAATTTGGCGATCTGCTTGGAGGGGAACTGGGCCATCAGTACCGAGATTTCCAGCACGAGGGTCCACAGCCGTACGGCGTGCTCATAGGTCTCCACATCGAAGCTGCAGTCTTTATTTTGGAACGTCATCAGGTTGATGGAGGCCAGGTTGCAGGCCGTGTCATCCAGGAACATATATTCCGAACAGGGGTTGGAGGCTCGGATTTCACCGCTTGCCGGGCAGGTGTGCCAGTCATTGATGGTGGTGTGGAACTGGATGCCAGGATCAGCGCACGCCCAAGCGGCGTGGCCAATGTTTTCCCACAAATCAGTAGCCTCAATCGTCTCGGCGATTTCGCCGTTGGTGCGGTTGATCAGCTTCCATTCACCGCCCTTTTCAACGGCGTCCAGGAATTCATCGCTCACGCGCACCGAGTTGTTCGAGTTCTGGCCCGATACAGTGAGGTAGGCTTCTGAATCCCAGTCGGTGTCATAGGTCTGGAAGTCGATGGACTCATATCCCTGGCGCGCAAACTGGATCACCCGCTGGATATAGTTGTCCGGCACCAGCAATTTCCGGGCGGCGCTAATTTCGCGCTTCAGCGCAGGGTTCTTCTTCGGGACGAAACAATCGTCTCCATCCGCATCGCAATTGACGCAGGCGCGCATGATTGCGGTCAGACGTTCGGCGCAAATTTTCGATCCGGTGACGAGCGCGGCAACCTTCTGCTCCTCAACCACCTTCCAGTTGATGTATTTTTCAATGTCCGGATGATCGACGTCGACGACGACCATCTTCGCGGCGCGCCGTGTCGTGCCGCCGGACTTGATGGCGCCTGCCGCCCGGTCTCCGATCTTCAGGAAGCTCATCAGACCGGACGACTTGCCGCCGCCCGAAAGCGGCTCATTTTCACCGCGCAGATTGGAGAAGTTCGAGCCCGTGCCCGAGCCATATTTGAACAGCCGCGCCTCGCGCACCCATAAATCCATAATGCCGTTCTCGTTCACCAGATCATCTTCGATGGACTGGATGAAGCAGGCATGGGGCTGGGGATGCTCATACGCGGTCTTGGAAAGCTGCAATTCGCCTGATTTGAAGTCGACGTGAAAATGGCCCTGGCTCGGACCATCAATACCGTAGGCCCAATGAAGGCCGGTGTTGAACCATTGCGGGGAGTTCGGGGCGACCATCTGCATGGCAAGCATATAACGGTGCTCATCATAGAAGGCGCGGGCGTCCTTTTCGGTGGTGAAATAATCACCTTTCCAACCCCAGTAGGTCCAGGTTCCGGCGAGACGGTCAAACAGCTGGCGGGCATCTGATTCGCTTGAATAGCGTTTTGATTCGGGAAGCTTCTCAAGCGCCTTTTCATCGGCAACCGAGCGCCACAACCAGGATGGAATGGTGTTTTCTTCAACTTTTTTCAGTCGGGCGGGAACACCGGCCTTGCGGAAATATTTTTGCGCCAGAATGTCGGCCGCGACCTGGCTCCATTGCTTGGGAACCGCAAATTTTTCAAGCTGAAAGACTATCGATCCGTCAGGATTGCGGATCTCGCTCGCAGTTTCCCTGAACTCGATCGAATCATAGGGAGATTTCCCCTCTTTTGTAAATTTCCGCTCGATCCGCATTTTCTTTCCATCCCTCGAATTTTGACGATCACGCACAAGCCGTACGTATCAGCCGTTTGCCTTGAAACGGCTCTTGAAATCTTCTGTTTGATACTTCCCGTTCGAGGCTTACTGCCCCTTTTCATTCATTTTTTCCGCGCCAGATAAGAGTTTTCCGCGTTTAACTAAATTTCCCTCTCGACCTGCTCGCTGCCCCGGTAAATTCAGGGGATTGCCACAGCAAAAAGGACGATTTTTTTACGCAGTTCCTATCCGTTCAGAAGCTGCCGGGAGTGTTATGCCCAACAGGATTTCAATCTCACCCGATTCTGCCGTTGCGTCAAGATATAGTGGCGCTTAGGTTAAAAACCTCTAAATGTAGTAGGCACATGAAAAAGTCCTTGTGCATGGAATTTGCACAAGCTGTGTACGAGATGTGGAAGAAACTAGACTGACTACGCGTCAAAAGGCCTGCAAAACCAAGATGCAAGGCACTGTGTTTGCAAATCGAACTTACACTGATTCGAAACGGCGTAAACGGGTTCTGATCGCGGCGTTGCCGGCTATGAATATGTTGTGGAGATTGGGGTCGTAAGATATTGAAAGAGCATTCAAAACCAGAGAAATGATGGGGTGGAAATGCCGGCTGCAAGGCGTTATTTGGCCGGGAAAATGATAAATAAATATCATTCCTGTTGACTGACTATGCCGGAGATTCAAGGCGAATCATGAGCACTGAGTGCGCTTGTGTCGCGGGTAAAAGCAGCAAAAGCGCACTAATTCTTGTTTGAGCCTTCATGGCATGTGTGACACTGTTTTTAGCGCAGTATGGATGGAATCAATGAGTTCTGACTCAGGAGTTCTGACACAAGAGAGTTCATGGCGCATGTCGATGGGGCCGAAGGAATTTCGTCACTGGCGCAAATCGCTGGGGCTGAAGCAAAAAGAAGCCGCAGCGATGCTGGGGCTCAAAAAGCGGATGATTCAGTATTATGAAAAGGGTGAGCGCGACGGGAAGACGATCGTCATCCCAAAATATATACGCCTCGCCTGTTACGCAGTAGGTGAGGGCATAACGGATTTTGACGGGGAAAACTCACAGAACCAGATAGAACAGGAGCGGCCACCGGTCCTGAAGATGAAATAAGCGATGTCTGGACACTCAGTGGCGAACCGGTCATAGTCCGCCCGCTCTAAGAAAGCCAGAAGCGGCGGATTTCCATGGGACTTTTCAAAGAAATATTTGCCTGGTGGACCGGGAACACGTATGGGACACGCCTGTACACCTTGCGTTTCGGCAACCTTGTCGGCGAGGATAATCTGGGTAACCGGTATTATCGCAATGCCGATGCCAGCAAGCGCTGGGTAATTTATCGCGATCAGGCTGAAGCCTCGAAGGTGCCGCCGGAGTGGCATGGATGGCTCCATTACACCGTGGACGTTCCTCCGTGTGATGAAAACTATTCTCCGCGCTCCTGGGAAAAAACCCACCGCCCGAACATGACGGGGACATCTGGCGCCTACAGGCCTCGCGGCAGCACCATGGTCATGGGTGAGCGGCCTCCAGCCACGGGCGATTACGAGCCGTGGAAACCGGAATAACGACATTTGAAAAATTGGAAATGCCTTGGTCTCGCCATTGTGACGGTTGAAACACTGGCACTGATGCTCTTTCCAGGCGAGTTTGATTGGATAAAAAGACAAGCATGGGCGATACATCTTCTCACAATGGCCGCAAAACTGCCGCGCGGCGCGCAATGGTTTATATCGCCGTTGCCATTGCGTATTGCCTGGCCTGGCAGCCTGTTGTAGCGCAGAAAACAGAGAACCCTATTGCTGTGTTTGCCGCCCTCGACAAGGTTACGGCACGCATTTCTCCGCTTGAAATCCGCATCGGCGATACGGTGCGCTTTGGTGCGCTCACGGTTACGCCGCGCGTGTGCTATTCGCGCCCGCCAACCGAGGCGCCGCTGACTTCGGTTTTTGTCGAAGTTGATGAGATCAAGCTGTCAGGCGAGCAGCAGAGAATTTTCACCGGATGGATGTTTGCACAAAGTCCGGGGCTTCACGCGGTCGAGCATCCTGTGTTCGATGTCTGGCTGACCAGTTGTAAAACGTCCGCGCCGGGGCAGTCAGCAGGCAGCCTGGAAAACTCACCAGCTCCCAACAGGGCGTCGTCCAACAGGCGCTGAAATTTTTCACGGCTTACTTCTTCCGCGCCGAACCTGACCAGATGATCAGTCAGGAACTGAGTATCGAGCAGGGAAAAGCCGCCATATTTCAGCCGCGCGGCAAGATAGATAAGCGCCACCTTGCTGGCATCGCGTTGGCGTGAAAACATGCTCTCGCCAAAAAACGCACCGCTCAGGCGTACTCCATACAGCCCGCCCATCAGATTGCCGTCCTGCCAGGCCTCTATGGTGTGGCAATGCCCCAGATCGAACAACTCACCATAGAGGGTGCGGATGCGCTTGTTAATCCAGGTGCTCTGTCGTCCCGTTTGCGCCTCGGCGCAGCCATCGATGACAGCCTCGAAATCACTGTCTATCCTGATTTCGAATCGGTCCTGGCGGATCGTGCGGGCAAGCCGCTTGGGCACATGAAGTGTATCGAGGGGCAGGATGCCGCGGCGTTCAGGCTCAATCCAGTACAGCGCGCTGTCCTGTGCACTTTCAGCCATCGGGAAAATACCGCAGGCATAGGCCTTGAGCAGGACCTGCGGCGTAATATCCACCATGATGTCGTTTATTGAGGTCATGTCAGGACCCTGGCTTCGTCACGGATCAGCGCTGCCATTTTACTGCTTTTCAAGATATTTTTCGAGCCAGTGAATATCATAGGAGCCATTGACCACATCGGGTTCGGCGATCAGCTTGGAAAACAGTGGGATCGTGGTGTCGATGCCATCGATGACGAACTCACTCAATGTGCGCTTCAGACGCATCAGGCATTCATTGCGGTTGCGTGCGTGGACAATCAGTTTGCCGATCAGGCTGTCATAATGAGCTGGCACCGTATAGCCGACATAGACGCCCGAATCGACACGTACACCGAGGCCGCCGGGCGGGTGATACTGTGTGATCATTCCAGGGGATGGCATGAAGGTGACGGGATGCTCGGCATTGATGCGGCATTCAATGGCGTGGCCTTCAAAGCGGACATCTTCCTGGGCGAAACTCAAGGGTGCGCCTGACGCAATGCGAATCTGTTCGATCACCAGATCAAGACCGGTGATCATTTCGGTGACCGGATGTTCGACCTGCAGACGGGTGTTCATCTCGATGAAATAGAACCCGCCGCGTTCATAGAGAAACTCCACCGTGCCCGCGCCGCGATACTTCATTTTCTGCATCGCTTTTGCCACGGTGTCGCCAATGGCGTCGCGTTCAGAATCATTCAGGGCCGGGGAGGGAGCCTCCTCCCAGACTTTCTGATGGCGGCGTTGCAGTGAGCAATCGCGCTCCCCCAGATGCACCGCATTGCCCTGGCCATCGCCGATGACCTGAACCTCGATATGGCGGGGTAACATGAGATATTTTTCAATATAGAGAGTGTCGTCGCCAAACGCGTTCTTGGATTCAGAACGCGCGGTCGATAGCGCCACATTAATTTCTTCTGCTGAATTGGCGACCTGCATGCCGCGTCCACCACCACCTGCGGAGGCTTTGATAATGACGGGATAACCGATCTCTTCGGCGATTTCTTTTGCTTGTTCGTCGCTCGTTACCGCACCTGCAGAGCCCGGCACCACCGGGAGGCCCAGATCTATCGCAGTTTTCTTGGCTTCAATCTTGTCGCCCATAAGCCGGATATGCTGCGATGTTGGCCCGATAAAAGTGATTTTGTGCTCTTCGAGAATTTCGGCAAAGCGCGCATTTTCCGACAAAAAGCCATAACCGGGATGCACTGCATCGGCATTGGTGATCTCACAGGCAGCCACGATCTGCGGGATGTTCAGATAGCTTTCGCTCGCCTTTGGAGGGCCGATGCACACGCATTCATCCGCAAGCTTGACGTGCATGGCGTCCGAATCTGCCGTTGAGTGAACCGCCACGGTTGCGATGCCCAATTCCTTGCAGGCGCGAAGGATTCGCAGCGCGATCTCTCCACGGTTGGCAATGAGGATTTTATCAAACATGGAAGCGTACCATTACCCGCCTTCTCAGACCGGAGCCTACTCGATAACCACAAGGGGTTCACCAAACTCAACCGGTTGCCCGTCCTCGACAAGGATCTGGGTAATCGTGCCGGAGCGCGGTGATGGGATATGGTTCATGGTCTTCATCGCTTCAACGATCATCACCGTTTGCCCCTCACTCACTGTAGCGCCAACCTCGGTAAAGTTGTCAGCGCCCGGTTCCGGCGCCCGGTAGACAGTGCCGACCATCGGCGAGATGACGGTGCCAGGAAGAGCGGCGGTCGCGTTATCTGAAGACGCAGCCCCCGGTGAGGATACAGGAAGGGCCGCAGCAGGCGGCGGCGCAGACATTACGGCTGGTGCAGGTGCTAACCCGCGGGCCACACGAACCCGTATGTCTTTGCGCTCGATTTCAATTTCCGTGAGACCGGTTTCACTTAGCAGGTCCGCAAGTTCGCGGATCAGGCCCGCGTCCTGGGAAGAGGATTGTTCGCTTTTTTTCTTATCGCTCATATTACTCTCCGCCGACTTCTCTGATCATCAGCTTGCCCCGGTATCGAGTTGCTCGGAGAGCGCCTCGATAGCCAACTCATAACTCTTTACCCCGAACCCGCAGATGACGCCAATACAAGCCGCGGAAAGATAGGAATGATGCCGGAACTCTTCACGCTGGAATATGTTGGATAAATGCACTTCCACACAAGGAATATTCGTTGCGAGCAGCGCATCGAGTATGGCAACCGATGTGTGGGTGTAGGCGCCGGCATTGATCACTAGTGCGCTTGCGTTTTCGCGTGCTTCCTGAATCCAGTCGACGATCTCGCCTTCGGTATTGGATTGCCGGAATTCGATGTCTATGCCGTATCCCGATGCTTTCTTCGCGGTTCGTTCACGCACGTCATCAAGGGTGTCGTGTCCATAAACCTCCGGCTCGCGCTGGCCGAGCAGATTGAGGTTTGGGCCATTCAGGACATAGATTGGTTTAGGCATTTTGCGCCGCCAGGATAAGAACAGATCAACTTGAAGGGCAGCGGCCTGAATCAAAGCCGGTACTGCCTGCCAATTGCCCCTGTACCAGTTTTTGGGAGGGGTTGCAAAATCAACCCCGAAGGATGGTCAACAGCTTACAGTACAACCGTTTTTGCGAATGTCCGCGATGTGGCCCTTGAACACCTGAAACAGATCGTCAGGTGCACCTGGTACGACCTTGTCGCCAACGAGAAAGAACGGTGTGCCCCGGATACCGAGTTTGTTGCCAAGTAAGCGGGTTTCGGAGATCACTTTCTTGACCTCGTCGGAGTCCATGTCCTTGCGCAGCTTGTCCATGTCCAGTCCCAGTTTCTCCGCGATCAGCAGCGCTGATTTTTCATTGTTCCGGGCGGGTGAGTCCAGCAGGGCGGAATGCATGTCGAAATAGCGGCCCTGAAATTTGGCCGCGACGGCTACCCGGGCGATGCTCTCGGACTGTTCGCCAAAGATCGGAAACTCTTTCAAAACGACGCGCACCTTGCTGTCGACGCCCAGTACCTGCTTGATACTGTTAAAGGCACGCTTGCAGTACGGGCAGTTATAGTCTGAGAACTCGACAATGGTCACATCGCCATCGGGATTACCCGCAACGAGGCCGAACTTGTCGCGAAAGATAGATTCGCCATTCTCCGCGATGGTTTTTCGTAACCGCTCGTTCTGATTCTGAGACTGCTGTCTCTCGAGCGCCTCGGACATACGCATCAGAATTTGCGGGTTTTTGAGCAGATAGGCTTCAACGGTTTTCTCGATGAAAGCTGTCTCACCTGTCTTGGCTGTCTTGTCGGTGCTGGCTTCTTTTCCCGGCATTATGGGAAGCGGCGCAAGGGCGGTTGGCGCGGGTGCCAGAGCTGGTACGCGCCCAGGGTCAAGCGCGATAAACAGTCCAAACGCTGCTGCCGCGACGCCTGCGCCGACAAGGGCAGGGATGATGAATTGTGTCGCCGCGTTTCCACTGGCGGCTGCGGGTTTTTTGCTCCCGGAGGCTTTGGGTGTTTTGCTCAATGTATGATCCTGTATGTTGAGTGATCTGCCCTTAAGGTCCGGACCTTAGCATCGCCTCGGTTTTAATGAGACAATGTCATCGGCCCTGAGCCAATCTGACGTGCCGGGTTTGAAGCGTTTCTTGGCATCTTTGGCTTGCCGCTTAGCCAGGGTGTTCTTGCCTTCATATTGATATGCGTATGCCGAGGCAAGCATCGCCTGCGGAATATTCTTCTTCAAGCCATAGGCGGTCGCAAGCTGGCGATATCCAATAGCGGAACAGGTTTCCTTGATCAAAGCGAGTTTCAGATTGGAAATCACCTCATCAAGATCCACCGATTTAGGGTTGCCGCTACTTTGAGCATTAGCAAGTAAAGCTTGTGCTAACAGGACGCGAATGAGGGCTTCTTTAGGCGCGAGGGCCACTGCTTTGCGCAATGCAGGAATTGCCGCTCTGGATTCGCCGCTTTTGAACAGGAACTGCCCTTTGAGTTCATAAAAGTAGGGGTTTTTCGGCTGAATTCGTATCAGTTCATCGATCTTGGGAATAAATGCGTTCACCCCGGAACGGCGGTAGCTCGCAACTGCCCGCGCATAGAGAGCGGGAAGGGACTGGTCGGAATTTGGATAGCGGTTAAGGACAGTCTGCGGGTTGTCCAGAAATCCGGAAAGTTTGGCGCGCATCATATCATGGCGGGCCTGCAGAGTTGGGTTGTCGCGCCTGCTGAAATAGCGGCTCGAGCGCGCCAGATCTCGCAATCTTGCGATGCGCTGGCTCGGGAAGGGATGGCTTTGGACGTAAGGGTCGGCATATTTCAATGAGCCAAGCCCCTGATTGGCGAGATAGGCGAAGGTGTCGAGCATGCCTTTGGCGGATTGGCCAGTGGCGTTTAGATAAGACAGGCCCGCCTGGTCTGCTGACGATTCTTCTGCCCTGCGGTATGACAGGACATGCCGTTGTGTGAGCGCCTCTCCGCCAAGCAGCGCGCCTGCGCCCGCCGCGCCAACGTCCGCGCCCGCCACGGCTCCGGCCGCTGTCGCAGCCAGGATGAGGACCCTCAACATCAAGGATGTTGATTGGGCATGGCTCATGGCCTGGCGTAGCCGGGAGAGATGACCGCCGGCGATATGGCCGGTTTCATGGGCTATGACACCGATCACCTGATTCGGTGTTTCAGACCGCATCAGCGTGCCGACGTGAAAAAACATATTATGGCCATCGACCACGAAAGCGTTGAAGCTGCGCAGACCGATGAGATGGATATTGATGTTCTGCTGGCTGAGGCCCGCCGCCTTGAATATGGGTTTGGAGTAGATTCGCAGCAGATTTTCGATTTCCGCGTCCCTGATCAGTCCTTGCGCCCGCACCTGAGAAGAAGCGGTTATAAGCACTAGGGACAGAAATGCCGCCATCACGGTGCTGAACGCCGTACGGGGCATCCTCGTAAAGCTGCGGATTGACCCGTTTGCGGTATCGATCATCTCGCTAATGCGATGTTTATTTGATATATATTTCAGCGGATTATGCCATATTTACGTAGGCTTATCTTACCAAATAAGATTAGAGTCCAGTCAGCATCAGGTCAACGACTAGCACCACGTTAATTGAGCTTGCAGTATAGGACGATTGAGTGGCCAATATGTGTCCGCTCACTGCAAGGTGAGTGAGAATTGATACGGGGATATGGTGAGCGAACCGTCGGTAAAAAACAGCAGCAGCAAGGATGATCAGACTTTGCCGCGTCCTTTGTCGGAGCGGGGCCGTATTGATCCGTTCATCGTCATGGACATCCTGCGCTCGGCAAATGAGAAGCAGGCGGCCGGCGCGGACATCGTGCATATGGAAGTTGGCCAGCCCGGGACACCGGCTCCGGCGAGAGTTGTGGAAGCTGCGCAGGAGGCGCTCAAATCATCCGCGCTAGGAT
>Ga0209344_10003853_pt1 | contig 14351 bp, 12 predicted proteins | sample Cruoilmetagenom6_FD_187293 | JGI IMG/M metagenome (GOLD analysis project Ga0209344, IMG submission 187293) | Oil polluted marine microbial communities from Coal Oil Point, Santa Barbara, California, USA - Santa Barbara Oil Seep Sample 6 (SPAdes)... | ecosystem: Environmental > Aquatic > Marine...
ACCAGCGTGATCTCGCGGGATTTCCGCGAACGCTTCCTGAATGACCCCAATGACCCGGAAGCCTTTGAGGGCAAGGTGGTGGTATTCGATGGCTCCGAGGATTACCACGCCCGTATTGATGACCCAGCGCTGAACATTGATGCACGCACCATCCTGGTAATGCGCGGTGCAGGGCCGGTAGGGCATCCTGGCGGTGCCGAAGTGGTTAATATGCAGCCGCCGGAGGCGCTGATCAAACAGGGCATCGAATCGCTGCCGTGCCTGGGCGATGGTCGCCAGTCGGGTACTTCCGGCTCACCGTCGATTCTCAATGCCTCCCCGGAAGCCGCTACCGGGGGTGGCTTGGCGCTGCTGGAGAGTGGCGACCGTCTGCGGGTCGATCTCAAGCGCGGTGAGGTGCAGCTGCTGATCGAACCCAGTGAACTGGAAGCCCGCCGGGAGCGTTTAGCCCAGCAGGGCGGTTACCGCTACCCTGGCCACCAGACGCCTTGGCAGGAGATCCAGCGCAGCATGGTCGAACCGCTGGACCGCGGTATGACATTGGAACCCGCCACCAAGTACCGCGATGTGGCTCGCCAGCATCCGCCCAGGGATAATCACTGAAGAGGCGAATACTAAAGATGAGTCGTTGGAGTACCTTATCGCATCGCCAGCAGGGACTACTATTGACCGCTGGCGGGGCGCTGATCATGGCCCCGGATGCCCTGCTGATTAAAGTGGCCGATCTGCCCGATGCCGAGATATTGATGTGGCGTGGCTTTCTTTCGGGCTTAGGTTTTCTACTGATCGCCCTGATGCGCTATGGCCGTGGCACGCTGGCAGCCTACCGTCGCTGCGGCTGGACGGGTATCGCCGTGGCGCTGCTGTTCAGCCTGACCACCTGCGGTTTCGTGCTGGGCAACCAGTACACCAAAGCGGGCAACGTACTGATGATACTGGCCAGTTCGCCGTTAATCGCTGCCGTGCTCTCCTGGATCATCCTCAAGGAGCGTCTGCCAAGGCGTACCTGGTTAGCGATATTGCTGTGCATGGTGGGTGTCGCCATGATCGCCCTCGATGACGCGGGCGCAGGTTCTTGGGTCGGAAACGCTTTCGCTTTGATGGCGGCAACGACCCTGGCGATTAACTTTACCCTCTGCCGTACGCGGCCGGGGGTGGATATGAGCCCGATGCTGGTGTTCAACGGCCTTATTGTGGGTAGCACCGCAGGGCTGTTTTGGCTGGCGGGCAGCGAACCAACCCTGCCTGCAGCCAACCAGCTTGCTGTCGTTATCCTGCTCTGCCTGATTATTGTGCCTTGCGGCGTGACGCTACTGCAGCGTGGGCCGCTCTATCTGCCCTCCGCCGAAGTGGGCCTGCTAATACTGCTGGAAGTGGTGATAGGCACGCTGTTGGCCTGGTGGATTCTGGCCGAACAGCCCGCGCCAATGGCCATGGTTGGCGGCGTTCTGGTGCTGGGCACACTGGGTGCTAAAGGCCTCTATGAACGGCGGCTGGAACTGAAACAGCGGGCGGGGCTCGATGCTACGCCGTCGATAACAGTCGACCGGTCAAGTACGGTATGATTGACAGGAATCGAAATAGGGCCTTATCGCAGTGACGTCATCTCCTAGTAAGCCAGTAGCTCGCCCCAGTATTGCCGAACATCTCGCCGAGGAGATCTTTGGTGGGCGCTATCACCCCGGTGACTTAGTACCCCGAGAAATGGATCTATGCGAACGCTTTGCGATCAATCGCTCAGCGGTGCGTAGCGATCTTCGCCAACTGGTCGATGCCGGGATTATTGAGCGGATTTCTGGTCATGGTTCCAAGGTGCGCGAATACTCAGAGTGGCATATTCTTGATGCCCAGGTGACTGACTGGCTGACCCGCTACGCTGCCCCCAACCCGGATATTCAGCGCGAGATTCTTGCCTTCCGTCTGGACGTTGAGCCCTATGTGGCGATGACCGCCGCCAAGCGGGCCAAGGCGCGTGATTTAGTCGCCATCGAAGAAGCCTTTGAAGGGCTAGGGCAGAATCTACGCAATGCCACCTGCGAAGAGGAGCGGCGGCTGCACAGTGAGTGTGATGTCGCTTTTCACGAGGCGATCTTCAAGGCGACCCACAATATTGTCTGGGCGCAGCTATCGCATATCCTGCGACCCTCCATCTACATGCTGATTTCCATGTCCAACGAGAACGCCCCAGATCCTGAAGAGAGCCTGGAGCGTCACCGTCAACTGATGGAGAGCATCCGGCTGCGCCGCCCCCGGGAGGCGTTTTTAGCGTCCCAAGCGGTGTTGGCAGGTACCGCCGCAGCGCTAGGGCTTGAGCACAGCGTTAGCTCATTAGGGCGCAGCGTTGAGCTGCCCCACACCACCCCCTGAACCCATTTTCAATGGTTAAAAACAAAGGCAAGCGTATGTCTGACTTCAACTCTGGCTTTAGCTCTGGCTTTAAGTTCGGCCTAGTGGGCGTGGGTAAAATTGTCCGAGACCAGCACCTTCCTGCCATAGCCGCCACCCCAAACTGCCATCTTGTCGCCACGGCGGATCCTCATGCCTCGCTGCCGGAACTACCCGCCTATCAAGACCTGGAAGCGATGCTAGACGCCCACCCTGAAATCACCGCCGTCTCAATCTGCACGCCGACGCACCTGCGCTACTCCCAGGCGCGGGCAGCGCTGATGCGTGGCAAGCACGTGCTGCTTGAGAAGCCGCCAGGGGCGACGTTAAGCGAAGTGGAGGATTTGATTGCCTGCGCTCAGAAGCAGGGCGTTAGCCTATTTGCCGCCTGGCATTCGCGGTTTGCCCCCGGCGTGGCTCAGGCCCAGCAGTGGTTAGCCGATCGCCAGGTTCAGCGGGTTGAGATCGAGTGGAAAGAGGACGTGCGGGTATGGCATCCAGGCCAGGCGTGGATCTGGCAGCCCGGTGGCATGGGGGTTTTTGACCCCGGTATTAACGCGCTGTCGATTGCGACTGAAATCCTGCCCCAACCGTTCTTTCTGCAACGGGCGCGGCTGCTGGTACCGAGTAACGCGCAAACTCCGATTGCGGCAAAGTTATCCTTTATTGATCCAGAAGGCGCGGCGATCGAGGCCGATTTCGACTTCCTCCAGAGCGGCCCGCCAACCTGGGATATGCATATCGACAGCGATGGCAACCGTCTGAGTCTCACCCAGGGCGGCTGTCGATTGGTCATCGACGATGAACTGATCATTGAAGAGGAGGAGCGCGAGTATCAAGGTTTATATGCGCGCTTTGCCGAGCTGATCGCCAACGGGCACAGCGAGGTGGATGTGGCCCCGCTGCGCCAGGTCGCCGATGCGTTTCTATACGGTCATCGTGAGGCTACCGAAGCGTTTATCGAGTGAAGGCTTTATCTGGAAATATGAGGTAGCCAAGAAGCTATCTTAGTGGCCTTAATCGGATACGATCTTATTGCGTTTTATACAGCTGTCATACGCTTGGGGAACGAAACTATCTTCCCCCACGTCGTCTCGAGCTAACGTAAGAAACTCGCAAAGCGGTGGCAGCATATGGGGGGCTAGCTGATAGGCGTTTAACGTTTCAGTCAGGTAGCGCATATCTTTTTCAGCATTACCAAGACTGAACTGTAACTTTGTGCACTCCTTCTGCAGTACCCACTCCATAACGGGAGCGAGCATCGCGCTGTTGGCTCCCCCTTGTGAGCAAATTTCCAGGAGTTTGTCTTGTGAAACGTCCATGCCAGCCGCCATAGTGGCCGCCTCACTGACTAGGGCAGCAGCCCCTAACGAGAGAAAATTATTAATCAGTTTCAGTTTATGCGCTGAACCAACCTTACCCACATGAAAGATGTTTTCTGCGAAACTTTCCATGACCGGCGTAATACGCGCCACTGTGGAGGCATCGCCACCCACCATGACATTTAGTCGTCCATCTCTGGCTTCACGAGGCGTGCGTGCTAAAGGCGCGTCAACGAGTACCCCCCCTTGATGTTCTACGTTTTTCGCAAGGCGCTCAGTTGATTCGGGATGAGCTGTAGAGCAGTCGACGATAATAAGCCCTTCGTGGCTTCCGGCCATTAAACCGTCAGCCCCGCTGACGATTTCGTTGACCTGTTCGGATGTCTTTACGCAGATAAAAACAATATCACTATTTCTTGCCATCTCTGCGGGAGTGCTAACTTCTGTCGCGCCTTCCTTGCATAGCGCTTCAAGGGGGGATCGATTCCTATGGGCCATCACCGTTAGCGGATAACCGTTACGTACGATATGTCTGGCCATTTCCTTGCCCATTAAGCCGAGCCCAATGAATCCGATGCGTTCTTGTTTCATAGTCGCCTCTGATGAGTTGGTTCACCACACCTGAATATCGCCCACTAGACCTTTGCATGAGCGGCTGTTATTGCAGTGCCCGAGGGAAAGTAACCCCCAGACGTTCCGACCAATCGGCTAGAGCTTCGGGAACACCGTCTGGAAGAGGCACGCCCTCCTGCGCATAACGCTTATGGAGGGCAAGTCCGCGCTCGCCAGGAATCCGTACTGGAGGGCTACCTTCCGCAACAGGATTGTTACGGCAAGCATCCACCAAAGCGCCAGTTTCGCGTTTGAAGGCGTCAAGCCCACCAAAGGCTTCGGGATCCATGATCTGTACCATGACCGAGGCACCCCATTGTGCAGGCGCCTGCACACGGCCAAATCCAGCGAGCCCAGACGTTAAGGCTTCCACCATTAGCCCCAGCGCATATCCCTTGTGGCCGTGGTCAAGCCCACCAATTGGCATGATGCTCCCCTTAGGCTCATCGAACAGCACGCTAGGTTGATCGGTCGCATTGCCCTGGTGATCCTTAAGCCACGGATACGGCAGTTGGCTGTTTTGTTTGTGAAGTCGGCCGACCATGCCATTAGTGGTAATGGATGTGCTGACATCTAACAGAACCGGGCCTGAAGCCGTCGGATAGCCCACAGCGATAGGGTTAGGGGTGTGGGTCGCTTGCAAACCGCCATACGGGGCAACCGACTTAGTCGCCGGATCGGATGATTCGATCACCACCACGAGGTCTTGATCAGTGGCACGTTTCAGATAGGCTGCCAAGCAGGCGATATGATTTGAGCATCGAATCACGACTGTCCCTGTGCCGCAGGAGCGAGCCATCAATTCGGCGGTTTCCATCGCTTTAATGATCAACCAGGGGCCGGGAAGATAACGACCATCCCATGTCTGCACGGCAGCGCGTTTGGAGATTACCTCATACTCACCTGACACAGGCATCCGGCCAGACTGAATCTCGCCAAGGTAAGGGGATAGTAGCTGAAGCCCGTGAGTCGTGTGTCCCATTAAATCGCCTTCGACGAGTATCTCGGCAACTGCTTGAGCCTTTTCTTCTTCGAGCCCGGCTGCCACAAGTAAAGCGGTGCTGAATTGAGTAATGTCCTGCACGTCGTAATGGTGGCTCATTGTATTTATTCTCCTAAATTTGTTGTTGTCAGGCTCTCTTAATCATTGCGCCGTCTGAGTTGATTGATTAAGGCGCTATGGTCTAACTCGCCATCCCCTTGATCGACGAGCTCTTCAAAAAGTGTGTTGACCAATGACGAAATCGGTAGCTTAAGATGTAGCGTGTCGGCAAAAGCCATCGCGGTCTGGGTATCTTTCAATTGCCATTTCGCTGGCCCACCCGGGGTAAAGTTTTCCTGAATCATACGCTGCCCGTGTATACGCAAAATGGTCGAGTCAGCAAACCCACCTTCAAGCGCACTGAGCATTCGCTCGGGGTTTGCCCCGCCCTGTTCTGCCAATAGTATGGCTTCTGCCACGGTAGCAATGGTGTTGGCCACAATCATTTGATTGGCGAGCTTAGCAAGTTCCCCGCTACCTGCAGGGCCAACATGAACGGGCCTGCCGAGAGATAAGAGAATGGGTTCTACTGCTTTAAAACTTACGGCATCGCCACCCACCATAATGGCCAGCGTGCCGTCGATCGCTCCCTGCTCACCGCCGGAAACCGGCGCATCAAGGTAATTAATCTGGCTCTTGGCGGCTTCTCCTGCTTGACGGCGAGCGGTTTCGACAGGTATTGAACTCATGACAATAAGTGTGGCGTCACGCTGCATGGCATTGAGTAGGCCGCTAGGGCCCAACAGCATTTCATCACACACAGGCCCAGAGCTAAGCATAACGATAACGACATCGCTTTCGGCAACGGCTTCTTCGGGCTTTTCTACGATGGTGGCACCCACCGACTCTAAACGGTTGGCTTTGCTTTTTGTTCGATTCCAGACAAGCACTTGGTGTCCTGCATGTGCCAAGCGTGCTGCCATCGGCGCACCCATAATGCCCGTGCCAATAAATCCGATAGTACGTGACGTTGTCATTATTAGTTCCTCTATCTAGATGAGCCATTGAAGAGAAGGGGCGGTGCGTTTCTATATCTCATGCAAGATTTCAGCTACGTTTCTCAGCTACGTTCCAGCGTGATGGGGCATCCACGTTCGTTATTTGGTTGTTAGCGCAGGTAAAGCGGTATATCGATATCACCTGATTCTCGGAAGTTAATCAGCCGGTCGAGTACCTTGGATTCTGAACGCTCTAAATGGGTTGCCAAGGCTTTGCCTGCTTGCGCAGGTTGTTGCAGGCGCATTTTTTCAAATATCCATAAATGTTCATCGAAGAAAGGATCTTGATCGGGAAGCTTTAATACTCGTCCAAGCAGGTGTTTACTGACTAATAAGATAGGATGCGTGCGCCGGAGCATATTCATGACCTCCTGGTTATCACCTAAACTAACGGCGGCATGATGGAGGTCATTTTCTAACTCATCCAGTAGCTCCCCCTTTATATCAGGATAGCTCTCAGCAGCGTGTTTGAGTTTGGTAATATAGCCTTTAATGGCACTTTCTGGCATATGTTTTGTGGATCGCGCAATCATATAAGGTTCTAATTGGCGACGTGCTTCATAAAGATTATGTAACCGCTGATCATTCAGAGGCACCACGCTCCAGCTATTATATTTAATCTTCTCGACTAAACCGATAGACTGTAAATAGAGCAAGATTTGGTGAGTGACTGTGCGGCTGACATTAAGCGTTTTGGAAAGCTGCAGCTCATTGAGTTCAAACGCACCCTTAATCGAACATAAAACGATGTCATGCTCAACGCTGTCGATATGCGCCCGCCAAGAAACGATACGGTCTACTTTTGGGGCATGGCCAAGTTGTTTGAAATCATGCTCACTGAGCGCACGTCGCACTACCTCACCTGGCGATGCGCCTACTAAATAGCCGCGCCCCTCAAAACGGCAGATATACTGCTCTTCGTGCAACCGGCTTAATGTTTGCCGAACGGGCGAGCGGCTAATACCAAACAGCTCCGCTATATTTCCCTCAAGCAGTACTAAACCGGGTTCAAGACGTTTCCCAACAATACTCTGCTTAAGAGCCGTGTAGAGTTGGTCGCGCAGCGTTTTTGTCATAGTCAGTTAATGGCTCTCTAATGGAAATTTAGGTGACGGCACCTACCAGCCAGGGAACGAATTCATTATTACCGTAACCCAATGATTCGCTGGCGCTCATATCACCTGAAGCGATGGCAATAATGCGCTCAAAAATCTGCTCTCCAACACTTTCTACACTGTCAGTGCCATCAACAATAACGCCACAGTTTATATCCATGTCTTCATGCATTTTCTCATACATGGAGGTATTCGTTGCGAGCTTAAGGCAGGGGGCGGGTTTGAAGCCTGAGACTGAACCTCGCCCAGTGGTAAAGCAGACTACGTTAGAACCGGAGGCGATTTGACCCGTGACCGAAATCGGGTCATAGCCAGGGCTATCCATAAAGTTAAAACCGCGCGTGGTCATCTTCTCAGCATACAGCAGCACGTCGTTAAGGCTCGACGTTCCGCCTTTAGCTACTGCGCCCAATGATTTCTCAAGGATAGTTGATAGCCCACCCGCTTTATTGCCTGGGGAAGGGTTGTTGTTTAGCTCAGCGCCATTTATCTCAGTGTAATGTTTCCACCAGGTAATCCGGTCGAGTAGTTTCTGGGCGACGTTCTCATTAATGGAGCGGTCTATCAGGAGGTTTTCAGCGCCATAGATTTCGGGGGTTTCGGCGAGTATAACGCTGCCACCATGTTGCACGATAAGGTCGGCGGCATGGCCCAAAGCTGGGTTCGCGGTAATACCTGAGTAGCCGTCTGACCCGCCACACTGCAATGCAACCACTAAGTGCTCAAGGGGCGCAGGTGCACGCTGCTGTTGGCCGTGTTGGGTGGCCATTTGCATGATGTGATCACAGGCCGTTTTGATGCTAGTGCGTGTCCCTCCCGCGTCTTGAATATTAAAGTAAGCCAGCCGCGAGGCATCTTCCAACCCCTTTCTTTTGACTAATGTTTTGACCTGGTTGGTCTCACAACCCAGGCCAATGATGAGTACAAAAGCAAAGTTGGGGTGCTGGGCATACCCTGCGATAACACGCTCAAGAAAGGCAAAACCTTCTGAGTCAGTATTCATGGCGCAACCAGAACCATGGGTAATGGCCACTACACCATCGAACCCCATTTGGCTTAATTCCCCAGACTGATTGAGCGCGTCCGCAGCGGCTTTAGCCACCGTGGCAGAACAGTTCACGGTAGAGAGAATACCAATATAGTTACGCGTTCCCACGCTACCATCAGCCCGTTGGTAGCCTTGAAACGTCCGTGAATGGCTAACGGTGACGGTTTTTTGATGGGGCTGAAAATCTTCCAATGAAGAACTAAGTTCAATCATGGTGAGGTTGTGGGTGTGCACATGCTCACCAGGATTAATATCCCGTGCAGCCAGCCCAATCAGTTGGCCATATTTAAAAACGGCCTCACCATTTTTGATAGGCGTGAGCGCAACTTTATGCCCCGCATCAATATTTTCTTGAGCAAGCGTGCCCTTTTTATCAATGGGTATATCTTTTGGAACTGCTTTTGAGGCAACGCCTACGTTATCCCGCGGATTGAGATGAATAATAACTGACGGGGAATTAATGAGATTCATCGTTTACCTCAAGCTGATTATTGGGCTTTTGTTGCAAGGGTCAGGCGCAAGCTTAAAAGCGATCATTGTGGGTGCACTCTAGCAAGCCGGCCGCGTACGTCGATTAGACTATTGTTCTATATAATGTTCATTGAGCGCAATGGTCATCTAGTCTAGATTGCTTTCATACACGCGGCGCACAAAGCTAATTGCCGATTGCGGCTCAGTTGGAAGGCCAGCTCACGATTACGCCGCAGATGGATGATGTGATTTGGATACGGCGCGGCCATCCATCGCTTCTTACGGCCTGTGTGTTACCAAGATCTCCCCATGGCCTTGCTGCCGGAGGCGCTGAAGGAGAGCAATCCCCTGAAGGTAATCCGCTTGGTGGATGGGCAGCGTGAACATGCCCATATTTGAGCCGCCGTTCACAGTTTTGCTAGGCGTTTTTTGTAAAGGCCTTGGCAGCTGCAAAATACATTACTAGACTGTTATCACGCAGTCATACTGTATGACACCTTGAGTGAAGAGATTGCTGGGTTCACGAGCAAAACAATAATGAGAAATGACAATGCCCCACATAATCAATTATTTAACAAAAATTCAGTTCGGTGAAAGCGCTATTGCTGAATTAGCCAATGAGCTGCAATTGCTGAAGATAAAACGACCGTTGTTTGTGACTGATAAGGGGCTCAGTGCTACCCCTCTTATCACACACGTTATTGAGTCTGCTCAGCTTGATGATGGCGCATGTGTTTTCGATGATACGCCGTCCAACCCTACGGAAGTAGCGGTAGAGCAAGCGCTTACTTACCTGCGTGAAAGCAAATGTGATGGCATTATTGCCATTGGCGGTGGTTCCAGCATTGATTTAGCTAAAGCGGTCGCCTTACTTTTTAATCATCCTGGGCCGTTACGCCAATACGCTGCGATTGAAGGCGGCGTGACAAAAATTAAAGCCGATGTGCTGCCATTAATAGCAATACCGACAACGGCGGGAACCGGTAGTGAGGTGGGAAGAGCCTCATTGATTACCATGAAAGACAATCGCAAACTTGGCTTTCTTTCTCCTTATCTGATTCCTTCGGTCGCTATTTGTGATCCTCGTTTGACGCTAGGTCTACCACCTTTTTTGACTGCCGCCACGGGTATGGATGCGATTGCTCACTGCGTTGAAACCTTTTTAAGCCCCAAAGTGAATCCTCCGGCTGAAGCGATTGCTTTAGATGGGCTGACGCGCGCTAGCAAATATCTAGTAGAGGCAGTTGAAAACGGAGAAAACTTAACGGCTAGAAATGAAATGATGATGGCGGCCCTTGAAGGCGCCATGGCTTTTCAGAAGGGGCTGGGAGCGGTGCACTCCTTATCCCATGCATTAGGCGGCCTGCACGAGTTAAAACTTCATCACGGTACGCTCAATGCTGTGTTGATGCCGACTGTGCTTAGATTTAACCAGCCCGGCTGTGAGGAAAAGTTTGCTCGTCTCAAAGAGGCGATGGGCCTCAACCCTAGTGACGATTTAGCTGAAGCATTTGAAAAGCTCAATGTGAAATTGGGGATGCCTGCTGGCTTGAGCGAAATGGGCGTCATGGAAGAGCACTTGGATCAACTGGCTCAGTGGGCATTGGAAGATCATTCCACGGCGACCAATCCGCGCGCGCCCTCTAAGGCAGACTTTTATGACATGCTCAAAGAAGCTTTCTGATAAATAGAGTTCTGTCCACTTAATAGTCCGTAAAGGAGGTCTTTGACAAGAAAAACGTAAAGTAATAAAGCATGCAGTTCCAAAAATGATAATTAATTGTAAGCAATACATTACTAAAGGAAAATGAATATGATAATTACAAACCATTCCCTTAAAACTATTTTTGCTTCAAGTATAGCCGCAGCTGTTATGACAGCGTCTGGCTCTGCCCTTGCGGATTACCCCGAACGCCCCCTTACGTTGATTGTGCCTTGGGCTGCTGGTGGTGGCACTGATGCGACGGCGCGAACTATCGCCCGTGCTCTGGAAGAAGAGCTGGGGCAGAACGTCAATGTTGTCAACCGAACAGGGGGCAGTGGCGTTGTTGGTCATACCGCCATGATTAATGCTGAGCCGGATGGTTATACGATTGGCTTGGCTACTGGCGAAGTTAACATGATGCATTGGTTGGGTTTAACTAACCTTACGTATGAAGATTTTACGCCTATTGCTCAAATCAACTACGACTTTCCAGGCATACAGGTAGCAGCCGACTCTCCTTATGAAACCCTTGAAGAGCTCCTTGAAGCGATACGCTCTGAACCTAAAGGCACGTTTACCGCTTCGGGTACTGGCCAAGGCGGTGTGTGGCATCTAGCCTTTGCTGGCTTTTTGATGGATCAAGGTATTCCCGCCGACCAAGTGATTTGGATTCCTAGTGAAGGAGCAGCACCAGCGATGACTGAGCTGGTGTCTGGGGGGATTGATATCGTACCAAGCTCGGTGCCTGAAGCCCGCTCAATGATCGAGGCCGGCCGCGTTAAGAGCTTTGCGGTAATGTCTCCAGAGCGTATACCCAGCTTCCCTGATGTTCCCACCACTAATGAATTAATCGGTAGTAGCTATCAAGTGGGCGAGTGGCGTGGAATTGCAGGGCCTAAAGGCATGGATCCAGAGGTAGTAGCAACACTTGAATCAGCACTAGAGGCTGCTTACAACAGCGATACCTATCAAGGGTTTATGAGTCAGCAAGGGTTTGGTACCGAGTGGCGTAACGCGGAAGAGTTCGGCCAACTCATGGAAGATATGGATAGCGTATTCGGTGAAATTGTTGAACAAGTTGGCTTAGCTAACTGAGGAATGACAATGCGGGATTTTTTCGCCGGAATAGCGTTCGTTATTGCTGGGATTGTTACGATCATTACTGCCCAGCAGTTTCCTACTCTACCAAGCCTGCAGTATGGACCTTCGCTTTTCCCCTCCCTCATAGGGGGGGGATTTTGCCTCGGTGGGGCTGTACTTGCCTTAAATGCATTATGGCTTAGAAAAAAAGCTGTCGCGCAAGAAGCACACGGTAATCCATCCCTAGCTGGCTCACTGCCTGAGAAAAAGAATTGGGCAATGTTGTTGCCACCAATATCTATTGTCTTTTATATCCTGGCAAGCGACTACCTTGGTGCAATGTTGACGATAATGATCATTATGTTTTTGCTGATGTTATTAAGAAAAACATCACCCTACATAGCATTGGCAACGTCTCTGGCAGTGTCGTCGGCTATTTATTTTATCTTCTCGCGCTACTTGCTCGTTCCATTGCCGCAAGGTCTTCTATTAGGGGGTAGCCTGCCATGGATATCTTAATGAATGGGGTTGGGCTGGTTTTAAATTTTGAAACCTTGCTGGTTATTTTAGCGGCGTCACTGTTTGGTATATTTGTAGGTGCAGTCCCCGGTCTTACTGCGACAATGGCAGTAGCACTATTAGTACCTTTGACTTTCTACATGGATACCATCCCGGCTATTGCTGCCATTGTAACGACATCGGCGATGGCGATCTTTGCGGGTGATATCCCGGGCACCTATCTAAATATACCGGGCACGCCTGCATCGGCTGCTTATGTAGGGGAGTCCTACGCATTAGCGAAAAAAGGCAGGGCAAGAGAGGCCTTAGGTATTAATTTAGTATGTTCTGTTTTTGGCGGTATTTTTGGCACCATCGTTTTAATTGTTGTGGCTCAATCCCTTGCTGAGGTAGCTCTGCAGTTCAGTGCATTTGAGTACTTTTGGCTTGCGGTGCTTGGGTTAAGCTGTTCAATTTTTATTTCCGTTGGTTCTAGAACAAAAGCATTCCTCTCACTTCTTTTTGGCATTCTGCTTTCAACCGTTGGGCTTGATATGATGAGTGGTGCTCCACGTTTTACATTTGGAGTGCCCGACCTTATGGCCGGTATTAACTTTATACCCGTTATGATTGGTATGTTTGCTCTAAATGAACTGATGAGCTATTACGCTTCAAAATCTGAGAAGAAAACAATCAGTATCGTCGATAACGATAGTGTCTTCCACAATGTACCTGGGCATATTAAACGTTACTGGCGTAACATGATACGTGGTAGCTCAATCGGCACGTTGATTGGTGCACTGCCGGGCGCGGGTGCAGATATTGCGGCCTGGATCTCGTATGGTGTGGGAAAGGGTAGGTCAAAAGAGAGTGCCAAATATGGCACCGGTAATATAGAGGGCATCATGGATGCAAGCTCCGCTAATAATTCCGGTATCAGTGGTGCATGGGTGCCCGCTTTAGTCTTTGGGATTCCAGGTGACTCTATTACTGCCATCGTCATTGGCGTTTTATACATGAAAGGGATGAATCCTGGGCCCACTATTTTTATGGATGGGAGTGGATTGATCTATGCGCTGTTTATGGTGTTTATTTTAGCTAATTTGATGATGCTACCTATTGGCTATATGGCTATCCGACTTTCAAAGTTTTTCATCCTAACACCCAGCCGGGTACTAATGCCCATAATATTATGCTTTTGCATTGTGGGGGCTTTCGCTATCAATAATAGCGTTGTGGATATTTGGTTAATGCTTATTGTAGGGCTAGTGGCTTATGTATTGGCTGTGAATGACTTTCCAATGGCGCCAGCCATTCTTGGTCTAGTGTTGGGTTCCGTTGTTGAAAATAATTTCATGAGCGCAATGTTGCGTACCGGTGGTGACTTAACGAGCTTCTTTGCAAGACCAATCAGTGCGGGGCTTGGCATTGCGGTGATTTTACTATGGTGCTCACCGCTTTTGATTAAAGCTTATCGCTATCAGCAGCATAAATCAGGAAGTGTATATTAGGGCCTGTTGACGTTTCATCGCGAACCGCGTTGCCCCACAAAGCGCGTCAGACAAGGCGCAAAACGCTGGGAAGGGTGGTTCCCTTTTCAAGTTTTGCAACGCCGTATGGCGCGCTTTGTGGGGCAACCCGAAGGGCTGGGCCCGTTTTTATCCGCGGCGGCGTTAGTCGTCGTTCATTTGGAACCACCAAACGTCTCTCCTCCTGCCTTGCCGCGAATAAAAACGGGCTCCAGCGCGGCCGCGAGTGAAACGTCAACAGGCCCTAGTCTGTCAGTTACTATGAAATAAGCGCAGCGAGGCAAATATGGCCTCGCTGCGCTAGTTCGTAAGTCTGTTTTATAAGACTATCGTGAAGCCATCGCTGGCTTTATTACGTTATTCACGCTTGCCATCGACCAGGCGCGATACTCCTGCAGGATTGCCATCACGAATAGCGTCGGGCAGTAGCCCTTCCGGCAGTGCCTGATAGCACACTGGGCGCAGGAATCGGAAAATCGCCGCGCTACCTACTGAGGTCGTGCGTGAATCCGAGGTGGCAGGATAAGGGCCGCCATGCACCATGGC
>Ga0209344_10003855_pt1 | contig 14342 bp, 12 predicted proteins | sample Cruoilmetagenom6_FD_187293 | JGI IMG/M metagenome (GOLD analysis project Ga0209344, IMG submission 187293) | Oil polluted marine microbial communities from Coal Oil Point, Santa Barbara, California, USA - Santa Barbara Oil Seep Sample 6 (SPAdes)... | ecosystem: Environmental > Aquatic > Marine...
GCAGCTTACAAAGCAGGATGCTTGCGTTTTGATGGCGCTATTCAAGGTTTTGGTGGTTGTCCCATGGCAAAAGATGAACTTACAGGTAATATGCCAACTGAAAAATTATTGTCTTATTTTACTTCAAATAAAAACAATGATCTTAACGCGATGAGCTTCGAAAATTCTTACAACGAAGCGACTAAGATTTTTACAAAATACCATTAAAAAGAAAGCCCTTTCTATTTTGAAAGGGCTTTCTGAAGCGATATTTTCTTTATAAATTTATTGTAATAAACTGTACACAAATTCAGGATATCCACGAACTCCTTCAGGATTAGTTAAAGCTAAAAATTGTAACTTATATAGGTTTCCATCTGTATCCTTAACGATATAAAATACATTGTCCTTTAAAGAAGGTGCGGCACCAGGTCCACCACCATTTCTCCAAGAACTACCAATAGTACGTCGGTCAGTGGAGAAGTTAAAAGTATTAACATCCAATAATGTAAAGTTATCATATGATAATTCTGTGTTTTCTTCTGTGTCAATCATATAAATACCAATATTTTCAAGATTATTACTCGCTACAAAATCAGCATAAATATAAGCACCATAGCTATCTGGTCCAGCAAAAACTTCATCAGTAAAAACACTAAAGTTTAAATCCCACTTTGTAGCTAAAGGTTCAACGTTTACTATAGATTCAGTATTAAAACTGAAGAATGTGAAATTATAGTTCGCGCTTTTTGAAATTGTTACTTCGTTATGAGTTGTAGCATCCAAATCGGCATATTGTAAGATATAATTATTACCATCTTTTAGTATGCGTACCTTTATCCATCCTCTTTCTTCTCCATCTAAGGAAACTCCTGTTGCAGGAATATCTGTACCTACTTCATTACCTAGGTTTACTAAGTAGACATTGTTTTCAGAATCAATATCAGAAATTTGTTCAATTGCAGTTCCATTGATATTTCCGTCAAAAGCATCTACATAGGCTAAGTTACTACTATTAAAAGTTCCAACTTTAACTTGAGGTTGTAAATCGATAACTTCTTGTGTAGATGAACTAATTGCATCAATATCAGTAGAAGAGAGTTCTGCAACTGCCATAGCTATAGAACCATTGATGACAACTCTAAAATCGTTTCCAGAGTAAAATCCTAAATCCCAAGAATCTCTTTGAACGCTTGTCGTTGTATTTGTACTTAAATCAACATAAACTTGATTTTGTTGATTTGGACCTCCAACTTCTGGAGTTATTGCAGCGCCTTCAATTACAATATTTAATGGCTCTTGAGGATTGTCATCATCACTGCTACAACTTGTAAAAGCAATAACAGATAGGCATAAAGCTGTTTTGAATAATTTGTTTATCATAATAATAGTGTTTAAAAATTTAAGTTATATAATAGTTTTAAGTAATATGATCGTCCGTAGCCCAAAAGAAGAGCACTGTTATTTGTTGAATGTGTGCTACCAGTACTAGCATTACTAACATTTACATTTGTAATGTCAAGTAAATTTCTGCTACCTAGTGTTACATCAACTTTATTTTTGAAAAATGATTTTTTAACGGAAGCATCAAGCCAGCTATAAGCTTCTGTTGTTGCTTTTGTGAATAGCGAATTGCCATTGTCATCTGTTCCAGAGGCTATATAATTGTCTTGTTTTCCATTATATTTGAGGAGCATAGTAAATGATGTGTTCCATTTTTTATAGAAATATGAAGCACTCGTATTAATCTGAAAATTATATAGAAATCCATCTTCTCCATTAACCTCGTCCTCATTGATTCTCGATATGCCTTGAAAAGTTGCTCCTAAATTGAATGATAATCCACCTGTTTTTAGTGTATTATCTAGTGTAATTCCCATAAGTTTAAAACTATCAATATTGATAAATTGATATTGTAAAGGCGTAGAGTTTATTATTGCTAAATCAATTTTATTTGAGAGATCGATGTAGCTGAATTTTAAATTGTTAATTAAAGACACATCTTTAAACCAGCTTCTTTTTTTTAGGTTGACAAAGGCAGAAAATCCATTCTCAGGATCAAGGTTTTCATTGCCTCTAACATCGTGATTTGAATCCACAAAATAATAGTATAATTCTTCAAAGTTTGGAACTCGATATGAGCTTCCAATATTTCCGCGAAGTTCAAATCCGCCTTTCAGTAAATACCTTGCACTCAATGATCCTAAAAACTTTGAATTAAATAGAGAGTTATGCTCATATCTAACTCCTAGTCTAAGTGAAAAATTATCAGTTAGTTTAACTTCCGAAGACCCAAACAAAGCAATATTGTTTTGTGTATTTGTTTTATTTATTTGTGTTATATCACCTGATGCTTGTGTGTCGAATCCTTCAATATATCTAGCTTCATAGCCTAATTGAAAGTTGTAGACGTCACTTTTTACCAGATTATCAATGGTTCCTTTCGAAAATAATACCTTACTAGATTGATACGTTTCATCCGTTTCGTTGCTTCTTTCTTGTGTTAGAATAAAGTAGTTGAATTCGTTTAATTTACGTTTTTGTTGTTGATAAGAAAGCGAGACATTGTAGTTTGCACCTGAGTTTAAATGTCCATCAATATTAAGATTGTTGACCCATCTATTGGTTCTAAAAACTCGGTCTGTAGCAGAAGGATTACTTGTTTGGTTTCCAACGTTTATATTAGCTCTTACTGTAGCATCGTAATAGTTGATTTCTTCATTGAAATATTCGAATTTGTAAAATAATCTAAAATTTTTCGTAGTGTAATTTAGTAACGCATTTGTAACTATTTGATGTTTTGGAAGCCATTCGTATCCTCTTAGGCCATCATTTTGATAATAGCTTTCACCTTGTCGATCATTGAAAAAACCAGCAAAATCATTTCTGTTAAAGCTGAATTTTGCAAACCATTTTTCATTGATATTGTGAGATACACTTATTGATTGTATATGTCTACCTTCGTCAAACCAAGCATATTCGTCACTAACAGTTTCTTCTTGTATGTAGGTTTGAATTTTCCAATCGTTATATATAGATTTTTTAGTAATAATATTAATAACTCCCGAAACAGCATTTGCTCCATATTCAACTCCCATTGCACCTTCAACAATTTCAATACGTTCTACATCATCAAGATTGACTTGTGTTAAATCAATGTTGTTTCCTAATCCATTATCACTAACTAATGGTATGTTGTCTACGAGTATATTAAAGTATTGTGCATCTAAACCAAAAAATGAAATAGTCGATTTTCCTGATTGAGAATTTGGTATGATATTGAGATTTAGATTGAAGTTTAATAAATCGGCTAGGTTGTTTGCAGCTTGTTGTTCGATTTGTGTTCTATTAATGACAATAACGTTGTGAACAGATTTTTTAATAGACTGTGGATTGTATTGTCCAGTAATAACAACTTCCTCAAGTGTTTCAATTTTTGTAGAATCTTTTGCTATCTCTTTGGTTTCCTGTGAAAAAGAGAAACTTACTAAAAAAAGCGAAAAATAAATACAGAAATTCTTTTTATTTAGACTCATTCTTGATTATTTTTGCTGCAAATATAAATAGTTATTTTAATTGAGTCTAAATAAGCATAGATAAATTTCAACTTTTTTTAATCATAAAAAATAAGCACTTAAAAATGAAACAAATAGCAGGTTTACTAGTATTAATTTTTACATTTTCATCTTTAGGAAATGCACAAAACAAGAAAGAACAGGATAAAGAAGCCATTAAAAAAATGTGTGGTTGCTTTGAGGTGACATTCAATTTTGCAGAGACATTTTCGTTTAGTGAAGACTCATTATATAGACCTTCTAAAACTAAAGTTGACAAAGGATTAGAATGGGCTCAGTTAATTGAAGATGGTGATAATAAACTATCAATTCAGCATTTATTACAAGTAGGAAATCCAGCACAACCTCATATTGTTAAGCATTGGCGACAAGATTGGTTATTTGAAAATACCGACTTTTATATGTTTAATGGAGATAATACATGGCTTTCAGAAAAAAAGGATGAGCTAGGTGTTAAAGGACAATGGACGCAAAAAGTATATCAAGTAGATGATAGTCCGCGTTACGAAGGCTCAGCAACTTGGGTTCATGTCGATGGAAAAAGTTATTGGGAAAACACAACTACTGCACCTTTGCCAAGAAGAGAATACACCAAACGTAGTGATTATAACGTCACACTTAGAGGCAACAGACATGAAATCACAAATTATGGTTGGTTGCACGATCAAGATAATGACAAAGTAATTCGAGAAGCAGGAAAAGACGATGTGGTTTTGGCTAAAGAAAAAGGTTATAATACCTATGTTAAAGTTGATGATAGTAGATGCGAGGCTGCTGCTAATTGGTGGAGAGCTCATCAGGAGAAATGGACTTTAGTTAGACACAAATGGAATGAAGTTTACGGAAGACAACAAGACTTATCACTCGAATCTAAAGTAGATAACAAAGTCTTGTTTAAATATTTATTTGATGATGAAGTAAATGACGAAAAACAAATAGATGAGGTCATAGAATCATTCGTAAAATAATAATATGAAACAGTTTAAAATTTACACAGTCCTACTTGTGCTTTTTGTAAGTACTTATAGTTTTTCTCAAGACAATATCTTTTTGAATCGTGAGTATTGGAGTTCTAGTCCTTCAATAGAAGCTATAGATTTAAAAATTAAAGAAGGACACGATATCGCGCAAGCCAATAGCAATAATTTTGATGCTGTGGTGTATGCCATTCTTCAAAATGTACCAAATAAAACGATACAATACATTCAATCTAAAAAAGGAAATGATGTCAATAAACTCACTCACGACGGGAGAACTTACATTTTTTGGGCAGCCTATAAAGGAAATGTCGAGTTCATGGCTTATTTACTTAAAAAAGGTGCTAAAACAGATCTTACAGATGATAAAGGCAATACCATTCTAAATTTTGCAGCTTCGTCAGGTCAGCAAAATACTAAGGTTTATGATTTATGCCTAGCGAATGGTGCCAATCTAAAAACAGATTTAAATCCTGATGGTGCCAATGCATTAGTGTTAGCTGCTCCAAGTGATGTGAATTTTAAACTGATTAATTATTTTCAATCTAAAGGATTAGATCTTCATAGTGTGGATAATAATGGCAATGGTGTTTTTAATTATGTTGCTAAAACAGGAAATATAAAACTCATGAATGCTTTACTTGAAAAAGGAGTCAAAGGGAATAATCAAGCCTTTTTATTTGCTGCTTACGGCACACGAGGAAGAGCAAATGGAGTAGAGGTTTACAGGTATTTATCTAGTCTTGGTTTAGATCCTAATGTGTCTAATAAAGAAGGTATTTCTCCTTTACATATTGTGGCTTCCAGAAGTGAAGACATTGAGTTGATTCATTATGTATTAGAACAAGGTTTGGATGCTAGTTCTAAAGATAGTAAAGGAAATAATGCAGTAATGAATGCTGCTTCTAGAAATACCTTAGAGATCGTTAAGGTTTTTATGAAAAATGTAAAAACCGTTAACGATACTAACAAAAAAGGGCAATCAGCTTTATCCTTAGCAGTTCAAAATAATACGCCAGATGTTGTGGAGTTTTTAATTAAAAAAGGATATGACACGACTATTATAGATGCTGAAGGAAACAATCTTGCCTATTACTTGGCAAATTCTTATTCTATTAAAAATGAAGTACAGTTTTTTGAAAAAATGGAATTACTAAAGCAGACCAAATTAGACTTAGCTGCTGCTCAAAAAAACGGAGCGACATGGTTTCATTTTGGTGTAGAAAAAAACAGCATCACATTATTAAAGTTAGGAATACAAATGAATCAAGATATCAATGCTAAAAATAGCGAAGGGAACACAGCTTTACTTTTAGCTGCAATGAAAGCAGAGAATACAGATGTCTTAAAGTTCCTTTTAAGCGAAGGTGCTGATAAAACTATCACAACCGATTTTGGAGAAACAGCTTACGATTTAGCTAAAGAAAATGAGCTACTCAAAAAAAATAAGGTTTCAATAGAGTTTTTAAAATAACAGAGATTCACTATGAAAAATAGACCCATAATACTTCCTTTATTGGTTTTGGTTTTAGGTTTTATGTCCTTCAAAACTTTAAAAGAATCAACTAAATATAAATGCATGATTCAAATGACGAATTATACTGGCGAAGGTGCCTACATCGTCATTTCATTACTTAATCCTGAAGGTGAATACGAAAAAACCTTATACGTAAAAGGTGATGATGACGAGTGGTATAATACGGTTGAGTCTTGGTGGGATTTCTACGGAAAAAGACGTACAGATATCGATGCCATTACAGGAGCAACCATAAGTGGAGGTGAGCGTGCTATCAATGTGATAGAAATTGATGATGACAAGCTTGATAAAGGCTATAAACTTAGATTTGAATCTGCTGTTGAAGACCAGGAATATTACAAAGACGATGTCATATTTGAACTCACCTCTGAAAATGTAAAACGTAAAATTGAAGGCAACGGTTTTATTAGATATATTCGTATGATGCCTCAATAAAAACCAATAAGAATGACCATTTCTATCTGGAGAATTAGTCACCTTATTCTGGCTTTAGTTTCTTCTGTATTTATAATTTTAGCTTCGGTTACTGGAATGATATTGGCTTTCGAGCCCATTTCTAATCAGTTGCAACCTTATGGTTTTAATAAAGAAACTACAGTCGCAACTACTGTAAAAAGCTTAAGTCAACGCTATGATGAAATCATCACTATCGAAACCGATGAGAATGATTTTGTGATAGCTTCTGTAATTACTAATGAAGGGGAAAGCGATACCTTTTACATCAATCCTGAAACAGGTGAAAAGCTAGGAAGTTTAATCGAGAAAGCGTCTATTTTTAGTTTTGCAACCAATTTACATCGTTCACTATTTTTAAAATCTACAGGACGCTTTATTGTCGGTTTGGTTTCTTTCTTTTTAATCTTAATGGCGCTTTCTGGAATGCTATTAATCGCCAAAAGGCAAGGCGGTATTCGTCGTTACTTTTCTAAGGTTATCAATGAAAACGTCGAACAATATTACCACGTCGTTCTTGGTCGCTGGCTCTTAATTCCGATTATAATTGTAGCATTTACAGGTGTGTATTTGTCCTTAGAGAAATTCTCATTGCTTCCAGAAACGAATAGCTCTCATCAGTATCCTGAGCTTGTAACTTCGGAAGTAGAAAAAACTCCAATTGCTGATTTTGATCTGTTTAAGACCTTAAAAATAACAGATGTAAAGCGCTTAGAGTTTCCGTTTTCTGACGATGTAGAAGACTATGTCTTCATTAAACTGAAAGACAAAGAACTGCTAGTTCATCAATATTCTGGAGCTATTGTTAGTCAACAGGAGTATCCTATGGTGAAATTAGTATCACAATGGAGTCTATTTTTACATACAGGACAAGGTACTATTGTATGGTCTATCGTATTGTTTCTGGTATGTGTAGCTTTGTTGTTTTTTATCTATTCTGGATTTGCAATGACCTTAAAACGCAGGAGGAAAACTGGCATTACTAAAAATAAGTTTACAAAAGATACTTCAGAAATTATCATTCTGGTTGGTTCAGAAACAGGAAGTACATTCCGTTTTGCGAGTTTATTATATAAGGCATTAATAGCACAAGGTAAAACTGTTTTTATTTCTGAAATGAATGCCTATACCAACTATAAACAAGCCAAACAGCTACTTGTTTTTACCTCAACGTATGGTGAAGGTGATGCACCTAATAATGCGACTAAATTTGAACGCTTAGTAAAGACTACATCTCAAAATCATGTGATTGACTATGCTATTCTAGGTTTTGGTTCTTTACGCTATCCTGAGTATTGTAAATATGCTGAAGATGTAGATAGCTTACTAAAGTCAAACCAAAGTTTTAATCCATCACTAGAACTCTTCAAAATCAATAACCAGTCCTTTGATGCCTTTCAAAATTGGGTAAATCAATGGAGTGAGACTAACGGTTTGCCACTTCAGATTGAGCAAGCTGTGGTAAAACTCAATTCAAAATATACAAGAGAGTTTAAGGTTGTAAATCGCACAGACTTAAATGTTGACCAAACCTTTATGTTACAATTAAAACCAACAAAAAAGGTGACGTTTCAATCGGGTGATTTGTTAGCGTTTCAACCAAATCTAAATGAAGCAGCACGACAATATTCTATTGCCAGATTAGGTAGTGATGTACTATTAAGTGTTAAAAAGCATGAGAAGGGCCTATGCTCAACGTATTTAAGTTCGCTTCAGGTAAACGATACAATTACAGCAACTGTTGAGCATAATCCGGAGTTTCATATTCGAAAGTCAACCAAAGCAGTCGTTATGATTGCCAACGGAACAGGAATCGCACCTTTTTTAGGGATGATGCATAGTAATACAGCCCAAAAAGAAATGCATCTATTCTTAGGCTTACGTTCCAAAACATCTTATAAACTTTATAAGGCTATAATTGATAAAGCTATACATCAAAATCAATTAAAAGCTTGTCATGTTGCCTATTCGCAAGAGCAACAAGAAAAAGTATATGTTCAAGATCTTATACTACAACAAGCCGATTTTATATCCAACCATCTTAAAATAGGAGGTGTGATTATGATTTGCGGATCCATAGTAATGCAAAACCAAGTCTTAAACCAATTACGAGAGATAACAAACAGCAAACTTAATGTGTCATTGAGCGATTTTGAAACCAAGGCACAAATTAAAACCGATTGCTATTAAAACAAAAGTGTATGTGTCATAGTGTAAAAGTATTATCAAAGGTGAGTCATGGTGAATTATCCATTTGTAAAGAATGTAATGTGTATCATTTAGAATTCAATAATGTCTATTTTGAATTGACTACAGCACAATTTAAAAGGTTTAAAAACTTTATACAGACACTTGATGAAGACTATTGGGAAACCAAATATGCAAACGCAAAAGTGAGCCGAAAAATACCTATTCCTTCAAAGCAAGCTAATTTAGTTTTGATGTTCAATAGGTATGAAATTAGAGAATTAAAACAGTTGTTTGAATTTGCAGCAACAAATTCTTCAAGGTATTTATCTGTTGATGATATTGACTATAAATTAATCTTGAATTGATACAATTTGAAGCTCGCAACGCAACTCATTTATTTATATAATTATTTCCTATTAAGATTTAATCTGCTCTTAACACTTTTCCTGATAATAGTTGTATCTTTGCATGCAATTATAACTGTAATTGCATCATGACAGCACACAAAAACAAAATTGTTGGCGAAGGTCTTACTTACGACGACGTATTATTAGTCCCAGCATTTTCTGAAGTTTTACCAAGAGAAGTTAATATTCAAACCAAGTTCACGCGTAACATTACCATTAATATTCCTGTAGTTTCTGCAGCAATGGATACCGTTACCGAAAGCAAAATGGCTATTGCCATGGCGCAAGAAGGTGGTATTGGTGTACTTCATAAAAACATGACTATCGAGCAACAAGCTGATAAAGTCAGACGTGTAAAACGTGCCGAAAGTGGTATGATTATCGATCCTGTTACCTTGCCTTTAACGGCTAAAGTTTCAGATGCTAAACAAAACATGGCTGAGCATAGTATTGGTGGTATTCCAATTGTAGATGATCAAGGTACTTTAAAAGGTATTGTTACCAATCGTGATTTGCGTTTTGAACATGAAAACGATCGACCAATTATTGAGGTAATGACTAGTGAAAACTTAGTCACTGCTGCCGTTGGAACCTCTTTGAAAGATGCTGAAAAAATTCTTCAACAAAATAAGATTGAAAAATTACTCATCGTAGATGATAATTATAAATTAAAAGGGCTCATTACCTTTAGAGACATTACTAAAGTAACTCAAAAGCCTAATGCTAATAAAGATACTTACGGAAGACTTCGTGTTGCAGCTGCCATTGGTGTTACTGCTGATGCTGTAGAAAGAGCTTCAGCTTTAGTAAAAGCTGGTGTTGATGCGGTTATTATTGATACGGCTCATGGTCATACCAAAGGTGTGGTAATGGTGTTAAAAGACATTAAAAAGAAGTTTCCAACATTAGATGTTATTGTGGGTAATATTGCTACTGGTGAAGCGGCCAAATATTTGGTTGAAGCTGGTGCAGATGCTGTAAAAGTAGGTATTGGTCCTGGTTCTATTTGTACAACTCGAGTTGTTGCAGGTGTTGGATTTCCTCAGTTTTCTGCGGTTTTAGAAGTGGCCGCAGCTATTAAAGGTTCTGGTGTTCCTGTAATTGCAGATGGTGGTATTCGTTATACTGGTGATATTCCTAAAGCCATTGCTGCTGGAGCAGATAGTGTGATGCTTGGTTCATTATTAGCAGGTACAAAGGAAAGTCCTGGTGAAACGATTATTTACGAAGGACGTAAGTTTAAATCTTATAGAGGAATGGGTTCTGTTGAAGCCATGAAACAAGGGAGTAAAGACCGTTATTTCCAAGATGTTGAAGACGATATTAAAAAGTTAGTTCCTGAAGGGATTGTTGGTCGTGTGCCATATAAAGGTGATTTGGTTGAAAGTATTCATCAGTTTATTGGCGGATTGAGAGCTGGAATGGGATATTGTGGTTCTAAAGATGTAGAAACGTTAAAAGAAACGGGTCGTTTTGTGAAAATTACAAGTTCTGGTATTAATGAAAGTCATCCGCATGATGTAACCATTACTAAAGAATCGCCTAATTATTCTAGATAATACCGAATTACTTTTGAAACGACCATTATGAAAGTTAATGTATTAAAACTTCTTGCTGCCTTATTTATTATCGCCAGTATTATTGCTTTATCCTTAAATGATTTTACGTTTAATACCTATGCTTTAATGCTTAATATTATTGGTATTATTCTTTTTGTCTTCGGAATGTTTAAGGATTCAAAAAAGAAATAATAAGACCTTTTTTAAGCAGATAATCTCATCTTAAAGGCTGCCTTTTTATGAATTAACTAAAATTTAGCAATTCAAAAAAAGCAATAACATTATCTTTACGGTTCAATAGAATTTTATTTATGCCAACCGACTGTATATCGTTTAGAGACACCAACTATTTCTCGTCATTAATATGTGACTATTTAGATGAAAAGGACACTTTAAAACCGTTTTATAATCGGTTTCCTAAACTTGAGAATTTCAAAGCTCAAATAGAAGAAAAGCAAGCTAGTTTTACAGATGAGGCTAGAGATGTACTAGTTAAATCTCTAAACAAACAGTATCAGAATGCAGAGGTTTCAGAGCTAACGCAAACTCATATCAACTTACTAGAAAACTCCAATACGTTTACGGTTGTTACTGGTCATCAATTAAACCTGTTTACAGGACCCTTATACTTTTTCTATAAAATCATCTCTACAATCAATTTATGTAAGGAGTTAAAAGCGCAATATCCTGACTATGATTTTGTGCCGATGTATTGGATGGCTACTGAAGACCATGATTTCGCAGAAATTAATTACTTCAATTTTAAAGGTAAAAAAGTACAATGGAATAGAGACGCCTCTGGTGCTGTTGGAGAATTAGATTTAGAAGGTTTAGATCAGGTGCTTGAGGTGTTTAGTTCGCAATTAAACGGCACAACGAATGCTTCCGAATTAAAAACACGTTTTAAAACAGCATATCTCAATCATTCTAATTTAGCCGAAGCGATGCATCAGCTGGTGAATGACTTATTTAAACATTTAGGTCTCGTTATTGTAGATGGAAATGATCACGCGTTAAAGCAAGAATTCATTCCGTTTGTTGAAGAAGAACTGGTAAAGCAAACCTCGTTTTCTAAAGTTTCTGAAGCTAATGAACATTTGAATACCTTAGATGGCAACTATAAAATTCAAGTCAATCCAAGAGAGATTAATCTGTTCTATATAACTGAAGGGATTCGGGAACGCATCATCGAAAATAATGAACAATACCATGTCAACAATACCAACATAACCTGGAGCAAGAGTGAGCTACTAAAACATCTCAATGAGGTGCCTGAGCGGTTTTCGCCGAATGTGATTATGCGACCTTTATATCAAGAAGTGGTATTGCCAAACCTGTGTTATATAGGTGGAGGAGGAGAACTAGCGTACTGGTTGCAACTAAAATCTAATTTCGAAAGTCATAAAGTGGTGTTTCCTATGTTACTACTTCGTAACTCTGCATTGCTGATTACAGAAAAGCAAAAAGAAAAACTAAAGAAGTTAAACGTTGAGGTAGCCGATTTATTCTTAAAACAAGATGCTCTGAAAACCAAAATCACAAAGCAAATCTCTGCAATAACTATCGATTTTTCTGAACAAAAGGAACACCTAAAACAACAATTTAAAGCCTTATACGAAGTAGCAGAACAAACCGATGCTTCATTTAAAGGCGCTGTTGCTGCACAGGAACAAAAACAAATCAATGGATTAAAGCATTTAGAAAAACGCTTACTGAAAGCGCAAAAGCGCAAGCTGTCAGATCATCTTAATCGTGTTGTAGAACTTCAAAATGAGTTGTTTCCAAATCAGAGTTTACAAGAACGTTATATGAACTTCTCTGAGTTCTATTTAGAGTATGGTTCTGGCTTAATTACAAATCTTGTAGAAGGATTGCAACCTCTTAAAGGAGAATTCTCTATCGTTCAAGTCTAATCATGTTTAAAGACCAACTCCATCGTAAGCTTCACATAAAGGAAGCACCAAAGCGCATTGTGAGTCTGGTGCCTTCTCAAACCGAGTTGTTGGTCCATTTAGGTTTAGAACCATCTATTGTAGGCGTGACTAAGTTTTGTGTGCATCCCAATCATCTTCGTAAAGAAAAAGCCGTTGTTGGTGGTACTAAAGACGTTCATTTTGATAAGATAAAAGCCCTACGTCCAGATGTTATTCTTTGTAATAAAGAAGAAAATACAAAGGACATGATTTCCGAATTAGAGCAGATTGCTCCAGTTCATATTAGTGATATTTATACGCTTGAAGATAGTTTAGAGCTTATAGAAATGTATGGCGATGTGTTTGATAAAAGAGACGCAGCAAAAAGTATGGTGCATACAATAAAATCAAAGTTGACTGCTTTTAAAGCAACTATTGCTCTTCAACCCAAATTAAAAGTCGCTTATTTTATTTGGAAGTCACCTTATATGGTGGCTGCAAATGAAACGTTCATCAATGAAATGCTGTCTCTAAATCGCTTTGAAAATGTATATCAAGATGCCAATCGTTATCCCAAAATTGAGCTTTCAGAATTAAAAGAAAAGCAACCTGATGTTATTTTATTATCGAGTGAGCCTTATCCGTTTAAGGAGAAAGATATTAATGAATTCAAATTATCTTGTCCTAAAACGAAGGTGTTGATTGTAGATGGTGAAGCCTTTTCGTGGTATGGCTCCCGACTTTTAAAAGCCTTTGATTACTTTGAGCAATTGCAAAAGGAATATAGAACTTAACTATTCTTAGTCTGATTAGTTTTGTTGAATGGTGTTATAATCTCTAGTTAAAAACTTAAGTTTATTCATTTTGTGAAGTAGTTTTATCGCTTTGTATTCCGAGACGTCACTAAGTGCGCAATCGGTTTGTCTTAAGTTATAGGCATGCTCCATTAATGTCTTATAACGCTTTAATAACGTTTTTTGATTGTCCATTAATTTTTTTGCATCCTTCATTACTAGAGCATTGAGTTATTAAATTTAGATAAAAAATGTGACTGTACAAAACATTGTTCAAAAAAAAATCGATCTACATAATGAGACCGATTTTTTAACTAACTTTTCTAATTCAAATAAAAGATTGAAGATTACTCCTCCGCTAACTGGCACAAAGATGTCACAAAATGAGGACACCAATGTTATGTTAATATTAGCATTATATTAAGAAAGGTTAAGTGAGGCTAGTTGTTGGCTATTGTAAACAAAAACCTCTCATTTTCTAAAAACCTTTTTAGTGTATGCAATACTCTAGTTATAACTCAACTACCTACTAATCCTGCAAAGCAAATACTTTACGAAGTAAATCTGTTGAACGTGAAGACACTTTATTACGAATTTCTTTTTCTTCAACACCAATCATTGTATACACTCCTTTTAAAGCTTCACCTGTAACATAGTCTGTTAAATCTGGATTCACATTGTTTGTAAACGGAATGGCATTGTATTTATTAATAAGATTAGACCATATTTGATCTGCGCCAACTTTACTAAAGCTATTATTAATTACAGGCTTAAACTTATTGTAAAGTTCAGTTTGTGTTTTTCCTGTTAGGTATTGTGTTGCTGCATTATCATTTCCTAATAAGATATCTTTTGCATCATCAAAAGTGATGTCTTTTACAGCATTTACAAAAATAGGTGTCGCTTCTTTTACAGCATCTTCAGCAGCTCTATTTAATACTTTTAAACCTTCATCTGC
>Ga0209344_10003856_pt1 | contig 14335 bp, 9 predicted proteins | sample Cruoilmetagenom6_FD_187293 | JGI IMG/M metagenome (GOLD analysis project Ga0209344, IMG submission 187293) | Oil polluted marine microbial communities from Coal Oil Point, Santa Barbara, California, USA - Santa Barbara Oil Seep Sample 6 (SPAdes)... | ecosystem: Environmental > Aquatic > Marine >...
CCGTCGCAATTAACGCCGGAGCGAGGTACTTTTTACTGACCCGCATGATGGGACCTTTCCTGCTGCCTTAGGAGGATTGTGATCTGAACCTGAGACCCGGTTCAGGTTTCATGTAGCCTATGGTTGCTCAACCACGCTGTCAACAACGGCGCACAACAAAGGAGTTTGCACAGTGGCCAACACCCCCGCACCCAACGATGTAGTAATCCTTTCCGCAACACGCACCCCACAAGGGAAACTGCGCGGACAACTCGCGTCACTGAGTGCCGTCGGACTCGGCGCAGTCGCCCTCCGTGCCGCAGTCGAACGCTCCGGCGTCGACGTCGACTCGATCGATCAGGTGATCTTCGGTCAGGTCATTCAGGCCGGTGCCGGCCAGAACCCCGCCCGCCAGACGGCCATTGCCGCAGGACTCGCGTGGAAGACACCCACGGTTACCGTCAACAAGGTCTGCCTCTCTGGCCTTGCCGCGATCGTGGATGCTGCGCGCCTCATCCGTCTCGGAGAAGCCAACGTCGTGGCTGCCGGCGGTCAAGAATCCATGACCAACGCCCCGCACGTGCTCCCCGGATCGCGCATGGGTTGGGCGTACGGAACAGTCTCTGCTCTCGATTCCGCCGCGCACGACGCCCTCACGGACGCTTTCGACGCCGAATCGATGGGCGCAAGCACCGAGCGCCACAACGGCCGCCTCGACATTGGACGAACCGAGCAGGATGAGATTGCCGCCGCCTCGCACCAGCGTGCCGCTGCCGCGATCGAAGCCGGCATCTTCGCCGACGAAATCGCACCGGTGACGATCCCGCAACGCAAGGGCGACGACCTCGTTCTCGACACCGACGAGGGCGTCCGCGCCAACACCACCGTGGAGACGCTTGCCGGCTTGCGCCCCGCCTTCGACCCCGAAGGCACCATCACCGCAGGCAATTCCTCGCCGCTGAGTGACGGAGCATCTGCCGTGATTCTGGCGAGCCGGGCGTGGGCTGAAGAACACGGACACGAGTGGCTTGCGGTTCTCGACCGCTCCGGTCACGTTGCGGGGCCCGACAATTCGCTGCACTCGCAGCCCGCTCGCGCCATTGCCGCCGCCCTCGACAACGCCGGCTGGACCGCAGGAGATCTCGACTTTGCCGAAATCAACGAAGCTTTCGCTGCAGTCAGCCTTCGCTCAACGGCGGAACTCGGCCTCAGCCACGACATCGTGAACATTCACGGTGGCGCCATTGCGATTGGCCACCCCGTTGGTGCCTCTGGGGCACGACTCGTCGTTCACGCCGCCCACGAGCTTGCACGTCGTGGTTCCGGTCGCGCGGCCGTCGCGCTGTGTGGCGGTGGCGGGCAGGGCGACGCGCTGCTGCTGACGCGATAGTTTTCGAGGATGCGGCCGGGCGATCGCGCCCGGCCGCACCCTCCCGCGCTCTCGACAACGCTAAAAGAGCGAGATCGGCTTCACAATGTCAGCGAAGATCAGCAGCACAGTCATCGCGCCGAGCACGAGCACTACCGCAAGCGTGAGCGGCACGAACTTAGCGGTATCGACGGGACCAGGGTCAGGCTTGCCGAACAATTTCGCGAAGAAGCGACGTACACCTTCGAAGAGAGCACTCGCAACGTGGCCGCCGTCGAGCGGCAAAAGCGGTACAAGGTTGAACACGAACAGCGCGATGTTGAGCGAGCCAACCAGGTTGACGAGAGTGACAGCGCGCGCCGAGACCGACGCGTCGTCAATGCTCGCGATTTCACCCGCCAAGCGCCCGACACCCACAATGCCAATCGGTCCGTTGGGGTCACGCTCGCCCGGACCGAAAGCCGCATTGACCACGTCAACCATGCGCTGAGGCAGAGTGAGCACAACATTAGAGACGGCGACGATGTTGTCTCCAACGGCCGGGAGCACTGCCGATGCAGGCTGTTGCACGATCTCAACGGCCGACTGAATGCCCAAAAGGCCGTACTCCTCGGTGCGGGGATTGCCGTCGTCGTCGAAAACAATCTGGTTGCGATCGTCAACGACGTAGCGTTCCGTCAGGATCGGCTCGGCGATAAGAGTCAGCTCCGATTCGCCGCGTTCAACAACGATCGACAGCTCTTGACCGGCAGCAGCTCGAATGTGGGCGGAAATCTCCTCCCACGACTCAACGGCCTCACCATCCATTGCGACAATGCGATCGCCCGGGGTGATGCCAGCAGCGAGTGCGGGCGCGGCAGGGTCGCTGTCCTCACAGGTTTGACGTTCAGCAGTGGCGGGGAGCACGCATTCCGTGACCGCGCTCACCGTCGTCGAGCTTTGCGCAACACCGAAGCCCATCAGCACGATCCCAATCAGCAGGATTCCGAGCAGCAGATTGACAAAGGGGCCACCCAGCATGATGATGATCCGTTTGAACACGGGAAGTTTGTAGAACGCACGGGAGTCGTCGACGTCAAGCAGCGTGTCGGCGCTGCCCTCACGCGCTTCTTGGATGAGTGAATGAAAGACGCCTGTTGTCGCCCCTCGGCTGTTCGAGTTGGCCTTGCCGGGAGGGAACATGCCCGCCATCGAGATATATCCGCCCAGCGGAATCGCCTTGAGCCCATATTCGGTTTCGCCGCGCTTACGGGAGAAGATCGTCGGACCAAAGCCGATCATATATTGACTCACGCGAACGCCGAAGAGCTTGGCCGGAATGAGATGACCGAGTTCGTGCAGACCGATTGAGATGGCGAGCGCGACGACGAGAATCAAGACGCCGAGTATGTACAAGAGCACGTTTTCCACCCGCTAAGAATAGCCACGCGCACCGACTTCGACCTGTACCGGCGCTGTGGAGCCGAAAGAAGCACCCCGCACTGGGGGCGAAATTCGCTTAGTTGCCGCCTGCGACGATCGAATCTGCCTCTCGGCGAGCCCAAGCTTCGGCGTCGAGAAGCGCTTCAAGAGTGAGAGCGCTCGGCTCGTGCCGTTCAACCACGCGCTCGACGACATCCAAAATATCTAAGTAACCAATCGCGCCGGCGTGGAACGCAAGCACCGCCTGTTCATTTGCAGCGTTGAATACCGCGGGATACGTCACTCCCGCCTTGCCGACGCTCTTGGCAAGAGCAACAGCAGTGAACACCGTCGCATCGAGCGGCTCGAAGTTCCACGTGCTCGAGGTTGTCCAGTCGAGCGGCGCGCCAACTCCCACTACTCGATGGGGCCAGTCAAGGCCTAGAGAAATCGGCAAGCGCATGTCTGGAGGACTAGCTTGAGCGATTGTCGAGCCATCAATAAACTCCACCATCGAGTGAACAACCGACTGCGGATGCACCGTGACATCTATTCGGTCGTACGGAATGTCAAAGAGCAAGTGTGCCTCAATCACTTCGAGGCCCTTGTTGACGAGAGTCGATGAATTAGTGGTGACAACGAGACCCATATCCCACGTAGGGTGCGCAAGCGCTTCTTCTGGAGTGACCTCACGAAGAGACTCGCGAGTGCGCCCACGAAACGGTCCCCCAGATGCCGTCAACACGAGTCGTCTCACTTCGGAATGCTCCCCCGAACGCAGCGCTTGAGCAATCGCTGAATGCTCGGAGTCAACAGGAACAATCTGGCCCGGCTTTGCTCGTGACATCACGAGTTCGCCGCCCACAATGAGACTTTCTTTGTTCGCCAAGGCAAGAACCGCGCCGGAGTCTAGAGCCGCCAGCGTCGGACCAAGCCCCACCGAACCGGTGATTCCATTGACCACGACGTCCGCGTGCACCTCGCGCACGAGAGCGGCCGCTTCCTCAGCACCGAACGCCACGTGATCGACACCGAATCGGGCGGCTTGCTCGGCGACGAGCGCACGGTTCGACCCCGCAGCAAGCCCCACCACATCGAAACGATCGCGGTTAGCGTCGATTACTTCGAGAGCTTGCGTTCCAATAGAACCCGTGGAACCGAGCAAAATTATCTTGCGCATGCCGCTACCTTAGCCACTTGGTCGCTGTGCTCAGGGTCGGCGCTGGGGACTAACCAACGCCAAGAATGTCGACGACGAAGACGATCGTGTCAGTCCCGGCAATCTTCGCTCCCGCGTTCCCCTGTTCGCCGTAGCCTTCGCTCGGCGGCAAAACTGCGAGGATCTGCGAGCCGACCTGCTGGCCTTCTAGCGCTGCCTTGAATCCAGGCACCACCCCGGCTGTGCTGAACCCGGCAGGAGCTCCCCTGCTCCAGCTTTCGTCGAAGATCTCTCCCGTAGTCCAGTTCACGCCGACGTAGTGCACCACGACGTTCGAGTTCTCGGCAATCGTTGCTCCGTCGCCCTGCTTCAATACGGCAACTTCAAGTTCGGCGGGTGGGTCTGTTGAGGGAATCGTGATCGTCGGTCGACCATCGTCATCGAGTTCAACAGTGGGCAGGCCATCGATCGCGGGCTGGTCTTCGCCATCCGCGCGCGGGAGCGGCGGCTCAGCCGGCTCGGGCGGCGCAGCAACAGTCACGACGTCAACGACAAACACGAGGTTGGTTCCCTCGTCGCCAATGAGTCCTTCTGCATAGGGAATGACACCGACGAGGCGCGAGCCAGCGGTTGAACATTCAAGTGTCTTAACAACTCCTGGTGGCAATTGCGCTGCATCCACCGGCAAAGGCACGATGCCTGTTTCGTCGTAGGGGGTTGCTTCGACTTCTTCTCCCGTGGTGGCGTCGAACAAGCTGTAGTGCACGGATGCGGTACCGCCCTCGACAGCGACCTCGTCGCCATCACCCGCGATGGAAACCGAACGCTGAGTCTCAGCAACTTCCGCAAGAGCCGAGAACTCCACGGTGGGCTTCGAGCCGAAGTCTCCGCTGACCTTTACAGCTTCTGAGGCGGGCCCGGAGGCGACAGCCACACAGTCACCCGTCTGTTCCGCTGTGGTGTCCGTGGGCGCACACGCTGCAAGCGACGCGACAACGCCGACGGTCAAGAAAAACGGAATAGCTTTACGCACAAGAACCCTTCACAACAACAAAACGGAACTCTCATCCTCGCGCACTTTTGCTGTGTGTCGCGTGTGGAATCGCCGCGGGCCCTACTCTGCCGCACTCTCAACGATGATGCGTGGTTGGTGCAACACCGGAAAATTGACGGATGCCGCGATGAAGCACTTCTGGCTGGCCTCTTTGTGGGCATCCATAGCGTCAGCTTCGCTACCCGCCGTGATCGTCACAACGGGCCGGAGCGTCACTGAGGTGAAATGGCCGCCACCGTTCTCGGTTTGCTTCATGGTTCCTGACACCTCGTCGTGGTACGCCGTCACGACAATGCCACGACTCACGGCAACATGCAGGTAGCTAAGCATGTGGCACTGGCTGAGCGCAGAAATCAGCAACTCTTCTGGATTCCAGCGTTCAGCAGATCCATGAAAAACGCGCGCGCTCGACCCCTCGATGCTGTGCTTGCCGACTGCGGTGATCTCGTTGTGGCGGGAGTAGCCGCGGTAGCTTGTGGTCCCATCGCCGAGGTTTCCCGACCATTCCAGCCGCACTTCAAAGTTGTGATCGATGTTCATCAGTTTCCCTTTCACGTGCTTGCTCGCGGACGCCGCGCCAGTCTTCCACCGTAGCGCTCAGTTCAGAGATTCGGGAAGCACTCCACAACCACCTCACAGGCGGGATAGCGTGGGGAGGTGATCAATTCCTCTCCGAGCGCTGCCGCTGCCACTGCCCTCACCGTCGACGACACCGTCCAACTCGCGATCCTTGAACGCTCCGGACTAATAGAGTCCCGCCACCTGGGGGCAGCAATCGTGCTGAGTCCTGACGGAACAGAACTGCGACGACTGGGCAACCCTGATGCGCTCATCTACCCGCGATCGACGCTCAAGCCAATGCAAGCGGTGACCGTTCTCCGTTCCGGAGTGCAATTGACGCCCGAACAACTGGTGCTTGCCAGTGCCAGCCACACCGGAAGTCAACGTCACCAAGACGTCGTCGCATCAATCCTTGACGCCCACGGCCTCAGTGCAGAGGATCTTCTCTGCCCAGCAGACTGGCCGGCAGACTCTGGTGCGAGACGAGCAGCCGACGCTCCCACCCGCATCGCAATGAACTGCTCCGGCAAGCACGCAAGTTTCTTAGCCGCGTGCGTTGTCAACGACTGGCCTCTCGAAAGCTACCTCGAGCACGATCATCCGCTTCAGGCTCGAATTCGGGACACGATCGTCGAGTTCACGGGCCAGCCGCTGGCGCATGAGGGCACGGATGGATGCGGAGCACCCGTTTTTGCGATGAGCCTCACGTCTCTCGCGACCGCTATCCAGCGCATTGCACGCTCGACACCGGCGCAGGATCCGCACGCGGCAGCCCTCATGGCGGCAATTCGCAACAACTCGTGGGGACTCGATATGCCCCAGGTCGCCGAGGCTATGGATGAGCTCGGAATCGTTGCCAAACGGGGTGCCGAGGGTGTTTTGATCGCGGCGGCGGCCGACGGCACGACCATTGCGTTGAAGATTCTCGACGGTTCGATCCGTCCGTTGTTGCCAGTGGGACTAGTGCTCCTGGCTCAAGCTGGGGCCCTCGACGCAGGCACAGTCAACGAAGTGCTTGCCTCAACGACCGAAAAGGTACTTGGTCGCGGACTACCCGTGGGTGAACTTCGATTCCAGTTGGAATAGTCGAGCGGTGTTGCGCCCTATCCCTTGCCCGTGATCCGGCGGAATTCGGCGTTGAATGCCTGGTCATCCGTGGTGCTGAGGGTACGGAACACACTTGCACGGGACATTGCTGTCGCGTTCGGGAATGTGAACTGATTGGTGGCCAGCTTGGGGTAGTTGTCGATTGCGTACTCGAGCGTGCCATCGACTGGGCTGACACAGCGGATCCAGTTCACGACCTCGGTCGCGATTGCGGGATCGTAGTAGAAGTTCATGAGTTTCTCGGCGTTGAGCTTGTGCTGAGCGCCCGCCGGGATGACGAGTGAATCGGTAAAGAACGTTCCTCGTGAACCGGGGAGCAGGAATTTGTACTTTTCGTAGCCCGCTTGAGCATTGAGCACGGCGATGTCGCCTGCTCGCGCAAAGCCTGCGATGGCTTCGCCCGACTTGAACAGGTCAATGTAGTCGCTGCCCATCACACCGAGAATGTGCTTCGATGTCAGCTTTTCTTCGAGCAATGCGCTTGCCGTATTGAACTCGTCGATGCCCCAGTTGCCATCCGAGATGTCGACGCCCTGAGCAAGCAACAGCATGCCCATGGTGTGACGCATCTCGGCGAGAACGACAACCTTGCCCGCGAGTTCTTCACGCCACAACTGCTCGACCGACACGAGGCCTTTGGGGTAAGCCTCAACGTTCCACGCAAGCCCGATAAATCCACTCTGCCAGGGCAAGGAGTAGTCACGATTCGGGTCAAAGTCTGGTCGCGCCAATTTCTTGTTCAGGTTGGCCTTGTTCGGGATATTGCTGGAATCAATCTTCTGGGCGTAACCAAAGCGGACGAGACGCGCGGCCATCCAGTCGCTGACGCAGATGATGTCTGCCCCGGTGGGCTGGCCGAGCGAGAGTTGGTCTTTCATCGTGAGGTAGAAACCCACGTTGTCTTTGATGATCGAGCGGTATTCCACGTCGATCCCGGTTTCATTAGCGAACTTTTTGAGGGTGACGGAGTGCCCGCTGAGGTCTTCATCGATGTAGGAAGGCCAGCTTGCCCACACGAGAGATGCGTCTGTCTCAGAAATATCGATGCCGCTCGACCCGTCGGGAGCGGCACACGCTGCGAGAGCGAGGGCGGATGCGCCAACGCCTGCTCCTTGCAAAAGCCGTCGCCGACTGAGTTGAGATTGCTTCGCCTGCAGCATCAGCTGCTGGATCTTCGGATCCTGCGGAAGTGCTCTCGTCACGGTTTCTCCTTCGCCCCCACCAATTACACCGATGGTAGTGAGCGCGGTTCGGGTTGCTGTAGCCCCAGTTAGGAGGGGCAATTTTCGGCGCGTGGCAATAATTCCACGTTTTGCGATCAAATTCGCCCCATTATTGTGCCCATTTCGGGTCTCTCTTTGGCGTTCTCCCCCGCTCGACCCTGTCAGGACTCGGCGGGGTGGGGCGTGATGTCACGTGACGGATGCTGTTTCACCTGCCACAAGCTCTACTCGTTCCGCGCTTCCGTCGTCGTGGAGCCTCCAATAGAGCTGGTTTCCTGCACCGAGTGGCGGGGGAAGCTGCCTACTGCGGGTGAGCTGCCGGAAATCACCCGGGGAAGCCCCGTCGAGCACAATGGCGGCGTGGCCGCGTAGCGCGGCGATTGCTCCCCAGCGGGAGTTCCAGTCATCCAGCGATCCAATCAGCGCCGTTGGTCGTTGGCTGTCGTTCAGGAGAAGCTGACTCTCGCCTCCGGCAGCACCTGTCACGAGGCGCACAGCCCATCCTGCGGCTTCGAAAGCGGCAGCGGCCGCAGTGACACGAGTGCTGGCCACCACGACGTTCTCGAGAGCAGTCAAGGGCGCAGCAGTCGCTTGTGACGGCGGGAAATATGCACCGTCACTCTGCGCGACCTGGCAGCGGTTACCTTTCCAGTGCCCTCCGCCGGGGGTGAGCGTGGCGTTGAAGTGCTCTGATTCCCCACCGGCGAGAACGTAGTCCTGCTTGCTGCTGTGACGCAGCCGCAGCACGGCAGGCGCAAGCTGCACAAGGGATTGCAGCGGTGGAGTGATGCGTTGGGTCGTTGCCACGATCCAGATTCTCTGGGCAGGACCTTCGCGCATGACCATCGCGAGCCGTTCGATGACATCGGCCCGATAGTCCTCTGGACAGCGCGCGATTGCGGCATCGAGGTCGTCGATCCCGACGATGGTGTCCACGGAGACCGCTGGCCGATGCACAATGTCGCGTTGCAACTGCGTGAGCGCATCCCAGAGCGCGCCTGTGGAACCGCCGACGTTGATCACGCGCGCCTGTGGAACCTTGCGAGACGATTCGAGCAGCGTCGTCAGCGCGACAGTTTTGCCACTCCCCGGCGCTCCGAGTACGAGGACGTTCCCATCGTGCTGCGGCGTCCACTCGGCACACGAACGCCGCTGCTGCTCAGGCAGGTCTACGAGACCAAATTGAAGCGGTTTGTCGAGAACGATCTCTGGGCGTAGCCCTTCTGAAGCTGCGGCGCCGGTGTGGGTTGAGCGGTCGGCGTCGTGCAATTCGAGTAGATCGCGTAGCGCGACGAGAGCGGGAAGCGGATCACACCATGGCCGTCTGGGCGCTGCGCTGCCTGTCCAGCGCTGCGCGATCCTGTCGATGTCGTCGTGGCTTGCAAGCGCGAACTGGCCTAATTGCGGCGAGGATGAGCCGTGCGCGATCCAGGCCCGCCCCTTGGGGTTTGTGGGGAGCTCAGCGGCACGGTCACTCCCAATAACCACTGAACTATCTGAACCGTTGTTCACTCGAAGCGAGATTCGAAGATCTGCGTTGGCGAGGAGTGTGTCGCGCACAACTCCCGAAGGCCGCTGGGTGCACAGGATCAGGTGCATTCCCAGTGAGCGGCCACGCGCGGCGATATCGCTGAAAAGTGTATGCAGTTGCGGGTAGTCAGCCATCATTGCCGCAAACTCGTCGACCACGATGACGAGCCGGGGCAGCTCGTCAACTTCGGAGATATCCCGCGCCTGTGCAGCGGCGAGAGTCCTTTCACGGTAGCGGAGTTCTGCCTTCAGGCTCGCAAAGGCTCGATCGGCTGCACTGGCGTCAAGATCAGTGATGACCCCCACGGAGTGCGGCAGCGAATCAAGGTGGGCGAATGCTGATCCTCCCTTGAAATCCACGAGGAGGAACGTCACCTCGTGCGGTGCTGACGTTGCCGCAATCGCAAGAATCCACGAGATTAGTAGTTCGCTTTTGCCGCTACCCGTGGTTCCGCCGACGATCGCGTGCGGTCCTTGAGCCACCAAATCCAGCATGACGGGCCCCTCCCCGCCCACTGCGGCAAACGCTTCCAACGAATTCTTTGGTCGAGAACGAGCCGATGACGTGGCTCGCCACTCTTCGAGCTCGGCGAAAGCGACAGCTTCTGGCACGTCGTCAGAAGCAGAAGTTAACCCGTCCCGTGCGGCAATACTCTTCGCAGCGCGCGCCCATTCGGCAGCCTGCTCTCGTCCCAAGAATGCGGGAAAAAAGTCTCGGCGCTGATGACGATCAGGATGCCGCACCACGGCAAATCCGGAGCCGTGCGCTGCCACGACGATACGGTGGCCGCTCGGCGCATGCCGTTCCTCTGGAACCACACTGAGCGAAATGCAGGCTTCGGCTTCTCCGAGCTGACCCCACTGAACGCTCGTGAATTGACCGTGTTCTGTTGTCGGCACGGAAACACCAGTTCCCAGCCGACGGTGCGGAAGGTTCTCTGTCCAGCGCTCTGCAGAAAATACTCCGTCAAAGCGCACCCACGTTGTTGTCGGTGAGAGTGTGCGCGCCAGTTGAACTGCCAACGCTCGTGCAAGAGATCGGGCGAGAATCGGGCTGCCGAAGATTGCAATGCCCAACCGAGCATTCACGGCAATCGGGGCGTTGTGAAGCTCAGCCGCGACGTCGAGAAGACTCTGGTATTGCTCTTCCACCGCGATGTCGGAAGAGTCCTCGGTTCCCGCGCGATCAAGAAGGAGACTGCTGCGCACACGCCCAACACCCAAGTGAACAGGCACAACGTCACGAGGGCTTTTCGCCCACCGCAGGGCATCAGTATGGGCATCCGCCAGCAATCGCACCGCAGCCGGAGTGTGCTCAGTCAGTTCAGCAATCTCACGGCGATGGTGGGCTGAGATCGCGTCGCGAGTCGCAACAGTGGCTGCCGCGAAGCGTTCTCGTTCTCGCCGCTTGGTTCGACGAGCCGTAACTCGCGAGTCAACGTAACTGCCCGTTGCTGCCAGCGGGCCGAGTGCCGCGAAGAGAAGCGCGAACGTCGACCCTGTCAGCAGCCAAATGGCAACGGATGCGGCCACCGGCACGGTAGCCGCCACAATCGGAAAACGAAAAGGCGATGCGGGTTGCGGGGGCCGCGGCAAAGTGATGCGCGCATCGGAATGTGTTGGTTCGGTCACATCAGAAGTTCAGCATCCATTGCTCACGTCACCCGGCTGCAGCCGGCGTCCGTGGAGAACGTCAAGCAGGCGCTGCGTGTGAAGAACTCAGTTGCACTAGCTCACGATGAAGAACTGCTCGCCAATTTCGACGCGAGTTCCGCGCACAACTCGGTATCGTTTGCCGGGTTCACAACGCTTCGGCTCGGCCCCTGGTTCGCGCACCGTCGTCCCGTTGCCGGAGTATCGATCGCTGATCCAGAACACGCCTCCGACCTGCCCAAACTCAAGATGAGTTTTCGAAACAGATTTGCTCGGGTCTGTAATCGGCACGAGCGCGTCGAAGTTCTCAGAGGGCTCGGGAATCGGATTACGGCCAGTAAGCCCCGTACCCGTCACGATCACGCTATCTCCCGTGCTGAATTGAAGAACAAACCGAGTTCCGCGATTGCTTCGCTCGACAATCCGGGTGTCTTCAATGTCTTCCTCGACACCCTCAAAGCCCACGGGCGAGTGCGTTGGTGCCGGCGTACGCAACGCGGCCGGTTGTGGCCCCGCTGGGGCTGGATTTGAGCTGGCGGAAGTCGGGGGCACAATCGCCAAGTCGACCCGCTGGTGAGACATTGGTGGTGGCGCAAGCGAGGAGAAGTCGACGCTGTCGTCATCCCCCGTTTCCTCAGACTCGGCCGCTGCGTTTGGCGCCGCGTCAGCGTCGGGTGCAGGCTCACCCTCGTTGCTGTCAACCTCCGCGTCGCGCGGAGCCTCTTCATCGCCGGCGACTGCTGCTGGGAGCTCCGTCTCGGACTCTGCACTGGCGGTCTCAGATTCGGTAGCGTCGTGACCGGCTTCTGGTTCCACGTCGCCTTCTGCGTCTGGCGCGGACGGAGTTCCCCAAGGGAAGGGGTCGAGTGAAGGCATTCCGGGCGTCCGGGCACCAGGCTGAATCCCGTGCTTCACGAAACCGCACGAGCCACAGAAAATATCTGACGCTGTCAAAGCCGTACCGCATTGCGAGCACACGTCATCCGGAGCGGAATAAGCGGCGGGCTGTTCAGCGGCCACTTGAACATCAGAAGTCCCGATCGTGGGCGTCTGCTGACTCTCAACGGTCTCGCTGGCGCTGGCTGTGGCTGTGGCGCGGTTAGCCTCTCTTGACTCGCTGGCATCGTCTTTCTCAACCGCATTGGCTGCGTCGCTAACTGAAGGGCTGCTGGCTTCGCTGATGGCTGTCGTGGCTTCCAAGTTGCCCCGTGGCTGAGTGCCGGTGTTCACTTCAGGGCGTGGCGCGGTATCCCCAGTCACAGCGGCGGGCACCGGATCAGCGGAAGCGCTTGGTGATGCTTCTTGCAGGGCCTCCGCGACTTCTTCGTCCTCGGACATCTCCGGGGCAAAGGCTGAAGCACGAAGGCGATCTGCGGTCGAGAAGATCGGCTCTTCGCCCAGCGGTCGCACCGGCTTTACGCGTGGCGGCTCGGGCAGCGACTCAATCTCTTCCGTGCGGCCAAGCTTGCTGAGATCCGGGGCAAATGCGGACCGCACCAGCGGCGCGGGTTCGACAAGCGGTTCGGGTTCGACAAGCGGCGCGGGCTCAGCCTCTGCTTCGGGCTCGACTTCCGGCTCTGCTACTGCTTCGGATTCGGATTCGGCTACTGGCTCGGTCTCAGGCTCGAATTCTGCTGCGGCTACGGCCGCTGCATCTGCATCTGCTTCGGGATCCAGATCGGTTTCTGCCTCTACCTCGGGCTCCGACTCGGACTCGACGTCAAGATCAGCGCCAGCAGCTGCGACTTTCTCGTCAGTCACGTCGCTCACATCGTCGATCTCTTCCCCAGCGGTGGACGGCTCCTCGAGGGAGTGCTCGCCGTCGAACTGCTCCTCAACGGTTGAAACCTCGAGCTCGGCTTCGGCTTCTTCCGCTTCTGCTGATGCTTCGTTCGCGTCAACTTGCGACAATGCTGCGGGAGCATGATCCGGCCCGTCAGCGACCAAATCGCTTTCTGCCTGCAGATCCTGGGACCTAGGAGGAAGAGATGGGCTGCGTGGCGACATGTCCGAGGGGTTGGGCGCGGGAAGATCGCTCAAATTCACTGGCTGGCTTCGAGCCATGCTGGGCTCGCCGAAGTCAATCGTCGAAATATCAGCGATCTCGTCGTAGGGACCGTCTTCGTCGGATGGCATGTCCTGGTCCTGCGAACTGGTCAACTCGTTGACCGGGGCATCGGTCGAGTCTGCCTCTAGTTCAATGGGTTCCCCTAGCGTGAGCTGAGTTTCAGCTGCTGCGTTAACGGGAATGCTGTCATCGGCATCGGTGAGGTCGTCATTCCCTGAGCCTGACACCGCCGCAGAACGTGCAAGTTTCTCGGCAAGGGCCCCGTCAATCTCTTCCTGCGCTGTCGCCGCTGGCACTGCAGCGACTTTGGCTTCTGCCACCCGTTCTTGGCGACCTTTGCGGCGTCGCGACCCGAAGAGTCCCGCGGGTTCATCGCGACTCTTCGCGCGCCCAAAGTTGCTTGCTGATGACTTGCTCGGGGCAGCTTCATTCCGACGGCGGGCACGACGAGACATCGCTGGTCTACCGCACTCTGCGCAATACACAGCGTCGGCAGGCAGTTGGGTCGCGCAGAAAGAACAATTCACGGGTGTAGTCCTCTATCGCTTAAACAGACTTGTGACACTATAACCACCGAGAGACCTCAGCGATATCGCGGTCTTGAATCGTGACCAGCGTGACAGTCCAGTATTGAGTTGGGTTTCGATGTCCCCAACGGTGTTCCAGAAAGCTTCTGGTTCGTCAGGAGTAAGTTCAGAGCCGGAGAATATCGCCCGGTCCGCGTCCACCGCGAGGGTGTGCGCTGTGGGCGACTGGAGCACAGCGGCAATTTCTGTGCGGGTTCCAGATATCGGCGGAGAGTAGCCATGATCGAGGATGATGTCTTCGAACTCTTGCCACCCACCACTGATTTGTTCGACGGCAGAGTCGGAGCGTCGTCGCAGCAAGCGGCGCCGAGCTTTTGCCGCCACGATCAAGAGGAATGGCGAAGCGACGACGAGCAACGCAAGCAAATTCCATCCCACGATCCGGAGCACCGCCAAGAACGCCTGAAGCGCGGGGTCAAGATCGGGTTGAAGTGCTTGTTCGGAGTCCGGGTTGGACTGCCGATTAGTGGTGTCCGATTCAATCTCAGGTGGTTTGACGACCGTTGGCGGCCGGGCAACCTGCGAGTTGTCGAGCGGGTCTTCTTCGGGGATTTCGCGAACAGGCGGAGTCGCATCGATAGTGACCCAGCCGTATTCTGCTGTGTTCACTTCGATCCAAGCCGAAACATCACTGCCACGAGATC
>Ga0209344_10003857_pt1 | contig 14333 bp, 17 predicted proteins | sample Cruoilmetagenom6_FD_187293 | JGI IMG/M metagenome (GOLD analysis project Ga0209344, IMG submission 187293) | Oil polluted marine microbial communities from Coal Oil Point, Santa Barbara, California, USA - Santa Barbara Oil Seep Sample 6 (SPAdes)... | ecosystem: Environmental > Aquatic > Marine...
TTCTGGACTGGGCGCTGAAACTGCCCATGGGAACGCAGCCCAAAGATGCCATAGGTTTTCTGATTGAAACTTATGCAGCCAGCGCGCCTGACCACCCGATGAACTCGGTTCTAAAGGATGGGCTTGGTAGTGTGGCCCAATCCGGCAGACGCGGGGGACGCAAATCGCGGCTAAAGGAATAGGGATTAACGGGGCAGTTTGCTTGCCGCCCGCGCCAGCGATGTAATGCCTTCCCAGTCTGCAGCTTCTACCAGATCTTTTGGCGCGACCCAGGACCCGCCAACACAAAGTGTATTTGGCAATGACAGGTACTGATCAGCGTTGGCCAGTGATATGCCCCCGGTCGGACAAAAACTGATCTGTGGAAGAGGCGCCCCAATGGATTTCAGTGCCGGGGCACCACCTGATGCTTCGGCGGGAAAAAATTTCTGAACGCAGTAGCCGCGTTCCAGCAATGCCATCGCTTCTGTTGCGGTGGCCGCACCGGGCAGCAGGGGCAAGTCTTCGTCTTCGCATGCTTGCAGCAGATTGTCAGTCGCGCCGGGCGAAACACCGAAAGTCGCGCCTGCGGCTTTGGCGGCTTTGACATCAGCCGGTGTCAGTAAGGTACCAGCCCCGACGACACCGCCCGCAACCTGCGCCATTTCACGGATTGCATCCAGCGCTGCGGGTGTACGAAGGGTGACTTCCAGCGCGGGCAGGCCACCTGCAACAAGCGCTTGTGCCAGTGGGCGGGCAGTTGCAGAATTATTAATGACAAGCACCGGGATGACCGGGGCCAGGTTGCATATTTCGCGGGCTTTGTTGCTGGCGTCTTGAGGGGTCATGGTTGTGTCCTTGGATCGGGCCGCGTGGCGGGGTTTGCACCGCCTCCGGCGGGGATATTTTTGGAAATTCGAAAGGGTGATATGGTTTTACACGATTACCGCAGCCCCGTCTGTGGCCAGGCCAACGTTCTGGCGAAACGGGGCGAAAAGTTCGCGCCCCATGCCAGTATGGCTTTGGCTAAGGTCAAAGGTGGCGCAAGGGCGGTCGCTTAGATCATCACATATCACATTCAATGTTCCGGTGTCAGCATCCACGCAGATCAGATCACCGTCACGAATTTTAGCGAGCGGGCCGCCATCTGCGGCTTCGGGGCAGACATGAATTGCAGAAGGAACCTTGCCAGAGGCGCCAGACATACGCCCATCTGTGACCAGCGCGACCTTCAGGCCGCGATCCTGTAATACTGCAAGTGTGGGCGTGAGGGAATGAAGCTCGGGCATCCCGATTGCCTTGGGCCCCTGAAAGCGGACCACAACAACAGTGTCTTCGCGAAACTCACCTGCCTGAAATGCCTTCTTAACGTCCCGTTGGTCCTTAAACACACGCGCTTTGGCTGTAATGACGCGGCGTTTCGGTGCAACTGCTGAAACTTTCATCACGCCTCGCCCAAGATTGCCTTCCAGCTGTTTCAGGCCACCCGTGGGCTGGAACGGGTCAGAAACCGGGCGCAGGATCTTTTCATTGAGGCTGGCTTTGGCACCATCCACCCACTGTAAAGTTCCATCATTCAGTTGTGGTTCTTTGGTGTAAAGGGTCATTCCATCACCCGCGACGGTTTTGGTGTCAGGGTGCATAAGCCCCGCATCCAGCAGTTCACCGATCATGTATCCAAGCCCACCTGCGGCGTGGAAATGGTTCACATCAGCCAGCCCGTTTGGGTAGACTTTGGCCATAAGCGGTGTGGCTTCTGAAATATCAGAAAAATCCTGCAAATCCAGGATAATCCCAGCCGCCCGCGCCATTGCCGGCAAGTGGAGCACGAGGTTGGTTGAGCCGCCAGTTGCCATCAGCCCGACCAAACCGTTGACGAATGTTTTTTCGTCCAGAATTTCGCTGGTTGGAGTGAAATTGTTGCCCAAAGCCGTGATTTCCAATGCGCGCGTGGCACCCGCCGTGGTGAGGGCCTGGCGCAATGGTGTGCCCGGATTTATGAAGGATGCGCCCGGCAGATGCAGCCCCATGAATTCCATCAACATCTGGTTGGTATTGGCGGTTCCGTAAAATGTGCAGGTTCCAGGGCCATGATATGCGGCCATTTCTGCCTTCATCAATTTGTCACGGTCAATTTCTCCGGTGGCAAATTGCTGTCGTATCTGAGCTTTTTCGTCATTGCTGATACCGCTGACCATTGGACCGGCTGGCAGGAAAAGCGCCGGGATGTGGCCAAAGGTGGCAGCAGCTATTACCAGACCGGGAACGATCTTGTCACAGACCCCAAGGTACACGGCGGCATCAAATGTATTGTGTGACAAGGCCACCCCGGCAGCAAGTGCAATCACATCGCGCGAAAACAGGCTGAGTTCCATGCCGGGTTCACCTTGGGTAACGCCATCGCACATTGCCGGAACGCCCCCTGCAACCTGTGCGGTTGCCCCGATATTGCGCGCAGCGGCGCGGATCTGATCCGGGTAGGTTTCAAATGGCTGATGCGCTGAGAGCATATCATTATAGGCGGTAACGATCCCCAAATTGGGTGCGCGCGCGCTTGTCAGGCGGTCTTTATCCGAACCCATTGCCGCATAGGCGTGGGCCTGCCCCGAACACGACAGGTGCGCACGTCTTGGCCCATCTTCCACTGCACGCCCCATCAGATCCAAATACGCCTGCCGGGTCGGTTTGCTACGATCAATGATCCGTTCAGTAACATTTACGATAGTGGGGTTTAGGGACATAACACTTCCTGTCTGTCTTTTCGGCGTTGCAGTAGCATGTTGTGTTAGCGCTAACAACAGTAATTTTCACACAATGACGGGTTTCGCCACATGCATAGCGGGATTGCGCAAATGGCCGTCGTAAGGTTCGCAATGCTGACCTATCTTGGGGCTAAGGGATGCACATAGTGAACAAGGAATATACCAATGGACACGAACAAACCAATTGCCCAGATGAGTTTTGCTGAAATCGAAGACCGCGCGCAGCGTCTTCGTGCAGAGGCGATGAGGCATGGGTTTAAAACAGCTTATGCCTGGATCACAGGCCGTTTTACTGTGCTGATGCATCGCGCCGCGCACTAAACCACCTATGAAATAGCCCGATTTGCACTGGTCCGGTTGTTTCCAAAAATGAACAAACCCCGGTTTTGAACCGGGATTTTCCTTTTTTTCGCCTTAATGATTGTGAAGAACGGATATCGGACAATTAGGTTATCAAGGTCTGGTACAGTGAAGAAAGTGGTCAATATTTGTTTGGTTTTACTTGCGTTTGCGGGTCTTTCTGCATGTTCGTCAGGGATGACCACCGTCATGAAGTTTGCGCCTGATACTGACCCGCCTATGGATGTTACCCGATTGCCTTCGTTATATGTGACATCGCTGAATGTTACAGTACCCAGAACGCTTAGCGTATCAGAGGGTACGGGCTATTTGCCGAGTGCAGATATTGTCTGGCGCGGTGAAAACTATGGTGATCGGTATGCTCAGATTCAGGCGATTTTCGAAGATGGGTTTGGAAAAAGTACCGATGAAATAAAAGGCAATCTTCCGATCGTCGTCAATGTTGAGGTGTTGCGGTTTCATGCGCTGACAGAACGCACCCGCTATTCAGTTGGTGGCGTACATTCAATATCATTCAACCTTGAAGTTCTGAACGCTGAAACCGACGATATCATTGTGCCTGAATATCCAGTGCATGCAAATCTGCGTGGTTACGGGGGCAGCGAAGCGCTGGCTGCTGATCGTGTTGGGCTGACGCAGCGGGTTCGCATTGTTGAACATCTGTCCAACGTGATTCAAAGCCAATTGACCGGAAATGCCTATATTCCGCCAAAATAGCTTGTCCGTCCCCTTTTGATCTGCCCGCTTTGACACTAGGAGGGGGCATGACACATGCAAATCTTCCCGTAGTTCGCCTGCGCCCCAAAGCAAACGCTCGGGCCATACGCCACGGTTTTCCGTGGGTTTATGACAATGAAATCGTCACCGACCGGCGCACCAAGGCGCTTGAACCCGGTGTATTGGCGGTGCTGGAAGATAATGAACGCATCCAAATGGGTATTGTGGCCGTCAATCCGCGAAGCCGGATTTTTTGTCGGATGCTGGATCGAGATCCGGGTGCTTTAATTGATATACAGTGGTTTGCCACCCGAATTGATGCTGCACTGACACATCGCGAGCGGGTCTATGATCAACCGTATTACCGGCTGATCCATGCCGAAGCGGATGGGATGCCCGGCGTGATCATTGACCGCTTTGGTGACGTGGCAGTTGTTCAGCCAAATGCCGCGTGGGCTGAAGCGCATATAGAGGCGCTGGTTCGTGCCCTTTCAGCCGTGAGCGGGATCAAAACTATTGTGAAAAACGGCACCGGGCGTGCACGTGGTTTGGAAGGGCTTGCCGAAGAAACCATTATCATGACCGGCGCAATTGATGGGCCAGTTCCCGTTACCATGAATGGTGCCACCTATATGGCCGATATTCTGGGCGGGCAAAAAACCGGCCTGTTCTTTGATCAACGCCCCAATCACGCATTTGCGCAGGCTCTTTGCAAAGATGCGAAGGTTCTGGATGTGTTTTCCCATGTTGGTGGGTTTTCGCTGGCAGCGCTTGGAGGGGGGGCAAAAAGTGCACTGGCTGTGGACAGTTCGGATCCAGCTCTTGCGTTGGCCTTTCTGGGTGCAGATGCCATGGGGAAATCAGGCCAGTTTACATCCCGCAAAGGCGACGCCTTTGCGGTTCTGGAAGCCTTGGCTGATGAAGGCGAAAGCTTTGATGTAGTGATCTGCGATCCGCCGGCCTTTGCACCAAACAAAAAATCGTTGGAGGCAGGCCTGCGCGCCTATGAACGTGTTGCAAAACTGGCCGCGCCGTTAGTGCGGCCGGGTGGGTATATTGGTCTTTGTTCCTGTTCTCATGCGGTTGATCTTGGCCGATTTCGCACCGCGTGCGCGCGTGGCATTGGCAGGGGGGGGCGCAACGGTCAGTTGATCCATACGGGATTTGCCGGGGCTGATCATCCATTGCTGCCACAACTTGCCGAAAGCGGTTACCTGAAGGCGCTGTTTTTTAGATTGCTCCCTTGAAAGTTCTGATCGACGCTTGTGTGCTATATCCAACCGTGATGCGGGAAATTGTGCTGGGCGTGGCACAGGCTGGTCTTATCACGCCCCTATGGTCAGCCAGAATTCTGGAAGAATGGGCACGTGCAGCAGAACGGATTGATGGCGGGCAGGGCGTTATCGCGCGCGGCGAAATAGCCCTGTTGCGGGCGAATTGGCCCAATAGCGAAGTTCAATCAGATACGGCGCTGGAAGAAAGCCTTTACCTGCCCGATGTCGCTGATCGTCACGTATTGGCTGCCGCCATAACATGTAGGGCGGAAATCCTGATGACAATGAATTTGCGGGATTTTCCGCGCTCAACACTGGCGCAACATCACGTTTCTCCGCTACATCCGGACGCGGTTCTGCGCACTCTGTTTGATCGCCATCCAAAAAAAGTGGCGGCCGCAACCGAACAAGTCAGACAAAAGGCTGAATTCCTTTCCGGGCAAAACCAACCTATCCGGGCATTGCTAAAAAAGGCCCGATTGCCTCGCCTCGGCAAAGTCCTTGATCGTTGTTCCTGACTTTTTCTTTGCCGAAAAACTCAGTTCAACTTTGCCACTTGACCTCATTGGCTTGGATAGCAGACACCCGTTCCTTTGTCTTAGGATGGCTTAACAGCCAGGCAGGCACCGCACCGCCACGTGACGCGGTCAGCGCATCCAGTTTGGAAAACAGCGATATTTGCGCTTCAATTCCAATCCCAGCCTTGACCAGCAAGGCAGAGGCGTAGGCGTCAGCTTCGTATTCATCAGATCGTGACAAGCGCGCAGCCAGAATAGAGGTCAGGAAATTTGCAATATATCCGCCAAGGCCCGGGATGAACCGGGTCAAAACCATGGCCAGTGCTGTGCGCAGCGCGTTCTGGCCAGAAAAATCGATCATCCGGCGGCGCGAATGGCCAAGGGCCACATGGCCCAGTTCATGGGCGATCACGCTTGCCATTTCTTCTGCGGATACTTCCCCGGCACGGTATTTGTTGAAAAATCCGCGGGTTATGAAAATACGACCGTCCGGTGCGGCCAGCCCGTTTACCGGTTCAATTTCATATATGTGAACCTTGATGCGCGGAATTTCCAGCGCGCCAGCCATCCGATCAGTCAGGCGTTTTAGAACCGGATCAGCAAGTTCGCTGGATTTTGCATCCAGTTCGCGCGCAGTACGCCACATGGAAAATCGGTACATGACAAGGGCGTAAAGGACCGCCAGCAGGATCGGGGTAAATTTAATCATAGGCCTGATATGGGGGCAAAAGCAGCAAAGCGCAAATCCGGGTCACTTGGGTGCCAGTTCGCCCTGTAACTGGTCTTTGGCCGGTCGCAGCGCAAGACGGCCCAGAAATATAGCTAATGTCGTTGCTGCAAGAAACCCGCTGATGTTGCCTGCAATATCCACGACCATTTCAATCTGGCCCGAAAACACAAAACCAAGCCCGGTATAAAGTGAAACCCAGATAAATTCACCCGCCGCAGCGTAAAAGCTGAACTTGGCCCATCCCAAGCCACTGGCCCCACTTACAAAGTTTACATAAGGGCCAAGCGGGCTAAGCAGCCAGCGTGTAAGAAACACTCCGGTTCCGCCCCGGTTTGCGGAAAAATTGCGCGCGCGTTCAAACAGAATCCGACGCTGACTACCGCCGGTGCCCATCTTTTTCAGCAGGGTGCTACCTTTGCGACCAATCGCAAACCCGGTCTGATCCCCGACTACCGCACCAAAGAAACCGGCAAAAACGGTGGTACTAAGGACCAGATCATCAGCGGCAGCAAATGCGCCCCCAGCCACCATCAATAGCGAAGACGGAACGGGAACCGCAAGACAGCTGAGAAACGTAACCAATGCGATCAGCCACAACCCATATTGAGGCACCATTGCCATCAGCGCGTCGGCCATTACCGCTGGTCCCGAAATATAGCAGCCGCATCGGTAATGCGCGTGGTAAGTTCTAGCAATGTAATGCCTTGATCAGCGGCAATTTCATTCAATGGGCGCCGTGGGTCCGGCATTTGGCTGCCCCCTATTGCACCAATCATCACCTCGGGGGGCAGGTGCCAGGATCGGGCAACATAACGAGGGGTCATCCAGCCTTCGATGGATTGGTCGCGGTGGTCAGGGTCAGACCAGTAGATCATCATGCTAACTGAACGAAGGGCAAACAACACCGCAACTACCGTTGCAAGCACAAAACCTGTGGCAAAGACCGGGCGGCGTTTCCAGGCATGTATCAATCGCTTCATATCCGCTTTCGCCTGTGTTCCGGATGTCTATTCATGACCAACATGTCTTTAACGGGATCAAATCCATTTTCCGTCGATTAATCAACCAAAGGCGCATTATTTTTCGTCAATTGAGACCGGCATTGGCTTAAGCCGTAGCAATATTGAACAGATGCTTTTTCTTTTTCGCAATCGCGGGCACGCGCTATTTAATATCGCGTGCCTGTAAATAGTCCTATTTGCTAAGTGCTTTCATGCCTTGTTCAATCCCCGCCAGTGTCATCGGGACCATATTATCTGATCCAAATATTTCGCGGATCATGCCCACTGATTGCGTATGCTGCCAATAGCGGTCTGCCATCGGGTTGATCCACAAGTGTTGCGGCCATTGTTCACAGGCGCGGGTCAGCCATGTCTGGCCCGCTTCTTGGTTCCAGTGCTCATTGGCCCCGCCTGGAAAGGCAATTTCATAAGGCGACATGCTGGCATCACCGACGAAAATGCATTTATAATCCGGCCCATAGGTGCGCAGAATATCCCAGGTAGGGGTCTGATCTGACCAGCGGCGTTGGTTATCGCGCCAAACACCTTCGTACAGGCAATTGTGGAAATAAAAGTATTCCAGATGTTTGAATTCGGTGCGCGCTGCTGAAAACAGTTCTTCGACGACCTTGATGTAAGGGTCCATTGATCCACCCACATCAAGAAACAACAGCACTTTCACGGCATTGCGCCGCTCGGGCCGGGTGATCACATCAAGATAGCCGTGTTCGGCTGTGGCGCGGATCGTACTGCTAAGGTCAAGTTCTTCGTCAGCCCCGTCGCGTGCCCACTTACGAAGGCGTTTCAGGGCAACTTTGATATTGCGGGTGCCAAGTTCCACACTGTCATCAAGATTGCGAAACTCACGTTTGTCCCAAACCTTAACGGCCCGTTGATTGCGGCTTTCTGATTGGCCAATCCGCACGCCTTCCGGGTTATACCCATATGCCCCAAAAGGTGACGTACCAGCAGTGCCAATCCATTTGCTACCACCTTGATGGCGTTCTTGTTGTTCTTTCAGGCGTTCGCGCAGGGTTTCCATCAGTTTGTCGAACCCGCCAAGCGCTTTTATTTCAGCCTTCTCCTCAGCGCTCAGGTGCTTTTCTGCCATTTTTTCCAACCAGTCGCCGGGCAAGTCAACGGCGTCAAGAACCTGGTCCATGGTGATATTTTCCAACCCCTGAAACGTGGCTGAAAACGCCCGATCAAATTTATCAAGATTGCGTTCGTCTTTCACCATCGCAGCGCGGGCGAGATAGTAAAAACCATCGACATCATAGGTGACAAGCCCGGCGCGCATTCCTTCCAGAAATCCTAGGAATTCACGAAGCGAGACGGGAATGCCGGCGCTGCGTAAATTATCGAAAAACGGTAAGAACATCAGGGCTCAAAGCATCTTTTCAATGATCAGTGTCAGGGCCATACCCAGCAGCCCGAACATGATCGCGTAAACGGCACCATATTGCAGCATATCAAGGCGGTTGCCCTTGCGCTTGCGGGCGGTAAGGGCGCCCAGGATCGCGCCTGCTATTAGAAAAGCTATCACAATCATCTGTTCTTCGCGCTCCGGTTCATGGGGGATAGTGCTGCAATTTCTGCCAGGTGGCTTCGCACAGCCTGTTCAGAGCCAAAGCCATACCGCGCCCATCCAAGGCTGTCGAGGCGTATGATCCTGGCCTCTTGATGTTTTCCAAGTGCGTCCAGCGCCTGCGCCTTGATCATCAACAATGCGGCCAGAAGGCTGGCGTTTTCCGCAACCATTGCGGCGCGAATATTCTGGTTGACCAAATCTATCGCTGCTTGTGAGTGCCCGGTTGACAGTGAATATGCCGCCATTTGCACGGCCACATGGGCTGCATGCAGCTTTGTGTTGGGGTTTGAGCCATATATTTCACCCGCCCGCTGGAAAGAAGACAGGGCCAATTGCCCGTCACTTGACAATGATAAGCGCCCCAGCGCGAACAGGCTGAACGCCAGTCGGTTATCATTCCAGCCTTGTGTTTGGGCAATTGTAACAGCCCTTTTTGCCGCGTTGCGTCGGGATGCGCTGGTGCCAGAAGCACCAAGTGCGGTGCCTAATGCTTCTTTCCAGGCTTTCGGTGTGGTAAAGGGAAAAACAGCTTCGACCGTGCCACCTGCGGGGTTCAGGCGCTTTAGAATGCCGGGTAATAATTCAGCAACATGCCCGGGGGGCATTCCGCTATGAAGTTCAGGTGCATAAAATGCCCTGAGGATCAGCATGTCAAAACCGGTCAGGACGGTATGGAAATTATCGTCATTGAATACCGAATCGGCCAGATGATACAGGTCGTTAACAGGGCCAAGTGATTGCGCCAGTTCTTCGTGCATGCAATCACGTACTTCCTGCGGGCTGACATCACCAGGCAGAAAAATAGACATTGTTTTTCGTTCAGTCAGTGTTGTCCAATCACCTATCCCCGAACGCCGGGTCCGGCGAAATTCCGACCAGCTGGAAACGCGCGGTGCAACGAAACATGCAGCGTTTGGAACCAGACGTTGCAAATCATTGCCGGATATTACTTCGATGGTGATGTTGGCAGGCTGAGTTGCGGCAACCTGACTAATACTGAGCCGGGCTTCCCGACGTAAACGAGCCAGTAGATTGTTCAGATCGGGGGCAAGGCTTGCAGGGGCATTCCCGGTGACTCTGATCGAAATCGGGCCTTCAAAGCGTGACAGAACCGGTAGGTCACGCCCGCTTTCCAGCTGAAATGCCAGCGCCATGAAATCATTTGCAATTGTGGCGTTTGATCGTGAAACCCTGCGCAGTTGTGTTGCCGTGAATGTATTCATCGGGGGCAGAGTCAGGATCGGGGTTACGCTGTTTCGCGCGGTGTTTTGCTGAGGAACCGGCGCGCAGGCGGCAACCAGAAAAACGCAAGCAATGCAAAACCGGAAAATTGAGCGACGCATCATTACGATCTGGTATATTTTATGAACGGGCTTAGTTTGCCTATCCGGTCATAAAGTTTTCGCGCAGTCGCGTTGAAATCCTGGGTAAGCCAATAAACGGCTGGCGCCCCGGCTTTGTCCGCGGCGTCATAGACCGCTTCGATCAATGCGCGCCCGATGCCAAGGCCGCGAATATCTGGATCGGCGTATAGGTCTTGCAAATAACAAGTGTTTTCGATTTTCCAGGCGTGCCGATGGAACAGATAATGGGTCAACCCGACGGGCCGGCCATCAAATTCGGCGATTAGGCAGGTGTAATCCTGGGGGTCGTCCCCAAGCAGGCGGGCGAAAGTGGATTGGTATACGTCTTCTGGTACTGAAGTTTCATAGTAATCCAGATAACCAGTCCACAACTCACGCCAGGCAGCTTCGTCTGATGCTTCCAACGGGCGGATTGTAACATTAATCTTATCGTCTAACATGCTGCTAACCTTCGCTTTACTTTAGTATAGATATGCGTATTACCTTTGACCCCTTGCCATGAATGCAAGCCGTTCAAACAAATGTACATCCTGTTCATTTTTCAACAAAGCGCCGTGAAGTTTTGGCAAGGCACTGGAACCTTCGCGTTTCAGGTCTTCGGCGGTCAGATCTTCTGCCAACAACAGTTTCAACCAGTCCAGAACTTCACTGGTTGATGGTTTTTTCTTCAATCCGGCAGTTTCACGCAATTCGTAAAACTGGGTTAGGGCGGTTGTCAGCAATGCGTTTTTGATACCAGGATGATGTACGTCGACAATCTTACGTAAGGTTTCAACATCCGGAAATCGGATGTAGTGGAAAAAACAGCGCCGTAAGAATGCGTCAGGCAGTTCTTTTTCGTTGTTAGAGGTGATGATCACAATAGGGCGGATCTTGGCGCTGATCGTTTCACCGGTTTCATATACGTGAAATTCCATCCGGTCGAGTTCCTGTAGCAAATCATTTGGAAACTCGATATCGGCTTTGTCGACTTCATCAATCAGCAGAACGATTTTTTTATCCGATTCGAAAGCCTGCCACAGCTTTCCTTTGCGGATGTAATTTTTGACATCATGAACCCGTTCATCACCCAACTGGCTGTCGCGCAACCGGCTGACCGCATCATATTCATAAAGGCCCTGTTGCGCTTTGGTCGTTGATTTGATGTGCCATTCAATCATGTCCAGCCCCAGCGCAGAGGCGACCTGACGGGCCAATTCGGTTTTTCCGGTCCCCGGTTCGCCTTTCACCAGAAGTGGGCGTTCAAGGGTAACAGCGGCGTTCACCGCTACTTTCAGATCATCTGTGGCAACATATGCGTCAGTTCCGGTAAATTTCATGGTCAGTTTCAGCTCTCTGGGGTGGTTCGTTTGTGCTTCAATACCGATTGGTTCACAAAGCATCAAGTCGCAGCGAAATGCTAGTGACATCCCCTTGGGCTTACGCTACATCGGCGCCGATGGAGGTGCCGGATGGCCAAGCAAACACCACGCAAAGCGACCGGCAAACAAAAGGGAAGCGACATGAAAGCTGAGGTTTTCCTACCTGACGATTATCAACCGGCGGATGACGAGCCGTTTATGAATGATCTTCAGACTGAATATTTCCGCCGCAAACTTATCAACTGGAAAGCTGATCTTGTTGGCGACACCAAATCAACAATTGAAGGGTTGCAGGACAGCACCCGCAATATTCCGGATGTTGCTGATCGCGCATCCGAAGAAACTGATCGCGCGCTGGAACTGCGCACGCGGGATCGTGAGCGCAAACTTGTATCCAAGATTGATGCCGCACTACGCCGGATTGATCAGGGTGAATTTGGCTATTGCAACAAAACCGGCGATCCAATTTCGCTGAAGCGTCTTGATGCGCGGCCAATAGCAACAATGAGTCTGGAAGCGCAGGAACGACACGAGCGACGCGAGAAAGTGCATCGTGACGACTAGCGTAAGATTTTGATATCGATAATAAAACACCGGGGTTTGAACGCCCCGGTGTTTTTGTTTAAGGGTATGACATGTTAAAGGGTCAAGGCGTATTAGTGATAGGTGCCGGAATTGGTGGCCTGGCAAGTGCAATCGCACTTGCAAAGCGCGGGGCAAATGTTCGGGTTGTAGAACAGGCACCTGAAATTACTGAAGTAGGCGCAGGATTGCAGATCAGCCCCAATGGCGTTGCGGTTCTGGATGCGCTTGGTCTTGGTGAACGCGCGCGCGAAATGGCGATTCGCAGCAGATCGGTGGTTTTGCGCGATTTTCGTCTTGGTGCACTGGTTTTGCGTGTCGACCTGTCAAAACATTCACCTGACCTGACATATCTGTTGTTTCACCGCGCTGATCTGATTGATTTGCTTGCTGATGGTGCACGCGATGCAGGGGTGCAGATTGAGCTGGGCCGCCAGGTTGCAAACCTGTCCGAAGACGAAGCCGGTGTTAGCGTCGAATTTGCTGATGGTTCACAAGAACAGCACGCACTGGTCATAGGGGCGGACGGGTTGCATTCGGGAATGCGCCAATTGTTGAACGGAAAAGCAGCGCCGGATTTCACCGGACAGGTCGCTTGGCGCGCCTGTGTGCCCACGACAGATGAATTAATGCCAGAAGTAACGGTTCACATGGGGCCGGGGCGTCATCTTATTACCTATCCGTTGCGTGGTGGCCAACTGATCAATATTGTTGCGGTTGAAGAACGAACGACCTGGGCAGATGAGGGATGGAACCACCCGGGCGATCCGGAAGAATTACGACATGCGTTTTCCAGTTTCTCGCCTCAGGTGAACTACCTGCTGGAACGTGTGGAAATAGTGAAGCTTTGGGGATTGTTCAGTCACCCTGTTGCGCAGTATTGGCATCGCAATCATTCGGCTCTTGTGGGGGATGCCGCGCATCCAACTCTGCCATTTCTGGCGCAGGGTGCAAATATGGCGCTGGAAGATGCCTGGGTGCTGGCTGACTGTTTGGCCAATATTGATGCAAGATATGCGTTGCCAGCCTATCATAAACGACGTCATGCTCGGGTTAAACGGGTAATTGCAGCAGCAAACGCGAACGCACGAAACTATCATTTGCAAAACCCGGTTGTTCGCGGTGCCGCGCATTCCTTGCTGCGCCTTGGTGGTGCATTCGCACCGGCAAAGGTTGTTGGTCAGTTTGATTGGATTTATCGCCACGATGTGACCCGAAATTGAACGGGTGATCAGGCGCTTTGTTCCAGAGCATTGATAATAGGTGAAAAATCCTGCGCTTTCAGGGAGGCACCACCAACCAGCGCACCATCCACATTTGAAACGGCAAATATTTCAGCCGCATTTCCAGCCTTCACCGATCCGCCATATAGAATTCTTGTTGAACGCCCAACACCTTCGCCATGGCGCCGTTCAAGGCGCATGCGAATGAAATCATGCACCTCGCCAATCTGATACAGGGTGGGAACCTTTCCTGTTCCGATCGCCCAGACCGGTTCATATGCGACAACCATGTTTTCAGCCGTTACCAGATCGGGAATGGAGCCTGCCAATTGTCCGCCGATAATATCAAGTGTGTTTGCAGCCTCGCGTTCAGTCAGCGTTTCGCCAACGCAGATCACCACTTTCAATCCTGCGGCCAGCGCTGTGCGGGCTTTTGCGCGCACGTCTTCATTTTCTTCGCCATGGTCGGTGCGGCGTTCTGAGTGCCCCAAAATCACATATTCAGCCCCTGCATCCAGCAACATGGCCGCAGATATATCACCGGTATGTGCACCCGCGTTGGCGGCATGGCAATCTTGCCCACCAACAAGAACCGGCCCTGTTTTGGCGGCGTCAGACATCCGTGAGATCAGCGTCGCGGGTGGACAAAGCAATATATCACACGCAGGGTCGGGATGTGTTGCAATGATCGCTTCAAGTTCAGAGAACTGAGTGCTTGTGCCGTTCATTTTCCAGTTTCCGGCGACCATTTTGCGACGATTTATCATAATATCTATTCCCCGTGGTTTGATGGCCTTTTAGCCAGTATTTACGCGTGAACCAACTGGCAGTGTGGTCGCATTTGACAAGTTACAAATGGGATAAGGCTTGT
>Ga0209344_10003858_pt1 | contig 14331 bp, 8 predicted proteins | sample Cruoilmetagenom6_FD_187293 | JGI IMG/M metagenome (GOLD analysis project Ga0209344, IMG submission 187293) | Oil polluted marine microbial communities from Coal Oil Point, Santa Barbara, California, USA - Santa Barbara Oil Seep Sample 6 (SPAdes)... | ecosystem: Environmental > Aquatic > Marine >...
AGCATATGATCCTACATAATTTTTAGTTGGTGCCTTCATTTTGGGGGTATTCGAAAACCGGTAGCGTAGCGTATAAGGTTTGAATAGCAAGAGGGTAACACGCCAAGGCGGTGTTACGGATGTTAAAATGTTGATTTTTAGTACTATGTTGAAAGATTAAATTCGGGACATTGTCCTATTTTTAATGTAAATCCTCTGGAAACCCCTATGATCAATGAATTTTTTACTGTAAATAATGTCCTATTAGTACATACAAGTATTCAATGCTTTGAATTTTAAATGTCGGGTAGATTTTGTTCAATTGGGTCAAAACGTCTTCCAATACCTATGAACATTGATACAATATGACCCAATTATAATCTATGGAGCACCCTGACCTAATAGAATGCCATACCGCGTGTTTGGAATTGATTGTACTCAAACGTTTATATAGAATATCAATTTAATAAAAGTATTGACATTGTGCTCCTAAACCATAGCACAATGCGCCCTAATTCGATTTTATTTAACGCTTATCTGCCCAAACGCTATAAAATCGAATCAGGATCCTTGCGCAAAGTTTTGGGTAAGATTTGAGGATTGTTCTAGCCGATATTAACAAGATTTACACTAGTCTAACAGGCCCCATTATTCCCATGGGATAATTATCTTGATGCCTGGTCCAATTTTGCGCCACCTTATTGTCCTTCAAACTTTTAAGATAATTCCCTGTGATAGTCGTAAGTTTAATGGAAATCTGATTGGGCCCTTCTTTTAGCTTATTCTTTATGTCATAAATATGGGCCCCATACCATCTGGTTCCAATAAGTTCATTATTTAAGATAAGTTCGGATATTCCCTGAACATTGCCTAAATCAAGGTACTGGGAGTCCATTTTATTATATGTTATTGTTTTTTCATATATAACTTCCCCCGCAAAACTTTTGGTTTGATCAATTTCGAGCAGATCGCTTAACGTTTCTATCTGTATTCTTTTCTTCTCCCCATTCATGTGGTTTAGTTGTAATTGCCACTCCCCAGTGATTTCTTTTCCGGATTGTTTAAAATTGAACCTTTGGAGTTGTTCCCCCTCAGTATTTTTTTCAAATACAATGAGCACCGAACTAGCATGAGGAATCTCCAGATCTAAACTTCTGTCATTGTCGTTATAAGAATAACGCTTTCTTTCCCCTGTTTCTGGGTTCCATATCCATGGAAAAAGGCCCTCATTAATTTGGAATTCGGCTTTTACCGAGATGTGTTCGGACAAACTTGTATTCGCCAAGAAGAAGACGGGGTTTTCGTTTATCAAATACGACGACTGATTTAAATATTTGTGCGCTTTATTAAGTTTAACATATGGTTTTAAGGCCAATTCATCTTGAAGTTTCCCATACCATTTAATCAAATCACCAGTTGGAGCTGGATATCGCACTACATTGTCCTTTTTATTATTTAATAAGTCGCTTATAATTTCTTTCACCTTGGCATCTTCAGCTTCCACATTATCATAGGCGGTTGATTTAAACGGTACTTTCTCGATAAAAACAATCTTACCTCCAGAATTTACAAAGGCCACTAAAGCTTCTGCTACGTCCACGTCCATAGTTTCAATTTCAGGAAGTAGAATTGTAGAATATGAGCGTTCTCCGAAATGCATTTTGCCCAACTTAAAAGTTGATTTTTTAATTATATTTTCACTTACATAATCACACCCTCCTCCATTTTGATGAATTGCTTCCCAAAGATTGTTTTGATATTCAGGATACCATTTCTGAGGAAAGGGGTCTCTTTGCGGTCCCATTTTTAACCAAAGATCTATAAGGGGTTGAAGTACAGCAATATTTGCTTGTGGATTGGCATTTTGAAGAAGAAAGGAAATACGGGCCTTATAATTTGCCCACTTATTAAAATAGGGCCACCAGGTGTTTCGCTCATTAAAATAAGCTCCATAACGTATCCATCCAGGGAATTCTGCTTCTGGTGGGGAATAATTAAATCCATGCAAAATAGAGTGATTGACTCCTGAAATATTACTTTGGTCACCTGCGACCTTGATATTTTCCAGAGTTGCCATAAAGGCCATTTCAGTATTTGTTATTTCTTCACAACTTACAATTTTCTTACCTGCAAGTACCGCTCCGGACGACACATATTTATTACACATGCGTGGGCCCCTGCCCTTTAGACCAGTATTGGGATACTCCCTACCAATATCTTTAAACAACCAAGTTTCACATTCGGGGATGTCAATTTCCATGCTTGCTTCAAGTGGGTGCATGCCGCGGCCATAAGCCTGCATTCGGGATTGTACATTATTTCTATGACACCAATCGTTAAAGGTGTCGATAAACCGTTCTTTGAAAAGTTCGATTCTTGTTTTGTACATGTCCAGCTCAACTCGTTTTAGGACATTTACAACGTGTTCCGGAAACCTTGTGCCATATTCTTGCTCTATCGGATTACCCATATGCCCTACCTTTTTTAAAATAAAAGGTAGATAGGGTATTAATGAATATCCCCTTCTTTTTTCAAATTCATCGGGTAAATCATCGTTCCAGTTAGCACCTTCAAGTTCCATACTGTCGCAAAACATTGCCCGAATATAGTCCCCCATGTTTCCAACTTTCCCAGTAATAAAACCAGAGATTCTATTTAAATATGCTTCTGTAGCCACTTTACTATAATGGTTAAGCACTGGACCCGCAGCACCTGGAGCTCCATTTATAACTGCCATATATCCTGAAAGTTTAACTACATAATATAATACGTAATCACCTTCAGGTAAATCTATTTCCAAAGCCCCATTCTTTATATTGGCTATCAAATCTTCCCCTTCTATGAATTCTGACGAAGTTTTAGGAAGGAGTCGAACCATGATAAGATCCCTATAAACGTGATCATTTTTAGAATGAAGGTCGGGATCGACTTTTTTCAATAATTCATCAACTTTGAACTTGTATTTATTTCCACCTTGCAAGTCAATTGTCTCGATTGTGACCATTTGTGACTGCTCTTCCTTCTTTAAAAATTCGCCCCCAAATGGCCATCCAGAACCGACGATCATATCGCATACCATACCGCGTTCTTTTGCAGCCTCGAGCGCAATTTTTAACATGCTCAACCATTCGTCATCAAAAATTGTAAGCGGCTTATAGTCAACTGGGTTTGTATCATAGGGAAAGGCAATTGGATTAATTTCCACGCCTCCGATACCTGCCGATTTCATAATATCCAACTCTCTTAAAATTTCCTTTTTAGTGAGGCGGTTCCCATTCCACCACCAACGAACAAAAAGATGGGCGCTATTTGGTGGGTTTTGAAAACCTTTAAACACTTCATCGATGTTTGAAACATTTGATACGGGATCAATACATCCCATAACAGAATTAACGAAAATTACGCCCGAACTCGCGAGCACGCTATTTTTAACAAAGTCCCTTCTTTTCATATGTAATGCACTAAGCAGTTTTAGTTTCTAAATTAAGCTATATGGGTTAATTAATTGATAATGATAAGTATTTAGATTTTTATTTGTCTATTTCAAGGTGTCGAAGAAAATATCTGGGTTATTTATATAATAGTTCCAATAAATGAGCGGACCTGTCCGATCCGCCCAAATAAAAACTAACTAACTATACCAACTCTAATTTTATTATACATCTTGATATTGATCAGGGCATTTATTAGTCTTGTCAAATTAGTACCTGTAGACTATCAAGTAGTTTCCTTTTAAACTAAAATAATGCTTCAAATATGTGGTTGCCACTGCATAAATTAAGAATAATGTAATTGTCATTTTCTTTTAGATATAAGGACTTAAAAGAATCAATAATTTCACCATTTTCCCAAACTGTTTTATCATTTAATGTTATTTTTTTATACTTTCTTTTAAATTTTGGGATACCCACTTTTAAGTGCTTATTCTCCGGTAATTTCATCGATAAGTTAAAAGCCTTATTATTTTTAGAAAAAGATGTTTTCATATAGCCATGAACTGTTTCCGTACCCATTTTAGCCTCATTTAAACCCGAAGTCTGAGGAAATATATTAATGGTATCAAAGCCTGGGGCTCCTGGCGAAAGTCCTGTAATGTATTGACTCATCAAGGTAAGTGGACCTCCGCTCCAACCGTGATTATAACTACCTCCACCATAAGTATCGCTATTTATTTCCCACCCTTCCCATAAGGTGGTAAGGGAACTGTTTATCATTTGATCATATCTACTTAGCATTCTTTTTATGCCAGCTTCAGCGTCGTTCATTAAAAAATATGCTTCCAAAACATATTTCTCCAAATATGGTCCGCTTTTAAAAGTGGTGTCCAATATGGGACGTAATTTTTGCCATTGGTGGTTATCAACTAAACCAGCCACTGTTGCGAGTCCGTTTCCTCTGTCGTCTGCCTTAAATTTATAATCGTCACTACTGAAATAGTCTCCCTTCCAGAATTGCCGGGAAAATGCAGATTTCAATAATTTCATTTTATGACGATATGCCTGGGATTCTTCTGGGAACCCAGCCGCTTCCGCCATAAGAGCTGCACCATCCAAGGCCATGTAATACCAAGCGTTGTCCAACAAGGGAATATCAATTTGATCTCCCCAATCATACCAGTCCCAACCACCTTTGCGATGAATAACCAAATTATTACTATCTAATTCCCAAAGGTTCATGTAATCCCTAACATGGGGATATACATACTCAATAAAGGCCCGGTCATTTGTATACTCGTAATAACGGTAAAAGCCATATTTGCCAATTGCGGCTAACATTTGGGAAGGTAATTCTTTATCCCATTCTCCTGCGGGGACTGGAGAATACAATACACCATTATCTTTTTGCCATTCTATCAGATTACTCATGGCCTTTTTTATGATTTTGGGACCATCGGTATCGGTGCTGTAAAATATCTCTCCCATTACAATTACGGCATCGCCCCACCATTGCGATCTTTCCCTGTCAGGATCTTGAATGGCATCGCGAAGGTTAATGTTCATGGTGTTTCTTGATTTGATCCATAAAGTATTTAGGGCTTCACTATTGCTTTCAAAATAACCTAAATACTCACTATTGTATCTAGTTTCCCTATATTTTAGATCCAGTATTTTTACACCCTTGGGTATACGGTAACGCACTTCATGGCCATTCATATAGCCTGGAGTTTCAAATTGCTGTTTACCCTCCTTAGTTACATATTCGGTGCGTACGTTGTATTCGCTACCACCTTTGTAATTATCGGTTGTAATATCTATCAACAGACCTGCAGGAGCATCGATTTCCAAAAAAGGTGTTATCGTTATATTTTTTGGCAATTTCATTGAGATTATCTCTCCCGACCCTTCATCGGGCCAATCCCTATCATTCTCGTATTTAATAATACCACTATCCTTCCATAACGGAGTCGGCCTTTTCCAAAGGGCGTTCCATGGAGATTCGCCTGCTTTTCCATGTATTGTTGCATTTTCAAGCTTGGAATCATCAAAATCAATTTTGAACCAATCAACCAAATCATTTCGTGCATCAAAATGAATATTGTACTCTGGCAAGCGGTAATTGGGGAATGGTTCTTGGGTTTTTCCAAAGGCAGTATGCTCTACCACTTTCCAACTTAAATCGCTTAAGACATTACTGTTTTCCAAATTTGCCTCGAACAATAAGCCTGATTTACCACTGTTTTTATGACAAAACCCATCTCTATTCCAAAACCAAACCAATACTGCAATAGTGTTGTGACCTAGCTTTAGATATTTGGAAATTTCAACCTCATCATAGTATGTGTCATAGGGTGTAGGCCCCCTTTTTAGCCCCCCCTCAAAAACGACCAGTTCATTATTGATATATAACCAATATTTACTATCAGTCGCAATATTTGCAATAACAAGATCCTTTGGTTCCTTCTCCAATTCAAAAGACTTTCTATAAACCGTCCAGCTGTTTTCTTTTGTATTGGTTTTGTTATAGGTTATCCAGTTAGCCTTCCAATCAGTTTTAATCATTGGTTGGGAAAATAGATAACCCGGCAGAAGAAGTGTAACAATAAATAGCTTCAATATTCTACACATAATCTTTTTAATGGAAATTAATATGATCGTTTTCTAAAAATAATCCCGGCAAGTAATAAAAACTTAAGGGCCATAAATAGGTTAGTTCAACTCAGAATTAAGAAGGAAATATTTAATACCCTATGTTTTGCGTTAAATTATTATTTATCTGAATTTCTCTATCCGGGATGGCATAGATCAATCTATTTTCTGTAACATTGAACGAAGTAGGTAGAAGCCAACCATTTATCGCTTTCAACCTATCTCCCTCTGCTGTCATTGTTTGGATTGCTTTGCCAAATCGAATTAAATCCAACCAGCGATGGTTTTCGAACGCCAACTCATGTCTCATTTCTAGTGCAACATCTTCAATAGTAACCGCTGTTAAATCATCAAGTCCCGCCCTATCCCGAACTTCATTGATATATGGCAATGCCTCAGAAGCCCTGTTTTGTTGAACTAGGCTTTCAGCCAATAACAGTAGCGCTCCTGAATATCTGTATACGGGCCAATTGTCATCTGTATTCCATTCTACCGCATATGGAGGATGAAGGTATTTTTTAATGAAATAATAATTTACTTTGTCTAGTGCAGGGGTATAACCTACTGGACTCAAGACAGATTCTGTGGTAAAAGCCTCACCGTCTAGTGTTCCTTCTGCTACAGCGATGGATGCCGGCAACCTTAAATCTCCTGTTTCATATGAATCTACCAATTCCTGTGTAGGAACATTCCAACCACCACTCGTGATACCACCTCTAAGATTGGTTCCACGTAAGCCCAAAATGACCTCTGAATTAGTTGTTTTGGGGATGAATCTCCAAATAAAATCACTGTGCTGCCCTTCATTTCCAGATTTATACTGAACTTCAAATATGGACTCTTGGTTGTTTTTTTGAGCAGGATCAAATACATCCTCATAATTGTCTAGCAACGCATAATTCATTTTTGTAATATCACGAAGTTCGCTTTCTGCCGCTGCGTAATCCTTGGTTGGTTTTGACATATACGCATAAGCCAATAACATTTTTGCCGCTCCCTTGGTTGCTCTGCCGGATTGAGGAAATGTTGTAGGTACAGAAAGTTTTGGGATCGCGGTTATTAGGTCGTTGATAATTTGACCATAAACTTCTTCCACGGAATTTTTGGGAAGAAAAGCATCTTTTTCGGTTGTTACCTCTTTTAGCTGTAACGGAACACCTCCAAAATGTGTTACAAGGTCAAAATAATAAAATGCCCTAAGAAATAATGCTTCTCCTGATATCGCATCCATGTTAGCCTTATCCATTTCAATTTTATTTGCTTCCAATTGACTTAAAATAGTATTGGCTTTGGCAATTCCTTGATACGCGTTGCCATATCTATTCCCTGCACTATTTGGTTGTGAACTTGTAAAGCTGTCATCCTGAAATGTCGCCATTGCTTCCACACTCGCCTCTGAGCCCCTATCTGCTGCATAACGGGTAAAAAATGTGTTGTCTGACCGCATTTCATCCATATAAATCCCCATAAAGGCAACACCCCTTAAATTCGAATAGGCGCCAATCAATGCTTGATTAAATTGATCTTCATTTTCAAAAAACGAAGCTGAACTTATTGATGTTTCCGGCGCTAGGTCCAAAAAATCATCACTACAGGCACTTAGACTTAGGAAAATTGTAAATATGTAGATAATTCTATTTTTCATTACTTAATTTTTTAAATTATTGTCTATTGTATGCTTAGAAAGTAAAATTTAATCCCATTGTATAAATCTTGGAAATAGGGTAGGAAGTAAAATCACGCCCTTGGTTTAAGCCATTTAATCCAGCAATTCCGACCTCTGGGTTCATCCCTGGGTATTTGGTGAAAATAAATGGATTTTGTGCACTAAAGTTCACCCTAGCCTTTTTCATAAACTTATTTTCTGGCAAAGGAATATTATATCCCAATGTGATGTTCTTTACTGCAAGGTAAGTACCCTTAAAGACCTGTCTATTAGTAAAATTGCGATAATCGGCAGTTGTGCCGGCCCTTGTTCTTGGATAATATCCGCTTCCTGGGTTTTCAAGGGATCTCCAGCGATCTGCGTATCCTTTGCGTACGTTAAAGACCGCATCAAAGTTCTCTGATGATTGATAATGGTCATCTGCAATATCATTTCCTACCGTACCTGCAGTAACAATACTTAAGTCAAAATCTCCATAACTAAAACTATTGGTCATACCATAAATAAAATCTGGATTTGGATCACCTATATATGTTCTGTCATTGGAATCTATGATTCCATCAGGAACGCCATCGGGACCACTTATATCCTGGAACCTAGCAGTTCCAACCATAGATGTTGCACCATGAGGCTGGCTGTCAAATTCTTCTTGGGTCATATATACACCTGTATTGATATATCCATAAAATAAACCTATAGGATTACCTACGGCAGTTCGGTTATCGTCCCAATACAAATTGTATCCACCAATCGGAGCATCATTTGTTCCAAGTTTTATTACTTTATTTCTATCGAAGGATATATTAAAATTCGTATCCCATTTCAATTTCCCAACTAAATTTCTTGTGGCTGCTGAAAATTCGTGACCCCAAAAATTGAATTGACCAATGTTGGAGGTTATGTTATTAAAACCAGATTGAATTGGAATATCAATTCCATATAAAAGCCCATCTGTTTTTTTCCAATAGTAGTCATAAGTAAAGGAAACGCGGCCACCAAAAAGGTCAAGATCTAATCCAACGTTATAACTGGTCGTGGTTTCCCATGTTAAATTTGAATTGCCTATACCATTTAAGGATCTGCCTGCAACTACCTGACCTCCTAAGACATAATTGTTATTGTTAAGTGAGGCTAGGTAAGTATAGTCTCCAATATTGTTATTTCCTACCTTTCCATAACTAGCTCTTAATTTTAAAAGCTGAATATCTTCAATACCTTTTAAAAAGTTTTCATCCGAGATTACCCATCCTGCTGAGATAGAAGGAAAGTTGCCCCATTTGGTGTTAGACCCAAATCTTGATGACCCATCCCTTCTAAAAGCTAAGGAAATTAAGTACTTGCTATCATAATTATAATTAAGACGCCCTAAATAAGACAATAATGATGACTCACTTGTACCGGCATTTCCAATTCTTGTGGTGGCTACATTTATCCATTCAATATTATCATCAGGGAATTCTGAGGCATTGATGGAGCTGTTTTCATAATAAAAATTTTGTGCTGTGTAACCGACCAATGCTTCAATATTGTGTTTTTCATTTATCGTTTTTTGGTAATTCAACGTATTTTCAACCAGCCAATTTTGAAAGTTATCGGTTCCATAACTTCCTACAGCTGGTTGCGGAGGGGCGCTACCTAATCCTCCACGAGCTGTTGATGGTGTAAACGACCTACTTATCCCGTTTCCGGTATTGGCATTGATACTTAGTTTATATTTGAGCCCGTCTATAATCTCGTATTCACCAAACAAGTTAGCCAGAACTGAAGTTTCCTTTCTAGGATTTTTCCTCTGTGTTACTACAAGATAGTAGTTTGGATTGGGAAACATCCCAGGTCTGGAAAAGGCAATGGGATATGTGCCATCTTCATTTTTATATTCAATCGTAGGATCCATATTGAAAGCATTTGCAAGTATATTCCGTCCATTGCCAATACCTGGGATTACCTGATTTCTAATATGTGATACAGATAGGTTGACCCCAATCTTCAATTTGTCCGAGGCATCATAGATACTATTGGCTCTTGCGGTATATCGGTTTGAATATGAATTTAATATCACTCCCTCTTCATTATTATAGCCTAGATTTATCACAGATTTTAAATCTTTTGCTCCGGTATACATTGTCAGGTTATAATTTTGTGTCATTGCATCTCTTAGGAGAATATCAAACCAGTCTGTACCGTCATTTGGCCCATATTGCTCAGGATTAGCATATTCTTCAGGGACCCCACCGGTATACCCTTCGTATATCGCGGCATCTTCGTAATATTCCTTTTTAAACTGGGCAAATTCTCGTGCATTCATTAAATCGGGCCTCCCTCTTTCAGAAACCGATTGTACACCTACATATGAACTAAATTCAATAGATTTTTGCCCTTGTTTTGCCTGTTTTGTTGTTATCAAGATAACGCCATTGGCCGCTCTAGATCCATATAATGATGAAGCTGAGGCGTCCTTTAACACCGAAATAGATTCTATTTCATTGGGGCTCAATGCCTCTAAGCCACTTGTTGTTGGAAATCCATCAATAACAATTAATGGTGAGTTTCCTGCATTTATTGATGCGGCTCCCCTAATACGAAATGTCATAGCACCACCTGGCTCACCGGAATTCTCATTTATTTGCACTCCCGCTAATCTTCCTTGTAGTTGTTGAGCGACACTTGGCACTGGAATTTCGGATAACTTTTCTGCATCTATTTGAGCCATAGCACCTGTTACGTCCCGTTTATTTTGTGTCCCATAACCCACTACTACTACCTCACTTAATTGGGATACATCCTCGGTCATACCTACGTTTATTATAGATCGTCCACCAACAATTTCCTCTTTTCTTTCAAATCCTAAAAAAGTGAATACCAGGATAGCATTAGGTTCGGTAATAATTGAATAATTTCCATCAAAATCGGTAGTTGTCCCGTTCGTTGTTCCTTTGACAACAACTGTCACGCCAGGCAGGGGTTCACCATCCTCCACAGCGGTAATGTTGCCAGTAATTTTTACTTCTTCCTGTGCTTGAATTGGCAGGTACAGAAACAGCATCAAAAATAAATTACAAAACTTTAAAATCTTTCTTTTTTTCATTATTTGGTTCATTGGTTAAACTAAAAATTTAAAATTGGTATTTCAGTTGTCGCCAGTTTTAGGTAACAGCTGGAATTTTGCTGCCGTAAAATTATATTGAAGTCAGGGAATTATACTTTTACAAAATCGACTATTCTTTGTACTTTTTGGCAAATATTATCAAATACACAATTAATAATTCGATTAATTAGCTAATCAATATTTTTATGGGGATTTTGGTTGGGATATTAAAATGTAAAATGACTAAGGTAAAATAAATCGAAAATTATAAAATACTGTAGTACAAATGCTCGGAAATAGTATGATTTACTGATGTCAAAGTCTGTTGGGACTCAAATTTAGAAACCGTTTTGAGTTAAGAATATTTTGTTGGACAATTTAAATACGAAAAATAATTTATTCCTTAATGCATGATTGGCGGAAAGAACTGGAAAAAACAAATTCTCAATTGATCTTATTAAGATAATAATTATTATAAAATTCAAATATGAGACCCTTTTTGCGTTGTTTGTTTAAACCTAGACTTTCTTGGTCATCATCGAATGGTCTAACTAACATGCATTAGTCTATAATTTTTTGGGGAGATATTATATTTTTTCTTAAATAATTTAGAAAAGTAGAAGATGTTGTCGAAACCGATTTGATGACCAATTTCACTAACATTTAAATTGGTCATTACCAATAGGTATTTGGCCCTTTCCAATCTCAGGTTTAATAGGTATTGGTTGGGTGACTGCCCTGTTATTTGCTTAAATTTTTTTCGGAATGAGGAATAGCCTAGCGGCAATTCTTCCGAAAGCGCCTCCATATTGATATTATTTTCAAATGACTCTTGCATTATATATTTAGCTTTTGCAATTAACTTTTCATCGGGGTTATTGGTTTGAATATTGTATTTGGCCTTGGTATTGATCAGTCCCAGAATTTGCATGGTAATCCCTGATATTTGTTGTTGATAACCTGCAAGTGAGGCCCCTACGGTTTCTATAAGCTTATTGAACAGGGCTAGAATATCGGTATCATACCCTAAATCTATAATAGGTTTGTAGGTGTTGAAAATTCTTTCATTCATTAGATGTTGGATCTGTATGCCGTTAAAACCCACCCAAAATTCTTCCCAACCCAATTCTGGATCAGGCTTATATCCGTGTCTTACCCCTGGAAATAAGAAAAAACAGTTCCCCGCAACAACTTCGGTAGGCTCCGTAAGTGCTGATTTATAAATGCCTTTTCCACGGGAGATATAAACAATGTAGTAATCGTTTAAGATGCGTCCTCTGTTCCATGTCAAATCATGGCTTTTAGGGTGTTGCTGATTGGGATATCGATCATTGGGATTTACTTTGGAGTATCCAACAGTGGTTACATAATTTCCCCATCTGTGCTCAAAAGGAGTAATATTTAAATACTTGAAAAAGTTTTTGTGCATAGGTAGGTTTATATAATAATTACTCTTGGAGTGAATTGCGAATTTTCGAGTTAATTATTCTTTAAAATGACAATTAATCAATTTTTATGATCAAAAGTAATTAATTGATTGATATTTGTCAAAAAGTACAAATAATTATAGTATTTGTTTAAGGTTTTATAGCCAACTCCATAATATTTTTGAATCCAACAGTTTCAAGGCTTTATTTAGGCTTATGACTTGAAAAACAAGTATAGGCTTTTGAACGAATCTAAAAAAAATGTATAAAATATTTTTATAATGAATTACAAACTAACCAATGAACAGATTGCAACCTATCGTAACAAAGGTTTTTTGATCGTAAATGATTTTTTAACACCTGTTGAAACGGCAAATTGGAAAACGACCATTGATAGTGCAGTTAAGGACAGGAAAGGAAAGAAATTCCCACATTCCGAAATAAAAACCGGAGAATCTGATGGTATAAACGAAAATGCTGAATATTTCGGAAAGGTTTTCGATCAAATTATCAATCTATGGATGACAGACAATGCGGTTAAGGAACTAATATTGGATAAAAGGATTGGGGAAATGGTCACTAAATTGGCCCAGGTGGATGGCATGCGTGTATGGCACGACCAATCCTTGGTAAAACAACCATGGGGTAATCCCACCGCTTGGCATTTGGACACACCATTTTGGTCCTTTGATCATAGGGAGGCGCTGAGTATATGGATAGCCCTTGAAGATGTAACCCTTCAAAATGGATGTATGTATTTTTTGCCAGGATCAAACCAAGAAACCGATTTTAGTGAACCGGGTATAGGGGTCAATATGGATGATATATTTAAGACATATCCTAAGTTGAGATCCTTGGAGGCAGTACCGGCAATATTAAAGGCAGGGAGTTGCACCGTTCATAATGGACTTACTATACACGGAGCGGGAGTGAATATGACCCCGTTTTCAAGAAAGGCAATGACGTGCGCATTTATGCCAGACGGCTCCTTGTTCAATGGCAAACAAAATGTGCTTCCCGATAATTATTTTGAAAGCCTTAAAATAGGGGATGTCCTAAATTCTGAAGCGCAAAATCCTTTGGTATACCATAAAAAATGGGATTTATGACGGTAGTACCCAAGTGGGGCCTATATAATGAACTACGCCCAATGCAAATTGATAATATTTTAATGGAGGCCCCGATCGCATTTTTGCCGTGGGGTGCTCTTGAATATCATGGCAACCATAACCCTATTGGATTGGACAGTATTAAATCGCAACACCTTTGTATGGACCTTGCAAAAAAAACAGGGGGCTTGGTTATGCCGGTGGTCGACTTATCAGCTAACCTTATCAAATCATTTCCAGGTGTTAGTTTTAAAAAACATTCCATAGAGTTTTCTGAAAAATTGGTACGTATGATCTGTCAGGAATATTTAGATCAACTTGCCGAACAGGATTTTAAGCTCATTGTTTTGCTATCGGGGCATGCTGGGGAGCCGCATCTCCAAATTTTAAAGACTGTAGCTCAAGAATTTAATGAAAAGCAAAGCGATAAATATTGTTGGGCCCTTGCAGAGTTTGATATCCTACCAGATGAACTTCTTAAAGCAAATCATTCGGGTCTCGGCGAGACATCTCTACAGTTGTATTATGCCAGTGAAACGGTAGATTTGGCGGCACTGCCCAGGGAGAGGGCAATTACCTTAGAAATGGATGCAGTCTCTGGGGAAGACCCTAAACTTGCTTCCGCATTGCACGGAGAAAGAATAGCAAATGCCTTTATCAATAAGGCTAGTGCACAACTAAGATTATTAATGGTGAAATATAGTTAATTATGAAGTTTAGGACTTTGGGAAGGACGGGACTGGAGATAAGTGAAATTAGTTTGGGTACTTGGGCCTTTGGTAATAATGTATATGGCGGCGTTATCGAAACTGATGCGATAAACACCATACATGCAGGACTGGATATGGGTGTCAATCTTTTTGATACGGCACCACAGTATGGTACGCACCAGCAGGATGGCGTAGCGGAAATAGTTTTGGGAAAAGCCTTAAAAGGGAAAAGACAAAGCGTAATTGTCTCTTCAAAGTTTGGTAGAAAC
>Ga0209344_10003859_pt1 | contig 14326 bp, 14 predicted proteins | sample Cruoilmetagenom6_FD_187293 | JGI IMG/M metagenome (GOLD analysis project Ga0209344, IMG submission 187293) | Oil polluted marine microbial communities from Coal Oil Point, Santa Barbara, California, USA - Santa Barbara Oil Seep Sample 6 (SPAdes)... | ecosystem: Environmental > Aquatic > Marine...
AACATGCGTATACTGTTTTGCGGCACCCCGGAATTTTCAGTGCCACCTTTACAACAACTGCAAGCCGCCGGCCATGAGATTCTGGCGGTTTTTACCCAGCCGGATAAAGCCCGCGGTCGCGGCCAGCAACAACAAAAAACCGCAGTTAAACAAGCTGCCGAAGACCTAGGGATTACCGTGCATCAACCCACCGGCATGAAAGATGTCGACGCACAAACGCTGATTGCTGATTATCAAGCAGATCTGATGGTGGTGGTGGCCTATGGTGTCATTATTCCCCAAGCGGTTTTAGACTTACCGCGTTTAGGTTGTTGGAATATTCATGCCTCTTTACTGCCACGGTGGCGTGGTGCGGCGCCGATTCATCGTGCCATTTTAGCCGGTGACAAGGAAACCGGGGTCTGCATTATGCAGATGGAAGCGGGCCTTGATACTGGACCGGTTTATTTGTGTGATAAAACCACCATCAGTGACCAGGACACCGCCGGTACATTACATGACCGGTTAAGCGACATGGGTGCTGATGCCATTGTTAAAGCCGTTCAGATGGCCGAAGAAAAGACATTGCCAGCGGCGAATAAACAAGATGACAGTCTGGCCACTTACGCCCATAAACTCAAAAAAACCGAATCAAATATTGACTGGCAACAACCGGCGGCTGCTATTGAGCGGCAAATCCGCGCCTTCACACCCTGGCCCGGCAGCCAATCCAAAATCCATGGTGAAACCATTAAAATCTGGCAAGCGGTGGTCGTTGAACAAGAAAATAATACTGTTCCAGCGGGTGATATTGTTTATGCCGATGCCGAAACCCTGATTATAAATTGCGGTCAAGACCAATTAAAACTGCTGGAAGTTCAGCGCGCCGGTAAAAAACGTATGGCCATTGGTCCGTTTATGCGGGCTAAAGCCGACTGGTACAGTGATGAATAAGAACCGTTACTACGGCAGTCATGTTTTGTATCGTGTTCTGATAAAACACGAACACCTGAAAAGTGCCATGGCCGCCGTTTTACCGAGCGCCATTGAACCGCAGGACAAAGCCTGGATTCAGCACATCTGCTATATGAGTTTACGCCATTATTTCAGCCTCACGGCCCGCTGGCAGAAATTCTTACACAAACCATTAAAAGACCAGTTGGTGGCGCAATTACTCACTTTTAGTATGGCGCAAAAAGTCCATGCCGAAGTACCTGATCATGCCATTGTCAACGAAGCGGTAAACACCGCTGAACTGCTGAAGAAAAAATGGGCCAAAGGCTTAATTAATACCGTGCTTAAACAAAGTCTGGCTGATCAGGGCTTTGAGCCCGGCGATGAACAACAACTATACGAACACCCGGCATGGTGGTTAGCGATGCTAAAAAAAGACTGGCCTGACGACTGGACAGAAATTATCCGGGCCAATAACCAACAACCGCCACTGTGGATTCGCTACAAACCAAACGCCGAAATGAAACCGGGACAAGCCCATACTCATCTCAAAAATGCCTGCCGGATTATCGATAAACAACTGCCTCATGATCTATTATCTGAGGGATTAGCCACTGTCCAGGATGCCGCCGCACAATGGGCCGCCCATCTGTTACAACCACAAGACGGTGAACGTATTTTAGATGCCTGTGCCGCGCCGGGCGGTAAGAGTAGCCATTTACTGGAACTCAACCCTAACATTCAATTAGATATCGTTGAGCAGGATAAACAGCGTTTACAATTGGTTAAACACAACCTGCAACGTCTCGATTTAAAAGCCCATCGCTTAATTCACGGTGATGCGGCTGAACCTGATGCATGGTATCAGGGACAGAAATATGACAAAATATTACTGGATGTACCCTGTAGCGCATCGGGCGTGGTCAGACGCCATCCCGATATTAAACTACTCAGGCAAGCCGAAGACATGACATTATTAACCCGATTACAAACCCGAATTCTTCAAGCCGCAGCTGATCTTTTGGTCAGCGGTGGTCACTTGTTGTACGCAACCTGTTCTGTTTTTCGGGCAGAAAATGAACGCCAAATTAAGCGCTTTCTAAAAAACAACCCTCAATTCACCGAACAAGCCATTGGCCTGCCCGACAGTCAAGCACAAAAACACGGCCACCAAATACTTACCGGTCGGGCTGATATGGACGGCTTTTACTATTGTTTGTTAAAAAAATCATGAAACAATTAAGCGCTGTTGTTTTTTTATTAACTTGTTTACTGACAACGGTCAGTCAGGGACAATCCATTGAATTAAAGAATATCTCGGTCGAACAACACACAGATCACTGGCAAGTCACGCCACATTACGATATTGAACTCAGTGAAGCCATGATTGAAGCCATTCACAATGGTATCGAAGTGACTTTTGTCAGTGAAATACGGCTGATCGCTGAGAAAAACTGGTGGCCGGATCAAACCCTGCTTCGCCGTGAGAAACGTTTTGAAATTCATTATTTTTCATTAAGCAGTCAGTATCAGTTAAAACAACTGAGCAGTGAAGAAGAAACTACATTTATGTCTCTGGACGCATTACTGGAACAACTGACCCGGCAAACAAGTTTCAGTTTTGCACAACAGTCCGGGGCCACTGCGGTCGAAACCCGGTTCTACCTAGACCAACGTGCCTTACCCTCCACCATGCAACTACCCATTTTATTAGATCCACAATGGTCGTTAAAAGCACCGGCCAATCGTCAGACATTACCGGTCATGGATGAACCATGAAAAGACAGCTTAAAAAAATCTTTTTTAATAAAAATCTGCCGATATTGTTATTAATCGGGGTTTTGCTGTGGGCCATGTACCTACTGACCATTGCCATGCAAAGTTCAGCAGAATTTAATCGTTTATACCTCTGGTTGGTGGGCGCTGCATTGCTGGCGGTGTTTGTTTTATTATTGATTATTATTCAGCGGATTGTATGGCTTTACCTTAGGCGACGACAAAATGCCGCCGGTTCTCAGCTCACCACCCGCATGGTACTGATGTTCACCGGCTTATCCTTACCACCGGTACTGATTGTGTATATGTTTGCCAATTTATTGGTTAATCGATACATTGATTCCTGGTTTGATGTGAAAACCGATGATGCATTCCGCGATGCCATCACTTTAGGCCAAATATTTTTGGACACCCAAACCCTGGCTAATTTGAACACCGGCAAAGACCTGGCAGAACAATTGGCCGATATTGACCCGTTAAATCAATCCATTTATTTAGACCGGTTACTGGATACCACCAAAGCCACCTCATTGAGTATCTATAATGCCAATGGCCGCCTGGCGGGTTCGAGTCAATTGGACCCATTAAATTTTCCACAGCAAGTGATGCCCACCAGCGCTTATAACGAAGCCAGCAATGGCCGTAATTATGCCCGGGTTGAATCAGCCGGAGATGAAGGTTTGCAAATTCGGGTGGCGGTACCCATTTCAACGCGCCAATCTATCAGCATGGGTAGTCATCGTTTATTACAAGCACTGTTTCCCATCCCGGAAGAGTACGAAGATTTAACCATTAATATTGAAACCCAATACCACCAATACAACAAACAAACCTTCCAACGACAACAATTAAAAAGTACTTTTTTAATTATTCTCACCATTGTCTTATTGCTCAGTGTGTTGTTAGCTATTTTGAGGGCCTTCTCGTCGGCACGAAAACTGGTGGCACCCATTCGCTTATTGTCAGAAGCCACCGAAGCCATTGCCGAGGGTAATTTCAGTAAAATTATCCCAGTGGATTCCAAAGATGAACTGGGTATGTTGGTACAATCTTTTAACAGCATGTCCGCCCAAATTGCGGCTTCCAGTGCGCTCGCCCATCGGGCCCAATCAGAAGCTGAAAACCAACGCACTTATTTAGAAAAAGTCATGTCCCACTTATCAAGTGGTGTCATCAGTATTGATCAGGATTTACGGCTACGTCTAAGCAACGAAGCCGCCCTCAAGATTTTACACTTGGACGACTTAACGATAACCAATCAGAACATTGATTATTTGGCGATGAAAAATGCCACCTTAGCGCCTTTGGTCAGCCTTATTAAGCAAAAAGTGGCCGACCAAACCAGCTACTGGCAACAAGAAGTTCTGATTGCCGAAGATTCCTTACGGCGGGTGTTGCTGGTGCGCGGCAGTCAGATTAGTGAAAAAGACATTGAAGGCGGTGGCCATGTGATTGTGTTTGACGATCAAACCATTATTAATCAGGCGCAGCGGGATGCCGCCTGGTCAGAAGTGGCCAGACGACTGGCCCATGAAGTTAAAAACCCACTGACACCAATCCAATTGTCTGCCGAACGCATGCACCTGAAATTCACCGGTAAGTTATCCAAGGAAGAAGATGAGATACTCAATCGCGCCACCCAGACCATCGTCTCGCAAGTGGCGCATTTAAAAACCCTGGTGAATGCCTTTTCAGATTATGCCAAGCCCCCGGAATTAAAAAAGGAATTGGGTGGTTTAAACCAGATTATTCAGGAAATTGTTGATTTATACACCTTGTCTCAACCCGATATACAGTTTAATTTAGACTTGTCCGAACCCGAACCACAACTGTTGATAGACCGTGGACGTATTAAGCAATTATTGACTAATTTGATCAAAAACGCCCATGAAAGTGCTGAAAATGATAAACTGATTATTACCATCGGCACCCGCCGCACTGATAATGCCCTGGTGTTGACCATACAAGACAATGGCCACGGCTTTAAGGCGGATATTATGGACCATATTTTTGAACCCTATAAAACCACCAAGCCGGGTGGTTCCGGACTGGGCCTCGCCATCGTTAAGAAAATCGTGGAAGAACACGGTGGTTCGATTAATGCCGATAACCTTGAACACGGTGCCATCATCACCATTTATTTACCCATTGCCTGAATCTTATGCTAACTCAAATCAAACAGATGCAAGCCCTGCCTTACTTAAGCTTGAGCCAACGTTTAGATCGTCTCAAGGCGTTACAAAAAAGCATCCAAAACAACAAGCAGGACATAATCAATGCCATCAGCAACGATTACGGACATCGGGCTTCCAGCGAAACATTATTGGCTGAGGTGCTGGTTAATTTAGAAGACATCAAACACACCATCAAACACCTGCCGCGCTGGGTTAAAGCCGACAAATGGACCGCTGACTGGAAATTCTGGCCGTCACGTTGTGCCATCGAAGCCGAAGCCAAAGGCGTGGTTGGTATTATGGCGCCCTGGAATTATCCCTTTAACCTGGTCGCAGGCCCCTTAACCGCTGCCATCGCCGCCGGAAATCGGGTGATGATTAAACCTTCAGAAGTGACCCCAAAAACCGCCGAATTGATTAAAACTTTATTGGCCGAGGTATTTCCTGACGATGAGGTTCACGTCGTTCTCGGCGACGTCGATGTGGCTGATCAATTCAGTCGGCTGCCCTTTGATCATCTACTGTTCACCGGTTCCACCCGGGTCGGTAAAATCATTATGCGCAATGCGGCCGAAAATTTAACGCCGGTGACCTTAGAACTCGGTGGCAAATCACCGGTTCTCATTGATCGTGGTTATTCACTGGATAAAGCCGCTAAAAGTATCGCCAAAGGCAAATGGTTTAATGCCGGCCAAACCTGTATCGCCCCTGATTATGTTTTGATTGAGGCTGACCGAATTGATGCATTAATGGCAGCCTTAAAAAAACACACCATTAACGCCTACCCAAGTATTGACCGAAACAATGATGATTTTAGCTGCGTGGTCAATAACCAGCATTTTGAACGCTTACAAGGCTTATTGAAGCAATTACCGAAGCAACAAATCATTGCCTTATATCCTGATTATCAAAGCCAGGCCAATCGCATGGCACCGGTGATTGTTAATCAACCTGATCAACAAAGTGATTTGATGCAAGAAGAAATATTCGGGCCTATTTTACCGATTGTGGCCGCAGAAGATTTAGACGCTGCCATCAAGTACATCAACCGAGGCGATAAACCCCTGACCTTGTATTTATTTAGCAACCGACGAAAAACAATCCGTCGGGTCAAGCAACAGACCTCGTCCGGCTCATTTGCCGTTAATGAAACCCTGGTGCATTTCGCCCAACAACGTTTGCCATTTGGCGGTATCGGCGCCAGCGGCATGGGCAGTTACCACGGTTATCAGGGCTTTGTCACCATGAGCCACATGAAGTCCATCTACTACCAATCCCGCCTCAACGGCAACGACCTGGTGCGCGCGCCCTTTACCAAACTCAAAAAGAAAATCATTCAATGGATGAGTTAACTCACAATTAAGCAATGAACTTGTTGAGTTCCAATATTTATAATTCAGAGTTTATTCAGTCAGACCTCGTTAAAGTAAAATGACTTTAATAAGGAGCACATAATGAAAACATATTTAGCCATTATCGGCATGCTGGCATTGTCCGCTTGTATTAGCCATAAAAACAACATTGTTAGTACTTATTCTGACGGACAGAGACAGGCATGTAAGCAAGCACAAAAAAATACCAGAGCACCCTTCCAAGTAGAAGAGTGTACAAAAACTGCACAGCATGAAGCCCAAAAAGACAGAGAAAAAGAAGAGTTAGCTGATAGAAAGCTACAAGAAACAAGAAGAATTGGTTATAAAACAGACAGAAATTAATAATCTCATTTAACAGAGGTGGTCATAACGCCACCTCTTAAAAAATTAATAATTAAAGTTTTCAGCAGAGAGATTTATTCTCTTCGTAAACATTAATTCTCCACCACTCGATTCGTTGAAAAAATTCAATTATCTTTGAGCAAACAACCGCTTTCATGGTGAAAAATAATGACGACTGCGCCAACCATAAGTTAATACAAAGGCAATCAATACAATAAGCGCCCATATATTATTAACTGGCACCGAAGCGGCTAAGCCGCGGAAGGTGAATTGTTGGGTGTTATTATCTATATTTGGATCATCATTATGACCAATTTGCCATTGCATATCCAGCAGAGCCACTTCCTGCAATGAAACTTCAAATTCGCAAGTTATACTTGACTGAGTGGGAATTATTTTATAAATCATTCCCCACATAAATAAACCGTAGTTATTAACAGGCGGTGGTGGATCAAAATGTTCAACTGCTAACGAGCAATCTGCATCGTTGCTGTTAAAGTCAGAAAAGAAACGGAAAGGATTACCATCACTGACTACATAATCGTATGCGCCCAATAATTTAATTGGACTTGATGAAGCGATAAAATCATCCGGACCATGATTAAATACGGTAAAGCGAATCACACCGCTTTGATTCACCGGCATGCCGCCGATAAAATCATCGGCTTCAAACACCAGTTCTAAATCACTTTGCGCCTGCACCGAGAAAGTCATTAACAGACAACATAAAACAACCAAAATTCTTAGCATATAAACCTCTGAAACGTTTAATCATTATATAAGCAAATACTTGTTACTGCAAGTGAAGGCCTGTATCCCTGATTATAATTACAGTGTTCAATGCTCCTTTAGCACCTGAATTTGGTTAATTCAATCACATTTTACACTTATGGCATATGCGTCCGAGGTTTAATAATGATACAATTTTCAGCCATCAATTACGGTTACGATAGCCGTTTAAAATAAATCATATAGAGAGGTTACCATGAAAAAACTCATCATTTTAAGCCTGTTGGCTTTAGGGCTGTCAGCCTGTGGCGACAAAGAGGATGATAAACAGCCGGAAGCGGTTAAATCAGCCATTGCACAATCCGATATTTTATCCTATGTACCGGCGGATACACCGTTGTTCTTTGCCTCCGGTTTAAGTAACGAGTTGTACCCTGATCGTTACGTTAAAGTGATGCAGGACAATATGGGCAATATGGCCGAATATATCAAATTGGCCTTCAGTGACATCAACGAAACCATGCAACAAGTTGATCAGGACAAAGAGCGCGTCAATGACGAAGAACTCAATAAGATTGAGCAGTTTGTTGATCGTTGGGTGGTCGACGGTCAATTCAGTAAACTTGGCTTAAAAGTTGGCGAAAGCCAATTGGTTGGTTATACCGTGGATTTATTTCCGGTGATTCGTATGCAATTAGCCGGCGGTCATCAAATCAGCGACATGTTTGCAGATTTGGATCAGCAATTTGCTTTAAGTCCGCAGGTACAAGAACAAGATGGTTTATCTATTCGTGAATATGCCGTGGATAAAATGACCATTTTAGCGGCTCATAATGATGATTATCTGGTGCTGTCTGTGGCACCCAGTGTCATTAAGGATAAATTGGTTAATAGCTTAACGGGTATTGAAAAACCGGTGCAGAATATGGCGCAGAATCGTGACCGTTTAAACCAAATCAAAACCAAACACGGCTTTGTGGTTGATGATATGTTTGTTATGGACGTGCAAGCAGTCGCTGATTACTTTATTAATCCGGACAATTATGATTCCGCATTGTTGGACTTTTTACAAATTGAGGACAACAAACTCTCACCGGCGTGTAAATCTGAAATCAACATCATGTTAGCCAAAGCACCACGATTGGTGGCCGGCGCCACCGCCTTATCCAATGATCACATCGACAGCGCCCTTATTTGGGAAATGGATACAGAACTCAGTCAAGACATGGCTCAATTAGCCGGTCGTATTCCTGCCACCGATGAAACCGCGGCTTTTAGCTTTGGCATGAGTGTCGACTTGCTTAACAGCCAAAAGGTACTCACTAAATACATCGACAACATCATTAATGAACCGTATCAATGTGAGCTGTTTACTCAGTTAAATCAACAAGCCGAAGCTTTTAAGTCAAAAATATCACAACCCCTGCCTCCTTTTATTGGCAACTTCAAAGGCTTTAACATGGCCTTTAGCGACTTAAAAGTAAACGAACAGGCGGCCAATTTAAATAAGCCGGCTGAAATGATTGAATCATTTAAAATGCAGCTGTCTTTATCCGTCGATGAAGCCCAATCATTGATTGGCATGGCACAAATGATGCTGCCACAACTTCAAGGCATGGTGTTACCCACCGATGGCAGCTTGATTCCTCTTAAAGAGCAATTACCACCCAATTTAATGAATCTGCCGGTGGATATCTCAAGTGCCTATGCCGCCATTAATAACCAAACCATCGGTTTGTCGCTGGGTTATCCCGACGGCGGTAATTTAAGTGAATTAGTTAATCAGGAAGGCCAGCATTTATTGTTCAGTGCCACCGCCGATGCCGATGGTTACAAAAAAATGATTGATGAAGTGTTTAAACTGGCCGATATGCCGCAATTATCTGAGGAGATGAAAAAGCAGCTTGAAAGTCAAAAACAAATGACCTTGAGCATGTTGTACTGGAAACAACAAAAGGTCACCATGAACTTTACCGATCAGGGATTTACAACCAACATGGTGGTCACTTACTAAACAATTAAGCGACACCCGGGTCAGCTGTCTCTGCTGGCCCGGGTTATTCTCTGTTATACTTATTTTTATGACTTTACGTTCTTATCTGGATTTCAAACCGACCATCGGTGCGCAGGTTTATATTGATGACAGCGCTCAGGTTATTGGCCGGGTTGAATTGGCCGATGATGTTTCGGTGTGGCCGATGACGGTTATCCGCGGCGATGTCAATCACATATCAATTGGCGCCCAAAGCAATATTCAGGATAACTGTGTTTTGCATGTCACTCATGTTGGCCCTTATACACCCGATGGCGGCGCACTTCACATTGGTAAGAATGTCACAGTGGGTCATGGTGCCATTTTGCATGCTTGTGAGATTGGTGACAGTTGTTTAATCGGTATGGGTGCCCGTATTTTAGATAATGCAGTGATGAAACCTTACAGTATGCTGGGTGCCGGCAGTGTGCTAACACCCGGTAAAGTAATCCCATCCGGTGAATTGTGGGTGGGCAATCCGGCAGTTAAACTTCGAAAATTAAGCAGCGAGGAACAACAATCCCTGGATTATTCAGCGACTCATTATGTGAAACTGAAAAACCAGTATTTGGCTCAACAATCGGTCAGTAGCTAATGCCTGACGATTCATTCCCAGCTGATACCACCCGTGAAAAAATCAACACCATTCGTGATGCCCGTTACATACTCAATCAATTAGATCATAAGCACCCGCAACTGGGGGATTGGCTTGCATGGGCTGAATCCACCATTTCAGAACAAGCCTGGTGGCCGCACTTAAACGACATCATGCACATCGCCTATGCCCGAATGTGCCATCGAAATGGCAGCTTAAGTCAGCATCCGCGCAGTTATCACAACGAATTTCATTGCAATGACCTGTGTCATCACTTAATTGAATGCCATTCACATTTTGAAGATTTGTTTTCTCCGACTCAATGGGCCTTGTTGTCTTATTTTTCGGTTTGTCACGATTTGCGACAGGATTTACCCGGTACTCATAATGAGCAACAATTAATCGGCGCCAATGAAGCGGCTAGTTTTGAAGAAGCCATAGAAATCAATGATTTAAATAAAGACAATCACTCACAACGTCTCTTAAACCAGTCGCATCATCGGGTGTTATTAAAAACCATGATTGAAGGCAGTACATTTGGTCGTCATGGTGATAATAAACGGTATTTTTTCCAGGGTAACATTGCCAAATATCTGTTAAAAAACAGACGCATGAACAGTGACATTGATCAACAACTGGTGTATTTATCTTGTGATATTGACACCGCCAATGTCAGCCTTGCCTTCGATGATTACGCGCGTTCAGCCATCCGCATTTATGATGAGTTAAAAGCCCATCGCCTGATCAAAGTCAGTGCCCGGGTATTTTTTAGTGATGAACAAATTAATTACTTTTTTAATCAGCAACAATTTAACTCGAAACCGGCCACCACCTTATTTCAGCAACGCAAACAACACAATGCCCCCTTACTGAAAAAAACTGTGGCAGCGGTTAATGCATTGCCGGAAGATGCAGATACCGACACCATTAAACATACATTTTTTACCACCGCAGAAAAATTATCGAGCAGCTCATGAATTTATTTATCGTTCGACATGGCCACAGTCCAATGCAAGACAGCGACCATCAACGTCCCTTATCTGAACTGGGCTTACAACAAGCTCAACAAGCCGCTGGTTTTATCCAACAAAACACCGACACCATCCCCTATATATTATGTTCCGATGCAGTCCGGACACACCAAACAGCTGCGCAAATTGCCTCAGCTTTCGGCATTGACAGCTGCGATGCCAGAAATGAATTTTATACCGCTGGAGTCGGCATCTGGTGTGATGCCATTGAAGCCTTGAGTCAGCATCAATCACTCGTCTTAGTGGGCCATAACCCCACCATCAGCCAACTCTGCGGCTATTTAACCGGTAGCAATGACATTTACTTTAAACCAGCCTGTGTTACCCATATTAGACTTGAAATTCTCAGCGATGGCCTCAGATTACCGGCTCAGCTTTTAGCCAATTTTAAACCCGATGCAAAACCAGAATAACCCTTTAGCCGCAATTCCGCCGGTCACGCGAAATGTCCTGATTGCCATGTTGGTGATGTTTGTGGCACAACAATTATTAGGTGGCTCAGCGGGTAATTTTATTTACCAATATTTCCCTCTTTGGCCAATTAATTCGGATTATTTTTATCCCTGGCAACTACTGACCTACAGCCTCTTGCATGGTAATTTTATGCATTTATTCTTTAATGGCTTTGCCATCTGGATGTTCGGTTCCCAAATTGAACATTATTGGGGTGAGAAAAAATATGCTATTTATCTGATTGTCTGCATCATTGGTGCGGCTTTGGCCAATGCCTTGTTATCCAATGCCCCGGCCATCGGTATTTCAGGTGCAGTCTATGGCCTGTTGGTTGCGTACGGTATGATGTGGCCGAACCACACCATATATTTGGTGATTCCACCGATTCCGATGAAAGCCAAGTATTTTGTACTCATTTTTGCCGGTATCGCCTTATTCAGCAGTTTAACTTCAAGCCAAGACGGCATTGCCCACATTGCCCATTTAGGCGGTGCTTTAACCGGCTTTTTAATGATCCAATACTGGCGCGGCAAACCACCGTTTAAGTGGTGAAGCTCATCGGTGGTGCTTTGAATAAATCTGTGATGTTTTAAAGCCTATTAACGGCCGCGTTTTTTAGCCACAGATTTCACGGTTAGCTGAGAACTTGGCGGTTGATAATGACTGTCCTCAAATAAAATCGATAGTTCTTTGTCGTTCAATTCACGGTGCTTTCCTTGCAGGAGGTTCTTCGGTAAAAACACACCACCATAACGAACCCTTTTAAGGCGATTAACCTGCACGCCTTGAGATTCCCACAGCCGTCTGACTTCACGGTTACGACCCTCCATAATGGCGACATAGAACCAATGATTGGCGCTGCCTTCACGATCTTCTTCGGCACGCTGAATATCGCTAAAATGAGCCAGACCATCTTCCAATTCAACACCGGCCAATAAACGGTCAACCATATCATCATCCACTTCACCAAAAATCCGACAGGCATATTCACGGTCAATGTTTGAACTGGGGTGGGTCATGTGGTGGGCAAAGTCACCATCTGTGGTAAACAGCAACAAGCCCGTGGTGTTAATATCCAAACGGCCAATATTAAGCCATTTCTGGCCTTTAATTGTGGGCAGCCTGTCAAAAACTGTGGGGCGATTGAGTTCATCTTGTCGGGTGGTGACCAAACCTTCGGGTTTATGATACATCAGCACCCGGGGCTTAAGCTGTGATTCTTCCACCAACCAAATCCGGTTTTTCCACACAATGCGATCCCCGGCAGTCAGTTTTTGACCCAAAATAACCGGATTATTATTAATCGATAATTGACCCAATTTTATGGCTTGTTCAATTTGACGTCGCGAGCCCAGGCCACAGCGAGCCAGGGTTTTTTGAATACGTTCTTGTTTGTCAGTTTCTGGATACATAATATTTAATGTTGGGGTTGGTTAAAATCCAATGATTGCTCAAAGGATTCAAAATCTTTGATTTCCGCTAAAGCCGGCAACTCTTGCAAAGACTTTAGGTTGAAATAGTTTAAAAATTCATCGGTGGTGCCAAGTAAAGCGGGCTTACCGGGGGCATCACGAAAGCCGACCTCTTCAATCCATTCTTTATCCATCAGGTAATGAACTATTTTACTCGATACAGCCACCCCGCGGACATCTTCAATTTCACCGCGGGTAATGGGTTGTCGATAAGCCACCAGCGCCAAAGTTTCTAATAAAGCCCGGGATAGTTTTCGGGGTTTTTTCTGACGTAAGTTATCCAGCCATAGTTGCATTTGTGGTCTTGTCTGTAAACGAAATCCTTTATTGAGCTGTTGTATCTCGATCCCGCGATCGGCATAGTCTTCATTAAGTTGTTCCAGGGCACGGTTAATGTCCGTGCCGCTGACCGCTTCCTCATCGAACAGCTGTTTCAAATGATGCACATTTAATGGCTCATCAAAACTCATTAAGGCCGCTTCAACAATATGCTTAATCTGTTTATTATCCATCATTACTCCGTTGCCAAATTCAGATAAATCGGACCAAAGGCTTGATTTTGCACCAACTCCAGCGCATGGGCTTTAAGTAGTTCCAAAATCGCCAAAAAACTCACCAGTGCGCCTTGTTTACCTTCTGCAGGTGTAAACAACTCATCAAAACGTGTGGTTTTACCTGATTGTAAATGCCGCATCACACTGGCCATGCGATCTTTCACACTCAGCACCTCTCGACTAACCGAGTGAGAGGTTTTTAATTCTGCCCGTGCCATCACCGCCTGAAAAGCCAACACCAATTCTCGCATATCCACCGTTTCAATCTGTTGTTCTGCGATACCTGACTCACTGTGTATATGTACCGGCATAAAGTCACGTTCCTGGCGCGGCAAAATATCAATATCTTCAGCGGCTTGCTTAAAGCGCTCATACTCTTGTAACCGTCGGATCAGCTCAGCCCGTGGATCACCCTCCTCATCTTCTTCAACCCTTGGTTTAGGCAATAACATGCGCGATTTAATTTCTGCCAACATGGCGGCCATCACTAAATATTCAGCCGCCAACTCAAAATTAAGTTGGTGCATGAGTTCAATGTATTGCACATATTGACGGGTAATGGAAAAAATTGGAATATTGAGAATGTCTAAATTTTGTCGCTTAATCAAATACAACAATAAATCCAAGGGCCCTTCAAACGCTTCTAAAATCACTTCCAGAGCATCTGGCGGTATGTATAAATCCGTGGGCATCTCGGTAAACGGTTGCCCCTCCACCAGCGCAAAGGGCATTTCTGATTGAACCATATTATCAGGTGATTTAGGCTCAGACAAAATCAACGTCTCCGGCACCCTGACGCAATATCGTCACTTCTCCGTCACTTAAATCAACCACCGTTGAGGGCTCCTGTGCACAATAGCCC
>Ga0209344_10003861_pt1 | contig 14310 bp, 9 predicted proteins | sample Cruoilmetagenom6_FD_187293 | JGI IMG/M metagenome (GOLD analysis project Ga0209344, IMG submission 187293) | Oil polluted marine microbial communities from Coal Oil Point, Santa Barbara, California, USA - Santa Barbara Oil Seep Sample 6 (SPAdes)... | ecosystem: Environmental > Aquatic > Marine >...
CCTCTTTTAAGGGTTTTAATAACCTTAATGAAAGTGTCTTGAAAAATGTCTTCAGCGACATCCCTATCAAAAACTTTTGAATAAATAAAACTGTAGATTCTTTGCTTGTGTCGAGTTACCAACTCGCTAAGTGCAGATTCATTACCATTCATATAAGCGCTCACTAAAAACGCATCAGAGGAGTTATTGCTTTGCTTCATATCAATACTTTTTTTAAAAAATAAACAACTATGGATTTGGTTGCTTAGTTACAATGTTTATTTGTTAAAAGTAATGATCAGCTATAGGCAATAATTTTTTTATATGACGTTAAGAGCCGTAAATATAACAACAAAGAATTTACAATTGCAAAAAAAAGGTTAAATTTTTCAATAAAAAATAATAATTAGCTCGAGGGTGCATTGCTGAAACCGATATAGTATCTTTGCGAAAAGCTATAAAAAAGGAGATAATAAATTGAGTGCAGAAACCTTAGATACAAAAAAAAACATCCTAATTCAGGGTGCAAAACTTCACAATCTTAAAAACATTTCGGTAGCTATTCCGAGAAACAAACTGGTTGTTATTACTGGTCTTTCGGGTAGCGGAAAATCCAGCTTGGCGTTTGATACACTTTATGCAGAAGGCCAAAGACGTTATGTGGAAAGCCTTTCCAGTTATGCCCGCCAATTTTTGGGAAGGTTGGACAAACCAAAGGTAGATTCCATAAAAGGCATTTCCCCGGCTATTGCCATAGAACAGAAAGTAAATTCAACAAACCCCCGATCAACCGTTGGCACTTCCACTGAAGTTTATGATTATTTAAAATTGCTTTACACAAGAATTGGGAAAACCATCTCACCAATTTCTGGAAAAGAAGTTAAAAAGGATACCACTACAGATGTTATAAATTTTATAAAAAAATTTTCTGAAGGTGAAAAGTTACTACTTCTCGCTCCTATTTCTTTGGAAGAAGGCCGATCCATGGAAAACAAAATCCAGGCCTTGGCACAACAGGGATATTCAAGAATTAAAATTGAAGGTGACGTTTTAAGAATTGATGAATTAAAGGGAAAAATTTTTCCAAAAAAAATAGATTTGGTCATTGACCGAATCATCACAAAAGACGAAGAAGATTTTTACAACCGTCTTGCTGATGCAATTGAAATTGCTTTCTTTGAAGGAAAAGGAGAATTATATATTGAAGAGATTTCTTCAAAAAAAACAACAGAATTCAACAACCGTTTTGAAGCAGATGGAATGGTTTTTATGGAACCTAATGCTCATCTTTTCAGTTTCAATAATCCGTACGGCGCATGTCCAGTTTGCGAAGGCTATGGCGATGTTATTGGTATAGATGAAGATTTGGTAATTCCCAACACTGCGCTTTCAATTTTCGAAAATGCAATATTTCCGTGGCGTGGTGAAAGTATGAGTTGGTACCGCGATCAATTGGTAAATTGTGCTTATAAGTTTGATTTCCCAATCCACAAACCCTGGTTTCAATTAACTGATGAACAAAAGCAACTGGTTTGGGACGGCAATAAATATTTTGAAGGATTGAATTCTTTCTTTTCATTTTTGGAATCAAAAAGTTATAAAATCCAAAACCGAGTGATGCTTTCACGCTATCGCGGAAAAACAAAATGTGCAACCTGTAAAGGAAAACGCCTTCGCCCCGAAGCCAGTTATGTTAAAATAAACGGCACAGCAATCCAGGAATTGGTGGAACTACCGTTGGATAAAGCAGCGGGATTTTTTAAAAATATTGAACTTTCAGAATTTGAAGAAAAGGTTGCAAAACGTTTATTACTTGAAATCAACAATCGGTTGGGGGTTTTAAGAGATGTTGGATTGGGGTATTTAACATTGAACCGAAAATCGAATACACTTTCAGGGGGAGAATCGCAACGTATCAATCTTGCAACTTCCTTGGGCAGCAGCCTTGTTGGTTCTATGTATATTCTGGATGAACCTAGCATCGGTCTCCATCCAAAAGATACTGAACGACTTATTGTGGTTCTTAAATCGCTTCGTGATTTGGGAAATACCGTAATTGTTGTAGAGCACGATGAAGACATCATGAAAGCTGCCGATGAAATAATAGACATTGGCCCAGAAGCAGGAACTTTTGGTGGCGAAGTAGTTGCACAAGGCACATATGCTGAAATTTTAAAATCAGAATCACTTACCGCGAAATACTTAAACGGTGAAATGGAGATTGAAGTACCAAAAAAACGCCGTACTTCAAAAAACAAGGTTTCCATAACTGGCGCACGACAGAATAACCTTAAAAATATAGATGTCACTTTTCCTTTAAATGTTTTTACTGCTGTTACTGGTGTTTCGGGAAGTGGAAAAAGTACGTTAGTTAAGAAAATACTCTACCCTGCCCTGATGCGCGAAATTGGGGGATATGGCGAAAAACCGGGTCAGTTTTCAGAAATAAAAGGAGATTTCGGCACAATAAAGAGTATTGAATTTATTGACCAAAACCCAATTGGCCGTTCCAGCCGAAGCAATCCAGTAACCTATATAAAGGCTTATGATGATATTCGGAATCTATATGCATCGCAGAAACTTTCGGACATCCGTGGGTATAAAGCGAAACATTTCAGTTTCAACGTAGATGGAGGTCGCTGCGAAACCTGTAAAGGTGATGGCGAAGTAACCATCGAGATGCAGTTCATGGCTGACGTTCATTTAGTGTGTGATACTTGTAACGGCAAGCGTTTCAAAAAAGAAGTTTTGGAAGTAACTTTTCAGAATAAAAACATAGACAATATTCTCACGATGACCGTTGATGATGCGGTAGCCTTTTTTGGGGAGCACAAGCAGGAAAAAATTGCAGCAAAATTACAGCCTTTACAAGATGTAGGTTTAGGTTATGTACAGTTGGGGCAAAGCTCCTCTACCCTTTCCGGTGGCGAGGCGCAACGCATTAAGCTTGCTTCTTTTTTAGTGAAAGGAACTTCAAAGGAGAAAACTGTATTTATATTTGATGAGCCAACAACTGGCCTTCATTTTCACGATATTAAAAAATTACTTGCATCCTTTTATGCATTGCTTGACAGAGGGCACACCGTAATTGTTGTAGAGCACAACATAGATTTGATAAAATGTGCAGATTACATTATCGATTTGGGACCTGAGGGCGGTGAAAACGGCGGACAAGTTGTGGCTGAAGGTACTCCGGAAGAAGTTGCGAGAAGTAAAGAATCATTTACGGCATCATACTTAAAAGAAAAACTTTAATAGCTTTTATAATTTTTGGCATACTAATTGAAATCAAAATATATAGAAAATAAGATTTTTAGTTTTTTGGTTGGTTAGTTTTTAAAGTCCGTTGAATTGGTAAAACAGTTCAGCGGATTTTTTATTTGAATAGCACTTAAAACAGTTTCATTTTTCAACGTCTAAAAATCACTACTGATAATCAATGATTTAAAACTTTGGCACGGTCGTTGGTTATTTGTAAGCGTACCCAGCTTACCAAAAAATTCAAAGCAAGTACAAACCTTTAATTTTTTGAAACCTATGAAAAATCTAGCTCTAATATTCAGCATCCTTTTAATGGGATTTTCTGCAAATGCAACTTCCCCAGAAAGTGAGAACAACAACAGAAGAGGTTATGACGGAAATGCTTACATATTCGTTGAAGGCGATGTGGAATTCTCCGTTTTCCCCGATGGTCAATTTGACTTTGTATATGTTGGCCCACAAACCACTTCACAAGTAACCATTAACACTCCAAACGTAAACATAAGTTTCAACTCTGGTTATAATTACGAAACTTATGTGCAATATGATGATTACGGTGCCGTGATTCAAGTAGAAAATATTCCAATCTATTATGACCATTATGGCCGCATCATACAAGCTGGAAATGTAGATATTCAATATAACGATAGAAGATTGGTACGTGTGGGTGGACTTCAAGTAGTTTATAACAACCGCGGTTACTTTTCACACGCAATCGGTGTTATAAACATTTATAATCCATATTATGTTTATCGTCCTTGGCACGTGTATTACGCACCTCCAATTTATAATCACTGTGTAGTTTATGATATGCCTTACAGGAGATACTATAGCCCAGTTAGATATAGTTATCACGATCACGTGGTATATTACAAAAAGAGACATCACGTAGCCTATCACAATGGACGTAGAGATTTTTACCGCCCAGGAAGTCGTGTTTATGATAAAAAAGGAAGATCTTTTGCAAATAAAGACTACAACCCAAACCGAGTAAATACAATGGTTGCTTCAAATAATACACGCGCAAATAGTTCTATAAGAAATAATAGTACTCGAAGTAACAGCGCAATCCAAAGCAACGACACTCGAAGTGGTTCTGTAACTAGAAATAGTAGCACAAACAGTAAAGGAGCTGCAACTATTGGCAGAAATACCCGAAGCACTAAAACTAATACTAAAAATGCTTCTACAAGAAATAGTGTTAATTCAAGCGATAAAAATGATACACGAGTAAAAAACGGAAATACTAGAAATACTGTAGGAAATACTAGAAGTGAAAATACAGTTCGTTCAAATAATACTACAGTAAGAAACGCGCAAAAAAAACAATCTCAAAGTGTTTCTTCTAATAACAGAAGTAGCTCGGTAACAAGAAGTTCTGTACAGACTCCAAAGAGAGAAACTGCAAGCCGTAATACTGTAAATAAACCCCGTACTGCTTCAAACTCGGTAAAGAGAAATACAACTCAAGCTCCAAAGAGAGATACCGCGAGTCGCAGTACAACAAAAAAGTCTAGCGCTCCTTCACGAAGCAGTTCCAAAGCGAACACTTCACAAAGAAGCTCTTCAAGAGAAGCTAGCTCTAGAGGAGGACGCGGATAAAATAGTTTTTTGGTTGGTTGGTTAAACCTCCGTGATTCACCAATGGTGGAGATCGGGGGTTTACTTTTTTTAATTCTGAATTAAAAAGGCCATTTGTTTCGTCAGTTCCCTCCTACTGTATTTTTCAATTCCCACGGAAGCAATTTGTAAATCCCCTATTTTGAATTGTTTGTATAATTGAAGTATTTCAGCTTTTAACGTATCATCGTCCCAATAGCTGAAAAATTTACCAGATTTAGTTTCTACAATTACTCCTTCAATATCGCTTTCCTTTGGTCCCAAAGCGACTATTGGACGTTTTGCAGCCAAATATTCAAAAAGTTTTCCTGGAATAATGGCACGGGTTTCAGCGCTGTTTATTTCAATCAAAAGCAGTACTTGGGTTTGATGCTGTAGTTTTAAAGCTTCGAAATGGGAAACGTAACCCAAAAAATTGCAGTTTTCCATTAACTTTAAACTTTCAAGACTTTGCTTTACTTCTTCGCTTACGGCTCCTGCAAATTTCAATTTAAGATCATTTTTGAATGAAGTATTTTCTTTGCAAATTTCGGCAAGTACTTTCCACAAAGTCTCTGGGTTACGCTCACTTAAAAGCGAACCGATGTGTGAAATTGAAAAAAATGAATCCATTTTAAAATCAAATTTTTCCGAAATATCAAAACCATTCGTAACAACCTCGATTGGAGTTTCGGTAATCATTTCAAATTCCTTTTTTGTAGTTGGACTAGTTACGGTAATAATGTCTGCCGAATTTAAAACCGAAGCTTCCAATTCTTTGTGTTTCCGTTCCGATGCTTTGTTCAGTCTAAGTGATTTGTGATAGTGAATCGTCGTCCACGGATCACGAAAGTCCGCAATCCATTTCACATTTAATTCCTTTTGAAGTTGCATCCCGATAAGGTGAAGGCTGTGCGGTGGACCAGTTGTTATTATTACATCCACAGGGGTTTTTGAAATATATTCTGAAAGAAATTTCACTGAAGGTTTTACCCAACCCACACGGGCATCTGGAATAAAAAAGTTGCCGCGAACATAAAGCATTAACTTCTCCATTGCCGAAACTTTCTTTTTAGAAATAATACCGCTGCTTATCTGCTTCGTTTTTCTTCTTGAAAGAAGCTTTGCGAAGCGATACGGTTCATTGATTGGTTGTTTTATGATTTCAATATCGGAAGGAATTTCAAAAGAAAAATTTTTATCAACCAAGGGATAGTTGGGGTTTTCAGGAGCATAAATAATTGGCTCAACACCAAAATCCCTAAAATATTTTACAAATTTCAACCACCGCTGTACGCCCGGACCGCCCGCTGGAGGCCAATAATAAGTGATGATGAGGGCGCGTTTCATTTATTCCTTCAATTCTTTTTTCCGAAACGCAAAATACAATCCACTCAATAAAATCAATAGAAAAATAATACTACTAACTAATGAAATTGTGCTCCCGGTTTGGATTACTTTGGGTTCAAATTTGAATTCTATTTTATTGTTCCCAGGGGGAATAACCATTGCCCGTAAAACATAATTAGCTCTGAAATATTCCGCAGGTTTTCCGTTAACATAAGCATTCCAGCCCATTGGATAAAACACTTCTGAAAAGATCGTTAATTGAGGTGATTTGGTGGAAGCCTCATAAACCAAATGATTGGGCTTATAACTGAAAAGTTTAATAGTAGCGGTGCTGTCTCTTTCAATTTTTTGATTCGGTATTTTTGAGAGAAATTCTTTATTTACAATCGCAGTTTTTTTAGTATCCAAACTGTCCAAAAGCTGAATTTCTTCATTAGTATTTTCTGCAGGAAGGACATTCTCTACAAACCAAGCATCGCCATTTGCATACGGATTGCGCTGCGCCACGGCTCCACCATTTTCGGTTTGGGTAATGATATAGCGAACATTCATCATATTCAAAATCCCGATATTTCCGTTACTGATATAAAACTCGTTTAAATCCTGCATTCTGCCTGGTTTTGCAGCGTGATAACCGCCCAAAGCATTGTGGAAGTAACTTGCACGCCCACTGTTGAAGGCATTTGTTGAGGCATCATAAACACGATAGTGGCCATCGTCCTCTAAAATCTGGATGTCTGCACCATTTTTTTGGAATGGTTCATCAACCAATTTTGCTTGAACGAAATCGTCTTCATTTACATATCTTCTATCAACGCCTACCAAATCAACCAACACCAAAACACATAGTGCTGCAATTGCAAATCCTTTTTTCAGTGTTCCTTTTATAAAGAACCAAAGTACAGCTGCTGTTAAAAGCACAAAAATCAAGGAACGGATTGCATCGGAAGTGAAAAGGGACATTCTATCCTCGCGAATTGCTTCTAAAAACGGTAAGCCCATTTCATCCCTGAAATAGCTGTCGTAAGGACTCGCAAAATCGAAAAGTGAAGATTTAAAAAGAATAAATAGTATCGTAATTCCGCCAACGATTCCTGTGGAATATAAAAGTGCCTTTTTCTTCTGTTCTTGCTTTTCAAATTGGCTAAAAAACTGATGTAACCCAACGATGGCAAGGATAGGAAGAATTAATTCAATAATAACCTGAATTGAAGAAACCGCCCGAAATTTATCATATAGGGGGACGTAATCAATAAAAAATTCTGTCAATCCGCTAAAGTTTTTTCCCCATGAAAGAAGCAATGTTAGAATAAAACCCGAAACTACCCACCACTTCAATCTTCCACGAATTAAAAACAAAGCTAAAACTGAAAGAAAAATAATGATAGCTCCAATATAAGCAGGTGCTCCCACAAAAGATTGGTCGCCCCAATACATTGGAATCTGATTTAAAACCTGGTTCGCTTCCTGCGAAGAAGCGCCCATTCGCATTAAACTTTCAACCGTTTTTGAGTCTTTTGGAAATGCTTCGGTAGAGCTTCCGCCCATAAAACGCGGAATGAAAAGATTAAAACTTTCAAGTTTTCCGTAGCTGTACTCAGTTATGTAATCATAATCGAGACCGGTTTTGTTGTCCTTTGGTGTGTTGTCTGCATTGATGGTAAGTTCTGTTTTACCTCTTGTTGAAGTATCTGCATATTCTTTAGTGGCAAGAATATTTGTAGCATTCAAACCCACTGCAATCACAACACCAATGGCCATAATTCCAATTGCTTTAAAATAATGTGTCAGCAATTTCTTTTTGAAAGCATCAATCAAATAAACGATACCAATGATCACGACCAAAAGCATCAAGTAATAAGTCATCTGGAAGTGGTTTGCTACCAACTCCAAAGCCATTGAAACCGTAAGCAATAAAAATCCCCAGAGATATTTTCCTCGGAAAGTGAGAAATATTCCGCTTAAAACAAAAGGCATATAAGCTATTGCGTGAGCTTTTGCGTTGTGTCCAACACCTAAAATAATTATTAAATAGGTCGAAAAACCAAACGCTAGAGCACCGAGAAAAGCCAGTTTATAATCTACTTTCAGCACCAAAAACAGAATATACATTCCAATAAAATAAAGGAAAAGATAATCCGCAGGGCGAGGCAGAAAGCGAATGGCAAGATCGAGTTGTTTTATGTAATTGTTTGGATATTTTGCACCCAACTGGTAGGTTGGCATTCCTCCGAAAGCCGCATCAGTCCAATAGGTTTCTTCGCCGGTAGCTTTTCGGAAATCGTTTTGTTGTTTTGCCATCCCGGTGTATTGCACAATATCACTTTGGAATATTTTCTTGCCCTGCAAAACGGGATTGAAATATGCCAAGGAGGCGACAATAAACAAAACAAAAACAACTAGATGAGGAAGAAATTTTTTATAGTTGGACTGCATAATTGGTCATGTGAATATGAAGTGGGGAAATTAGGGATTTTTTTATAAACTAGACTGAAGGAAAACACGAAACACGACTGTTATATTTAAAAAGTCGTGTTTACAAACGTCTTGGTTTAATAAAGTTTTTTCAATCTACTTCCTCGTATTCCACATATTCCCCAACTTTTTTACTGGTTCGGGAGTTAGGGGATGGAGTTTTATCAATGGTTATACTTCCTTCCTGTTTACGCTGGGTATTCATATCTGGATTGTTTCCGAAAAACTGTTCAAACTGTTGTCCAGCTTTTTTAGAAATATAGCGCATTAAATAAGGGGTTGCCAGCCTAATAAGAAACTTTAGCCCAAAATATACCAGAAGAACGATTAATATCGTTTTTAGGAATGTCATCATATCTGTCAAATTCTTTTCAAAAATAAGAATTGATGTAGAAAAAGACGAATGTTGACTATTAAATAAATGGTAAAATCTTATATCTTTGAACTAAACCGAACTTTCCATGAACATCAAACTTCCCTTTATATTTCTGCTTTGCTCAATTTCCTTTTCAACTGCTTCGGCACAATATACTGAAATGATAAACACTAACCGCCCCGGTGGATCACAAGGTGCTTTTTCGGTTGGCACGAATGTACTTCAGGTTGAAACTGGATTTAGTCTTGGAAAGGAAAAACACGACCTTTTGAAAACCGAGACCAATGGCTTGGCGATAGACTATTCCATTCGTTATGGTTTTTGGAAAGAACGCCTGGAAGTGAGCCTTATGGGCGAGTTTCAGTCGAACAATGTTACCGACAACCGCTCTTCATCAGCAAGAGAATACAGTCTTTCAAATTTTAAAAGCAACACAATTGGTGCAAAATATCTAATCTATGACCCATACCGAAAACGTGATTTAGAAGGTCCAAATTTATACAGTTGGAAAGCCAATAATAAAACACAATGGGCAGATTTAATTCCAGCAATTTCAATCTATGCAGGCGCTAATTTTGATTTTGCCGACAATCCTTTCACTCCAGAGGCTGAGGGCAAAGTAAGTCCGAAATTCGTTCTTTCAACCCAAAACAATTTTATTGGCGGCTGGGTATTTGTTACCAATATAATTGTTGACCGCGTTACCACAGATTTCCCAACTTATGGTTACATTGTAACGCTAACGCACGCTACCAATCGTTGGTTCTCTGTTTTTGTTGAAAACCAAGGTTTTAAAAGTGACTTTTATGCAGACCAATTGCTTCGTGGTGGTGCAGCGGCATTAATTAATGAAAATTTACAAGTGGATTTTTCGCTTACTTATAGTTTAAAGGATACCCCTTCAAAATTTTATGGCCGCGCTGGAGTTGCTTATCGCTTTGATATGCACGATAAAGACGAATATCTAGAGGATAAAGAAATTAAAGAGGAAAAGAAAGAAGAAAAGAAAAAGGAAAAAGCAAAAGACAAAAAACAAGAACGCCAAGATGAATTAAACTTGGATGAAGACGGCGAATAATAACATTTTGTGTATGATTACAATAAAACAACTAACCTCCAAAAGTGATCTTAAACAGTTTATCACTTTTCCTTTTAAGCTCTATAAAGACAGTAAATACTGGGTTCCATCATTAATTAAGGATGAAATGGAAACTTTGGATTCTGAAAAAAATCCAGTTTTTAAAAATGCTGAGGCTTGGTATTATGCAGCTTATAAAAACAATGAAATCGTCGGGCGAATTGCTGTTATTCTAAATCATTTGGAAGTAAACGAACAAGGGAAGAAAAAAATTCGTTTTGGTTGGCTGGATATGGTGGACGATATTGAAGTTACCAAAGCACTTCTGGAAAAAGCTTACGAAAAAGGCCGCGAACACAATTTGGAATACGCCGAAGGCCCCGTTGGCTTCAGCAATATGGAAAAAGCTGGGATTTTAACAATGGGTTTTGAGGAAATGAACACCATGATTACTTGGTACCATTACCCTTATTATGCAGAACATCTTGAAAAATTAGGCTTTGAAAAGCAAGCCACTTGGGTAGAATACACGCTAAAAATACCCGAAGCCATTTTTGAAAAAGTCGCTAAATTTTCAAAAATTGTTCGTGAGCGCTACAAGCTTTCCGTAATCCGCTTTAAGGACAAAAAAGAAATTCTGCCCTATGTGGACGATATGTTTGGCTTGCTGAACAAGACATACAACACGCTCCAAACGTTTGTGCCCATTCAGCAATATCAAATAGATTACTACAAGAAAAAATATTTTAGCTTTATTCATCCAGATTACATCTGCTGCATTAAAGACGAAACAGGAAAACTGATTGCTTTCTCCATTGTGATGCCTTCTTTTTCAAAAGCTTTAAAAAAAGCCAACGGGAAATTATTTCCACTTGGCTGGAGCCATATTTTGAAAGCTCAGAAAAAAAACGACACCGCTGCTTTTTATTTAATAGGAATTGACCCCGAATATCAAGGAAAAGGTGTTACCGCAATTATTTTTGAGGAAATGCAATACCTCTTTAATTCCAAAGGAATACATACCGTTGAAACCAATCCAGAGTTAAAGGAAAACACTGCCGTACAGTTGCTTTGGAAGGATTACAATCCTGTGCAACATAAGGAACGGAGTACTTTTAGGAAGGATATTTAATATGGTTTCGTGGGGCTTAACATTTTGGTTAACGATCATTTTTATAATCTTAATTGTTCTTCAAATATTTGAAACAATTTCAACCAGATTAATTATAATGCCATTTTTTAAATGGGGAATTTCGTGGTTTAAGAAAACTATTATAACAGATGTGACAAACTATAGTTTTCCTGAATTAGGAAAAGTTCAAAAAACAGAAGCTCTTTTACTTTTTAAAAAAGACAAAATTTATTTTAGGTCGAAGAAATTTTGGTATAAATTTTCAAGGATTAATTCCATTTTATCCTTTAAGGGATTTTGTAAAATAAATTCAAAAAATGAAATTGAAATTATTGCGAAGCTACCCGTGGTCATTATTCTGCCTCAGGTTATATTATTTGCTATTATATTGAGTATAACTTTTCGACTTGATAATTTAGCTATTGAAATTGGCATTATCATTTTTACTCTTTTCATTTTAACAATGAATACTGTAATGTTTTTATCTATAGAAAAAGAGAGATTTGAAAAATGCACAAAGGAATTATTGGAGATTCTAAGAGACCAAAAATAAAAATCCACCTTAAAAGGTGGATTTTTCAATATTGAGATTCCCGCCTGCGCGGGAATTTGTTTAAATCTTCTCACCCATCGCCTCAGCAACAGCCGCAGAAAGACGTTTGTACGTTCCATTCTCCAATCGCTCACGGATAGATGAAAATGCTTCCAAAGTTTCTTCAATGTCCTCTAGATTATGTGAAGCCGTTGGAATCATTCTTAAAAGAATCAATCCTTTCGGGATAACCGGATACACAACGATTGAGCAGAAAATTCCGTGGTTTTCACGAAGATCTTTTACCAATGCCATTGCTTCTGGAATGCTTCCTTTTAAGTAAACTGGAGTTACGCAGCTTTGGGTAGTTCCTATGTCAAAACCTCTCTTTTTAAGTCCGCCTTGAAGTGCGTTTACGTTTTCCCAAAGTTTTTCTTTCAATTCGGGCATTGTGCGAAGCATATCCAAACGCTTTAAAGCACCTTCCACCAATACCATCTGCAATGATTTTGCAAACATTTGCGAACGCAAATTGTATTTTAGGTAATTCATTATTTCTTCATCACCAGCAATAAAAGCTCCTGTGCTTGCCATAGATTTTGCGAAAGTTGCAAAATAAACGTCAATTCCGTCCTGAACTCCTTGCTCCTCGCCTGCTCCAGCACCTGTTTTACCAAGCGTTCCGAAACCGTGGGCATCGTCCACAAAAAAGCGGAAGTTATATTTTTTCTTAAGTTCTATAATTTCTTTCAATTTTCCCTGTTCGCCGCGCATTCCGAAAACCCCTTCAGAAATAAGAAGAATCCCACCGCCAGTCTTTTCGGCAACCTTGGTGGCGCGCTGTAGGTTTTTTTCGATACTTTCCATATCGTTGTGCTTGTAGGTGAAGCGTTGCCCCAAGTGAAGGCGAACCCCATCAATAATACAAGCATGCGCATCAACATCATAAACAATCACATCATCTTTTGAAACCAAAGCATCGATGGTTGAAACCATTCCTTGGTACCCAAAATTCAAAAGATACGCTGCTTCTTTACTTACAAATGCTGCAAGTTCTCTTTGAAGCTGCTCGTGAAGATCTGTGTGCCCACTCATCATTCTGGCACCCATTGGATAGGCAGAGCCCCATTTTACAGCAGCTTCAGCATCTACTTTTCTAACTTCAGGATGATTCGCAAGACCCAGATAATCATTGATACTCCAAGTGATAACTTCTTTTCCCTTGAATTTCATTTTATTGGAAATTGGACCTTCCAGTTTTGGGAAAACAAAATAGCCTTCCGCTTGTTCAGCCCATTTTCCCAACGGACCTTTATCTTTATAAATTTTATCGAATAGATCTCTCATCAACATTTATTGTTAAAAATACGGGACAAAATTAATTAAATTATTGTAAGATTTTGGATTTTGGTCACGAGATTTTAGAAAGCAAGCAACTTAAAAATCAAAAATCCCGATAGCGAATAGCAATCGGGATTTAAAAAAAATATTTTGTAATTACTTTATATATTCAATCTGATGGATTTCAGCCGTTTCAGAATCAAAGAAACCTTGCTGTTGCATCCATTCATCATTGTAAATTTTGCTCATATAGCGAGAACCGTGATCTGGGAAAATAACAACAATATTGCTGTTTTCGTTAAATTCACCTTCTTCTTCAAGCTGTTTTATGCCCTGCATTGCGGCACCACTGGTGTAACCCACAAAAAGTCCTTCTGTTTTTGCAAGTTCACGCGCTGTGTGTGCACTGCTCTCGTCAGTTACTTTTTCAAACTTGTCTATAATATTGAAATCTGTAGCAGTAGGGATCAAATTTTTCCCTAAACCTTCAATTCGGTAAGGATAAATTTCATTGGCATCAAACTCTTTGGTTTGATGGTATTTTTGAAGAACTGAGCCGTATGCGTCAATTCCGATTACTCTTATGTTTGGATTTTTCTCTTTCAGAAAACGAGCCGTTCCAGAAATGGTTCCTCCAGTTCCGCTGCAAGCCACTAAATGTGTGATCTTCCCTGCGGTCTGTTCCCAAATTTCGGGGCCAGTGGTTTGGTAATGCGCATCAATGTTCAATTCGTTGAAATATTGATTGATATAAACAGAACCTTTTATTTCACTGTGAAGTTTTTTTGCTACTTCGTAATACGAACGCGGATCGTCTGCACTAACGTGGGCTGGGCAGACATAAACTTTGGCGCCCATTGTCTTCAACATATCAATTTTATCTGCCGAAGATTTTGAACTTACCGCCAGAATACATTCGTAACCTTTAATAATACTAACCATTGCAATACTAAAACCGGTGTTGCCGCTGGTAGTTTCAATAATAGTATCGCCAGGTTTAAGTATTCCTTTTCTTTCGGCTTCTTCAATAATATAGAGTGCAATTCGGTCTTTGGTAGAGTGCCCAGGATTGAACGCTTCAACTTTTGCGAAATAATTACCCTTCATATTTTGGGTAATCTTGTTAAGCTTTATCAACGGTGTGTTGCCTATAAGTTCCAACACGTTATTGTGGGCTTTTATTTCTT
>Ga0209344_10003863_pt1 | contig 14306 bp, 10 predicted proteins | sample Cruoilmetagenom6_FD_187293 | JGI IMG/M metagenome (GOLD analysis project Ga0209344, IMG submission 187293) | Oil polluted marine microbial communities from Coal Oil Point, Santa Barbara, California, USA - Santa Barbara Oil Seep Sample 6 (SPAdes)... | ecosystem: Environmental > Aquatic > Marine...
TTATTAATCTTTAAAAAAGAATAAAAATGGCAGGAGGAAAACTATCCCCAAGGCAGAAGATGATTAACCTGATGTATCTGGTTTTCATCGCGATGCTTGCATTAAACATGTCCAAAGAAGTATTATCTGCATTTGGATTATTGAACGAAAAAATAGCTGTGGCCAATGATGCTACCGTACAGCGAAATACTGCCTTCTTGGCAAGTTTGGAAACAAAAGCTGCTGAACAGCCAGAACAGTACGGAGCTGTATTAGCCAAAGCAAACCAAATAAAGGAAATCGCTACAGAATTTGATAGCTACCTTACCACATTAAAATCTGATATGATGGGAACCGTAAAGGATCCAACAGATTATGAGGTAATGGATAAGCCAGATTATTTGAATAATCTTTTCTTCCGCGGTGATAATTACAAACCGGAAGGACAAGAGTTTCTTGATAAAGTTGATGGCTACAGAACATCAATGTTAGCGGTTCTGGGTGATGACTATCCAGATATCAAGTCTTTTGTTGAAACTAATTTTTCAACAGCTAAAGTTACCAACAGAGATGGAAACGAAGTTGCATGGCTTAACTATAATTTTGAAGGATTCCCAATGATTGCTTCTTTAACAAAGCTAACCCAAATGCAAGCCGATATTAAAACTGTAAATAGTGAATTGCTTTCAAAATTTCTTGCAGGGCAACAAGCTGCGGCTTTATCATTTACACAGTATAACACGCTTTTGGAAACTTCTAAATCTGCATATTATGCAGGTGAAGAATTTGATGGTGGAATTGTTTTGGGACGTAAGGATCCAAACACTAAGCCTAACCGTGTAGAACTTACTTTAGATGGTAGACCATTGAGTGAAGACCAATATGCTATTGAAAACGGTAAAGTGATGTTAAAAATAACAGCTGGTTCACCAGGGGATCACAAAATTGAAGGAAATCTTATTTTCACTGAAAGTGGAAAGGATACTGAAATTCCTGTAAATCTTGGATTCTCTACAATATCAAAACCTAATTCAGCAGTTATCGCTGCAGATAAAATGAATGTAGTTTATCGCGGTGTGGATAACCCGATGACAGTCTCTATTCCTGGAATTCCAGACAATAAAGTGAACGCATCTGCTCCTGGTCTTTCAAAAGTATCTGGAAGTAAATATGTTATGCGTCCTGGAACTGGAAGAACAGTTACCATTACTGCAAGCGGGACTTTACCAGATGGTACAGGTGTTAGAACTCCTGCGGAATTCCGTATCAAGGATATTCCACCACCAGTTGGCGCAATTCGCGGGGAAACCGGAATTGTTCGTATGGAACGTGGAGGTCTAGAAATCTCAACTGTTTCTGCTATATTACAAGATTTCGATTTTGAATTAAATATAAATGTAACTGGATTTAGTTTTAAAGTTTCTGGGCAACCAACTGTTAAAGTAAACGGAACAAGACTGGATGCAGCCGCAAAAGGTGCTTTAAGAAGAGCACAGCGTGGCGATGCTGTTCAAATTTTTGACATAAATGCAAACCTTGCAGGAAATTCAGGTTATTTATTGAAAAAGATTTCTCCTGTAATTATTGAATTGACAAACTAATATTTAGTATAAAACCCCTATCGGTATGAATATGAAAAATGTTGTTTTATGTGTTTTTGGCCTTGGAATGGCTGCCAGTGCGACCGCACAGGTAAACATTCTTAATGCCAAAACCCCCGAAGATATAGGCAAAAAGACCGAAGCACAGATTGCTTATGACAATGACGAGCCGTTGCCTTATGGATATACGGACGAACGCGACGTGTTGTGGTCCAAAACCACTTGGGAAATAATTGACCTTGACGAAAGAGTCAACTTTCCACTGTATTACCCTATTGACACAAACAACATTGGTGCAGACAGACGTTCCCTTTACGATGTTTTGGTAAAAAACATCAAAAATGGAAAAATTGAAAGCGTTTATGCAGATTCCTATTTTACTGAAAAACGTACTTTGAGGGATATTGAAGCTTCTTTGGTTTATAGTGATACCACAGATTTAGGTATCGAGCAATACAACGCCGAAGGCACAGTAGATGAACAATATGTTCGTAAATTTTCATTAGATGCAGCAGATATCGAGGAATGGCACATTAGGGGCTATTGGTATTTAGACAAGCGCCAAGGCGAACTTAAATATCGTATGCTGGGGATTTGCCCAGTAGCAAACGAGGCGCGTTCCAAAGCCTTCCCTGAGGATGGTATTGACTCTAAAGTTGAACTTTTCTGGGTCTGGTTCCCAGGTGCTCGTGAAGTTTTACACGAATCAAAGGCATTCAATAGAAAAAATACCTCACAGCCAATTTCATACGATCATTTGTTGAATTCAAGACGCTTTAACGCTGTTATATATAAAGAAGACAACGTTCAGGGCGATAGGGATGTTAAAAATTACATCAACGACAATGCACTTATGCAACTGTTGGAGTCTGAGCGTATCAAAGAACAAATACGTAATATTGAAATAGATTTGTGGAATTATTAAGTAGTTAATGAATCCATAATTTGAAGAAAACCCTTCACGTTCCAGATTGGAAACTGAAGGGTTTTTTCATTCCCACGAAAGTGGGAATCTCATGATTGAAAGCCAGAGTGGAGGAATATTTAAATTTAAAAATGAAACAGGTAGATTATATAATTGTGGGCCTCGGGATTGCGGGTATCAGTTTGTGCGAGCAACTTCAAAAGCACGGCAAGAGCTTTCTCGTTATTGATAACGGTGTGGAAGGATCAACGGCGAAGTCTGGCGGGGTTTTTAATCCAACCGTTCTTAAACGCTTTACAGCGGCTTGGAATGCTTCAACATTTTTTCCTGTTGCGTTAAATTTTTATACCGATCTTTCCGAAAAACTTCAACAGAAGATATTTACAGAAACACCAATCTTAAGAATTTTCAAAAGTGTGGAAGAACAGAACAATTGGTCTGTTGCAAGTGACAAAAGGGAATTGCAACAGTTTCTTTCTTCCCAATTTTTAAAGAATACGAACACTTCAGTCGATGCTCCCTTTGGTTTTGGTAAGGTTTTGGGAACTGCTCAGATACATACTGCTAATTTAGTCTCAGGGTACCGGAATTTTTTAAAGGACGAAGACATTTTGCTGTCAGAAGATTTTCAATACGAAGCCATACAACAAAAAAAAAACAATGTAGTTTACAAAAACATTTCATCAAAAAAAATCATATTTGCTCAGGGCGCTAAAGTGATTGAAAATCCCTTTTTCCCGAGTAGTGCAATCATTGGAAACAAGGGTGAATACGTTATTATAAAAGCACTGGATTTAAAATTAGATGAACTTTTAAAAGGCCCAGTGTATATTGTGCCAATGGGAAATCAGCAATACAAAGTGGGCGCAACCTATAGTCGTGATGATTATGGTACTGACCCAACGGAAGCTGCAAAAGAGGAAATTCTCTCAAAGTTGAAAACATTTATTAATTGCCCTTTTGAAGTAATTGGTCAAACCGCTGGTGTAAGGCCTACCACCAAAGATCACAGACCTTTATTGGGAAGTTTGGAAGAAAATCCAAACCTTATTTTCTTTAATGGCTTGGGTTCAAGAGGTTTTTTGATGGCGCCTTTACTTTCGGAAATTCTTTTGAAATATTTGGAGGATAATGAGCCAATTCCGTTTGAAATGGATATTAAAAGAATGTTGTAAAAGTTACCAGTTTAAGCTTTTGCCTTGTTTTTATTATATTTCATAAAAAAGTTAATCCAGATATTCCGAGAAATTCTCACAATTATGGGAAGCATTAATGCCAAAATACCTATAATCGTAAAAAAAGCATAGTTTCTATCCAACCCAATAAAGAAATATGCAATGATAAAAGTTGCAATTGAAATGGCTACACCCACGGCATAACTCACATACATTGCACCATAAAAAAATGAGGGTTCCATTTTAAATTTTGTGTCACAATGGCTACACCGGTCGTGCATTTTCAGGGTTTTTGAAAATTTATAAGGATTGCGCTCAACATACATTTTTCCTTTTTGACACACGGGACAGGTTCCCGTAAAAATACTGTAGAGTTTAGAGCCTTTAAGTAATTGCATTCTCGGTTTTTTTAGCACCACAAAAATAAGCATCTTTGCAAAAAATTAGTCTATTAAATGGTCAATATTCACAATCTTTCAGTTTCCTTTCAAGGCGACTATTTGTTCGAGAAAATCACATTTCAATTAAAACCTGGCGATCGTGTTGGGTTGGTTGGAAAAAATGGTGCGGGCAAATCAACACTTTTGAAAATTATTGCTGGAGAACAGGAGTATGATAGTGGCCAGATAGCAACTGATAAGGAAATTTCCATTGGGTTTTTAAAGCAGGATATTGATTTTGAAAAAGGAAGAAGTGTTTTGGAAGAATCCTACGAAGCTTTCACTGAAATAAAAAAACTCGAAAAACAGCTTGCCGAAATAAACACCCAGCTTGCAGAACGTACCGATTATGAAAGTGACAGCTACCATCAATTGATGGTAGATTTAAACGAGGTGCAACACCAATACGAAATTCACGGTGGCTATAACTATCAGGGTGAAACCGAACGGATTTTACAGGGTTTGGGTTTTCAGCGGGAAGATTTTACAAAACTTACTGAAACCTTTTCCGGAGGTTGGCGAATGCGTATTGAACTTGCAAAACTATTGCTTCAGAACAACGATATTCTTCTACTGGATGAGCCTACCAACCACTTGGATATTGAATCCATACTTTGGTTGGAAGAATTTCTTAAAGGATATGCAGGTGCTGTTGTTATTGTTTCTCACGATAAAATGTTTTTGGATAACGTAACCAACCGTACCATCGAAATTTCTCTCGGCAAGATTTACGATTTTAACAAGCCATATACGCAGTATTTAGTGCTTCGGAATGAATTGCGTGAGCAACAATTGGCTTCGCAAAAAAACCAGCAAAAGCACATTGAGCAAACTGAAAAACTGATTGATAAATTCCGTGCCAAGGCAAGTAAGGCCACAATGGCGCAGTCACTCATAAAAAAATTGGACAAAATTGATCGTATTGAAGTAGATGAAGACGACAATAGTGTAATGACTTTACGTTTTCCTGTTTCAATCACACCGGGAAAAGTAGTAATTGAAGCTGAGAATATTTCCAAGAGCTACGGCGAGAAAAATGTTTTGAAAGGCGTTGATCTTTTGGTAGATCGCGACAGCAAAATTGCTTTCGTAGGCCAAAACGGTCAAGGAAAATCGACCTTGGCGAAGATTATCGTTGGTGAAATAGAATACGGTGGCAAACTCACTTTGGGCCATAATGTTCAGATTGGCTATTTTGCCCAAAACCAAGCCGATTATCTCGATGGCAGCAAAACAGTACTCGACACAATGATTGATGCCGCCAATGAAAAAAACCGTAGCCGTGTGCGTGATATTTTGGGTTCTTTTCTTTTTCGTGGAGATGAAGTTGAAAAATTTGTGCGCGTCTTGAGCGGTGGCGAGCGAAACCGTTTGGCATTGGCGAAATTACTGTTGCAGCCCTTCAACGTTTTGGTGATGGATGAGCCTACAAACCACCTCGATATAAAATCTAAAAATGTACTGAAGGATGCTTTGAAAAGTTTTGAGGGAACCTTGCTTTTAGTTTCCCACGACCGTGATTTTCTGCAAGGGTTGACCAATAAAGTTTACGAATTCAAAGACCATCACATTAAGGAATATTTAGGTGATGTTAATTATTTCCTTGAAGAGCGCAACCTTCAAAACCTTCGTGAAGCTGAAAAGCGCACGATTGTTTCAGAAGTAAAGGAAAAACGAAGCGCTGGCGAAGAATACGAAGTTCAGAAAAAACTGAAATCTGCTAAGAATAAATTGAGCAATGTGGAAGCTTCTATTTCTTCCCTAGAAAAGGAAATCGCCAATATTGATACCGAATTACTTATAAATTACGAAGAAACCATTGCAAAACCTCACTTTTTTGATAAATACCAAGAAAAGAAAAAGAAGCTTAAAAAGCTGATGGAAGATTGGGAAGTGCTTCAGGAAACAGTGGAGGCCCTGTCATAAATTAATTTTTAATTATCTAATCGTGTTTGAACATTTTTTTCAATGTCCCCATTGTTGGGAAGAAATATCGATGCTATTGGATTCTTCTGTCCAGCATCAAAAATATATTGAGGATTGTGAGATTTGTTGCAACCCTCTCGAGCTTGACGTAACGTTTCAAGATGGCGAACTTATTGGCTTTTCAACGAACACCGTAGGTTAGTATATTTTTATTTTATAAATTTATGGACACAAACCAAACAAACCATACTTATGCTCTCCTCATTTAATCTTGCTGATAATATTATAGGATTTATTGTAGATGGCCCTTATGATGATGTTGCTGTTGAAAGAATTCAGACCCAGGTGAAGGAAAAGCTGGAGGTTTTCGAAAAATTAAATCTGTATATTGAAGATACTGTAAATGCAGATATTTCTTTAAAGGCAGTTGTGAAGAGTGTTCCCTTTAAACTTAAAACAGGAAATCGTTTTGATAGGGTTGCGATTGTTACAGACCGAAAATGGCTTCAAATTGTAAGTAATCTGGAGAAGTTGTTCTTTAGTGCAGAAATTCGAATATTTTCAAGTCAACAGCGATTGGAAGCTATTCAATGGATAAGTCATTAATTCATTTTTTTTACTTCAAAGCATAGTTTTAACGAGGGCATTTTTCAAGCTTATCCATAAAAAGTTAAATACAGATTTGGTTTTATCGCGAGTGGCTTCGGCCGTACCTTCACGGTAATAATCGTTTTTCTTCTTAGTGTCTTTTGAAATAAAAATATTGGCAATTTCAGAAAGCAGTTTGTTCTTTCTATTACCATCTTTTCGGAGTACGATAACCTTAAAATCAGAATAGTTTATTTTCAAATCTGTTTTTGAAGTTTCGTTATTTCCATCAATAGTAAAGTATGTTTTGTTTGTGTGTCCTTCAAGCCTTACTTTTAAATTTGGCTCGGTAAAACTGTTCATTTTGTCTGCTGTAAGTGGCCCTATATCTGCTTTAAAAAGAAATTGGTCGTACTGATTTTGAACATCAAAAGTCCAGTCTGCCGTAAAGGGAGTATTGTCCATAAAATCTGCAGTGATTTTCAAATTGGTTTTCTCTGGACTTTTGTATGTATTGCTCACGTTTGAAATGGCAACATCCATATTTTTGAAGTTTATGGAGCCACCCATATTTTCTTGTTTTTCCCTTTCCTCATAAATTATTTTAGCATCTGAAATTTTTAGGGAATCTACAGTTAATTCAAAAGGCAGATCGCGCAGCATTTTGCTGTAGAGTGGTTTTGTTTTTGGGTCATCAGCCACCAATTTATCTCTATAAACTTCTAAAGAAGGAGCGTTTAAAGAAACCTGCTTGCTTTTTGCGAAAAAACGATTTTGTTTAAAGCCGAAATCAAAATCAGCAATGGAGAGGGACTTCAATGAAAGATCATAATGGTCGCGTTCTTTAGTGATGATTCTGGAAAGTTCTCTTTTGGAATACTTCGTTTTAAGTGTTAAGTTTTCAAAAAATGCATTGCGGTTTTTAATTGAAAAGTCTTCGACTGTAAGATTTTCATAAGGGCTTACCTTAACGAAGACAGTATCGCTTTTAGCTTCAAAATCCTTGTAATCAAAAGGAATTTTTCGAACAACGGTGCCATTGTCAACTTTTACTCCGTCCACTTCAAGGGTCAATCCTGCTGAATAAACTTTTAAGGAATCTTCTCCATTTTCATAAATAGCCAACTTAGTGTTTTTTATATAAACACGGTCCACAATGATGGGTTTGTATATTCGGGCTACTGCTTGACGAACCGTATCTTTAGATGGTTTAAGCTTGTCTTGGTAATAGACTATTTTTGGATTTTCGACCGTAATGCCCTCCATGTGAATTTCGTCCTTGAATAAATAGTCCCAGTAACTTATATCTGAAATTTTTAGTTTTTCAACATTTATATAAGTATGATTAACGCCGTCTTCTTTATTTTTAATGATTAACGCGGCATTTGTAATAACAAGCGAACCGTCAAATGATGCAATAGTAATATCGTCATAAGATCGAGCCATGTTTTCTGGCAACCTTTGTGGATAAATTTTTCGAGTTTGTTTTTTAAGATACTATTTATTGAAATTGTAGCTATAATAAACAGTGCCCCAATGATGAGCAGTATATAAAAAATTTTTCTAAAGCGTTTATTCATAGCCTAAAGATAACTAAAGATAATAATGCAAAAAACATATTATCTAACACTTCCCGAAAATTTAAGTTTTTAGGCTTGTGGGGTTCAAAATCCTTTGTATCTTTGCAGTCCAATATTTCTGTCGGCATTATGAACCGAAAGTTAAAAGCTAAGGATGGAATATAGGATATATATATATCGCGGGATAGAGCAGTAGGTAGCTCGTCGGGCTCATAACCCGAAGGTCACTGGTTCGAGTCCAGTTCCCGCTACAAAGATAAAGAACTGTTTAGTAGACCACTAAGCAGTTTTTTTATGATAAAAATTAAGGAAAATAACCAAACAGTACCTAAAAGAGGACCTAAAATTGTTTATTTGGAACATTCGGAAATAAAATATTCTATCCCTAAAATTTTCATTCCAAAGGATCAAGACGGGAAACCCACCGTAAAGCGGCAATGGTACGTGTGGTTCAACTACAAAAACCCGCATAAGGGAATTTATGACGGATCGAGCAAGTTTATTGTTAAACATGGGATCAATCGCCATAAAACAGTAGCTGGTCGCAAGGTTTTTGGCAAGAGTTTGGTAAAGGCTTACACAAAACTACTTTTGGAAGGGTTTAACCCCTATACAAACGAATACAAAGGAGCGCATATAGGCGGCAGGCAGGATATGACTTTTAGCGAAGCTATAAAATTGGCTCTTGCTCAAAAATCTTTGGAAATTGCTGCCAGTACAAAAAAAGATTGGGAATACAGGGTAAAGAAGTTTTTGGAATATGCCACTAGTGCGGGCTTTGCCGATTTTCATATCAACGATGTTACTACGTTTCACATTTCTTCATTTTTAAATGCGCTTGCCGATGAAGGGCAGAGCGCAAAATCAATCAACAACTTTAAGGCGTGTCTTTCGGGGCTTTATTCAAAATTAGCCAATGATGGGATCGCCGATGGAAATCCTGTGCTGATCCTCAAAAAACGGAAGGAAAACCCGCAGAAAAATAAACCGTTCACCCCCAAAGAGATCAATGAGATAAAAAAATATCTATTAGCCAATGATCCTGGTCTGCTTTCCTTTATACGCTTTGTCGGTTTTGCCTTTTTACGGCCTGTTGAAGTAGTACGGTTGAAGGTCGGTGATATTGATGTGGAAGGTCGCAGTTTGACGGTTCAGACCAAAACAGAAGCCAGGGCGACCGTCCGCATTGTGCCTCAGCTTGTCGATGATCTTAAAGAAATGAAGTTATCGGAATACAGTAAGACCGATTTTCTTTTTACCCCTGAAGGATCGCCTGGATCGTGGATAAATACTAGAACTGGTAAACCAACGGCTGAGAACACTAGGACAAAGGAATTTTCAGATCGGTTCGCTGATGTTAAAAAGCATTTTGGTTTCGGTTCGGATCACGGTATTTACTCTTTCCGCCATTCTTTCGCTATTGATCTTTACAATGCCTTTATCAACGGTGGAGCAACGAGCGTTGAAGCTGAATTGAAAATGCTGCCAATTACACGCCATAAAAGCCTTTCGGGCTTGCGTAATTATCTTAGAGATGTGGGTGCATTGATGCCGAAGGACTACGGTAAAAACTTTACTTTGGATTTTTAAGTACATAACTGCGAAAAGGTGGTTTTATATTATAGGGACATATATAGTTTTTGCTAATTTCGCTTTCATCTATCTTATGGACATTGTTTAAATTATCTTTTCGTCAGAGGTTTTTTTATTTGCAAGAGCCCCCTACATAATTGAATTATGGAAATAGAGTCGCCCTAGCGAACGGTACACTATCTTAGAAGGGATGCCCAGCACTTCCTCACAGTGCCACTTGTTTTTAGTAGCGGTACGTTTCCGATCTTTGGTCGGCGGGCAAAAAGAATTTCTCCTAAATTTTCTGAATCTTCTAAATCACTGTAATTATCAAAAAACTTAATTCTTTCAGGAGTTATCTTTTTTTATTTTTTCATTTATAATAAGGTTGGTTAGATTAATAAATATAAACACTTGGTCGAATAATTACTGGAAAAGAGGATGAAAATAAATCTTTTTAATATATTTGGATTAAAGCTTACTGCTTTATTCTCCCCAGTTAAAATGCATACTGTTACGGTTTTCCGTAATAAAGTAATACTGCATTGACTTATATTTGAAATTATAACAAAAATTAGTTGCGTATATGTGCGATATATACGCAATACGGCATGTCGTATAAACTCATGTTGGCATTAATTTAAGCATAATCATGGATAGAAGGAAAAAATTGGATTTAATTATTAATCAACTAATTAATAAAAGTATTGATACTTCAGAAATTAGTATTCATGATTTTGAACTTAACAATATTTTGTCAAATAACGAATTAATACAAGGAATAAATTATTTAGAAAAGTTAGGTTTTGTAAAGATAGATGAAAGCTCTAAAAGTATTTCAATAACATATTCTGGAAGGCTTTTTTATGAAGATACATATTTCCTTTTCAAATCAAAACCTTTTGGTAACCAAATATTTAAAAAAAGATTGAGTTCTGTATGGCTAATAACCAAAACCGTTGGAGTTATAGTGAATGGCCTAATCTTACTAATGATTGCTTATTTAAGCTATACAAATACAATAAAAGACAATACCTTAAAAAACCAAATAAAGACTTTAGAAAAGGAAAATAGTCGAATCAATGATAAAAACCTTAAATTACTAAAAGAAAGAAAAATTCGACATGACTCTCTCAACAAAAGAATAAACTCATTGTAATTTATGGTTGATTATCTTAATGTTTTTAATATTTCAAATGGAGAAGTTCCTTCACCTAGTGAATTCATGCCAATCCGTGGGAAGTATTATAATAAAGACTGTTTTTTTCAAGCAGATATATATCAACAAATAAGTCAATCGATTTCAAATAATCAAATAACATTTATTATTGGCAACCCTTTATCTGGAAAAACAAGAATCGTTTACGATAACATTGTCAAATTTAAAAATGCATATTTAATTATTTTACAACCTGGATTTGAAACCGATGAATTTACGTTACCAAAAAACTCAGATAGAATTCTTTTTATTGATGATATAAATGATTTTTCTCATAAAAATAGTATTGCTTTAAATCGTGTCATAAACTATTCAATCAATAACAATATTAAACTCATAATAACTTGTAGAAAAGGACCTGAATTTGAAGAATTCAAAAAAACCATAAATAGGCATATTTATGAAGAATTAATGATGAATTGTTATGAAATTCCTCGTTGGAATAAAAATGAAATAGTCTTGAAAGAATTTATAAAAAAATATGAACACCTTTCTACAACTAATGATGCCTTTGACGGAAATATAGGTTCAATAATCCTTCCCTTAAGCGCTATGAAGACTAGATATAATTTGTTATTAAAAAATAATGATGACCTACCATTGTCTATTTTAAAAGGTTTAAAACTACACTATCATTTGCATAACTATGAGAAAAACAAAAACACATATAATAATCATAAGATTCGTGTATTCTGCGAAAAATTTCGTGACAACAAAATATCATTTGAAAATTGGGAGAAAGCAAAATCCAAAATTTCTTCACAGATTACTGAATTAAACTTTATTGAAGACTGTGAAGACATAATAATAGAGGAAGCCTATTTAGATTTTATAAAAAACCCTATAACTGATCAAATACTAGATGTTGTAGATCCAACTATGGACTTAAGTAAAATTAAAAGATTGTATAGAGATTTATATAGAGATCCGTATGAAGCTAAAGCGCTTGGATTCGTGCAAAACCTAAGGGATTATAATTCACTAATTTTGCGATCTAAATCATTTAATGACGCACTAAATATATTTAGTGAATTTCCTCAAAAAATCAACCCTAACTATCAAACGGCAAATTTTTTGCTTGGAAAGTGTGAAAATATATTTCAATTTTTTCACGCATACAATCTATTCAAAAAAATCAAAACTATTAATTTATGGAAAGTTGACATTAGTAAATTTGGTTCATATTTTGACAATTTTTGCGACTTACTTACTGATACAATAGAATTAGATAAGATGCAGCTAATTAAAAAAGGTGCTTTTGCAAATAGACTAACAAAATTATCAGTTCAAGATAAAGAAAAGAGCCTTATATGTCTGTTTTCACAATTATCACCAAAAGAAATATTCAATAATAGAAATTTCAGCCTTGTTGCCCTTTATTGTTTACAATCAAAAAATGAATTCAATATCTACTTTAAAAACTATTTATATATTTTGAGCTCATTGAGATATAAAGAACAAAGAAATATAATAAAGGCATGTATTAAAGTTGAAGAATACAAACTTGGAAAAGAATTAATTAATAAACATTTTAAATTTGACCAATTTGATTATCATAACGAATTAGGAAATTGTTATAGCAAATCAAATTATAAAACTTCTTATAATCATTACTTCTCTGCATTAAACAAATCAGAAGATTTAAACCAAGAATTGAAAGCGCTTATCAACTTGAACAAATTAATTGTTTATCATCAAAGAGAAGAAAATAGAGAAGAAATTTTAGAGAGATCTCATAGAACTCTTATGAAGTTTTCTAAAATTAATTTTCAAAATACAAGTTTAAGGTTTTTAAAGCAAGCTATACTAATAAACGAAATCGACAAGGCTGAACCAACTTACTTATCGAATAAGCTTACTGATTTACTTAAAAAAGACTATTTGGGAAAAAGTCATTTAAAAAATATTAGAGATGATATTTCAAACATTAGAAAAAAAGAGATAATTCTTGACTTTATTGAAAAAAACTAATGCCAACACCGTGTCCTATGAAAAGCACTAATCCCGTTCTTCAAAAATAATATTTTTATTTTAATTACTTCATAATGATTATTTTGGAGTGTTTAACTGTTGGCAATCCTTTCCTGTTTGCTGATTGATTGTCAACATTTAAATACTTATAACTTGCTCCGCATCCTATGTGTGGTCCATCGCCTAGCGCGGCCACCAGCATCTGTATGATTATGAGTTATAATAAACCCGGCCACTTGCTATAAAGATGTGGTCTAAATTTAATTCAGCCACCTACGGTGTTTTGTGGTACGGGCTTTAAATACTTCTTTGTGAGCTTTGTTATCTGTTTATTTTATTATTCTATGACCCCTATCTCATAAGGAGTTTCTGTTTTTATGACAGCCAAGGTCCTGCTCAATAATTTACGGGCGACCTTTATTATTATTGATTTGACGTTTTTTCCCAAATGCTTGCGGTAATAGTTCTGCATTATGGGGTCTGTCCTGATGGCCTGCCACGATGCTTCTATAAAATAACTTCGCATCAATCTATGGGCACGCACCGTGATTCCGGTGCTCTTCTGGTTGTCCCCACTTTGGTGAATGCCCGGTGCCAGACCAACATAGCCAGCCAAGTGTTTTATGTTGTTAAAACGCCTGAGATCTCCAAGCTCGCAAATAATCCCACACGCTACGATCCCGCCTATTCCCGGAATACTTTTTAAAAGATAATAATCCTTCTTGTAATGCTTGCGGCAATAGGCGCGCATCTTTGTGGAGACATCCCGCAGTTCCTGGTCTATGAACCTGAAGCTTCGCATTCTGCTATCCAGTGTCTCACGTGCTGATGGATATTTGAAAGTAACTTCGTCTACCCATCCACGGAATTTATGGCTCCAATGGTCATTATCGAACTCCTCGGGAATAGCAATGCCAAAATACAACAGTTGCATTTTTATAAAACTCTTGGTGCGCCTGTAATCTTTTACCAGATCATTACGCCTTCTGAAAAGACTGCGCAACTGCTCCCGCTCCACATCGGGAACGTGAATACTCTCAAGTCTGCCATCCTTGAGCTCTCTACTTATCAATTGGGCATCTATTTTATCGGTCTTGGTAAAAAGTTCCTTTCCCTTGCGGTGGATGTCGGCAGGGTTCACTACTAGGGAATGCCAGCCGTATGCCTCAAAACTACGGTGGGCGTAATAGCCGCAACAACCTGCCTCATAAGCGGTGGTAACCTGATGGTCGGGAAAATGTTTGGCTACATACTCGTATAATACTTCAGGCTTTGGGGGCATAGCGAATGACTTGCCGCCAAACAGATCGGTGGCGCAATGAACTTTCCA